>Ga0307507_10004343_pt1 | contig 25340 bp, 17 predicted proteins | sample 7_EM_MG_FD_207223 | JGI IMG/M metagenome (GOLD analysis project Ga0307507, IMG submission 207223) | Populus trichocarpa ectomycorrhiza microbial communities from riparian zone in the Pacific Northwest, United States - 7_EM | ecosystem: Host-associated > Plants > Roots > Unclassified | place...
AGCATGCTGGCGGAATTTTACTCGATGGCAGATTACTCCACAACCGTGAGACGGATTCAGATTCGGTTTGCGGGAGGTTGTTGGGCTCGATGCCAGCTACGCAACGGTATAAAGGACGTCTCTGTGGCATCAAAACTCAGGATTTCGCTGACATCTCTGGAGGAGGGCTTAGGTAGCATGCTGGCGGAATTTTACTCGATTGCAGATTCCTCCACAACCGCTGGACGGATTTCAATTCTGTTTGCGGGAGGTTATTGGGCATTATGCCAGCTACACGCCGGTATAAGGCCCATTCCTACGCGGTCAATAACCATGAGGTTAACACTCTGAGTGGGAGGGATACCCGGAGGAATACCCGGAGGAATACTGGGAGGGATACCTGGAGGACTCGGAGCCATAGGGAAGCCATGAGCCTGAGTGAGGTGCCGCCTGTATTTAGCAGAATTAGAAATTCAATAGATGACTATCTAAATGGACTATATGAGTGTAAAATATATTGTGACCCAGGTCAGAAAGCAAAGGGGGACCCTTGACCTATTTCCAGAGTGAATCCTGAAGATTAGGTTGTGTATCAGGCTGTGCCCGGCAAAAATGATGGTGCCCTGGTGATGCCCAGAATATATGGTGTTGCACCAGGTGACGCCCGGAAGATATGGTGTTGCGCCAGGTGACGCCCTGAAGATATGGCGTTGTGCAAATTGCCCCCAGTGATAGTTAGTTTAGGTGGTTGCGTCCTGATTCGCGGTTGACGTTATGTGCGCTAGGTGCGCTAGACGCACTGGGCGCACCAGGCGCCAAGGATTATTTTTGCTGATGTACGCGATCGATATTCATGGATTCACTCTCTTCTGTAGAGGGGGGTCTCTATAGTAACCCTGGCGGAATTTTACTCGATAGCTGATTACTCCACGACCACTTGACGGATTCCAATTCTGTTTGGGGGGGGGGTTGTTGGGCTCAACGCCAGCTACACGCCGGTATAAGGTAAGTCTCTGTGGCATCAAAACTCAGGATATCGCTGTCCACTGTGGAGGTACCATGCTGGCGGAATTTTACTCGATGGCAGATTACTCCATGACCGCTTGACGGATTTCAATTCTGTTTGCTGGACGTTGTTGGGCTCGACGCCAGCTACACGCCGGTATAAGGTACGTCCCTGTCGCATCAAAGCTCAGGAAGTCGCTGTCCTCTGTGTAGGGGTTGATAGGTTGCATGCTGGCAGAATTTCACTCGATGGCAGATTACTCCACCACTACTTGACGGATTCCAATTCTGTTTGCGGAGGGTTGTTGGGCTCGACGCCAGCTACACGCCGGTATAAGGTACGTCTCTGTCGCATCAAAACTCAGGATTTCGCTGTCCACTGTTGAGGTAATATGCTGGCGGAATTTTATTCGATGGCAGATTACTCCACGACCGCTTGACGGATTCCAATTCTGTTTGCGGGGGGTTGTTGGGCTCGACGCTAGCTACACGCCGGTATAAGGTACGTCCCTGTCGCATCAAAACTCAGGATTTCGCTGTCTTCTGGGGAGGTGGTCCCTATTGTAGTCCTGCCAGGGGAGCCATAGGGTGTGCCCGGCGGAAGCAGGGAAGGTGACGCCTGTATTTAGACCACTTAGCTAGACTAGTAGAATTGGAAATATAATAGACTATTTAAATAAACTTCTTATCATGTATCAGTGTTGTGACCTAGGTCAGGAGCAGGTAAAGGGGGAACCCTTGACTCTTTTTCTGAAGATGTGGTGTTGCGCCCGATGCGTTCAGGAAGATTAGGTGATGCGCCAGGTGCGTTCAGAAAGATTAAGTGTTGCGCCAGGTGCGTTCAGGAAGATAAATTGTTGCGCCTGGTCCGCCCTGAGTGAGCGGAACCAGTAGTTGCATCCTGATTCTCGATTGATGTTATGTGCGCTAGATGCGCCAGACGCACGGGGCGCACCCGGCGCCAAGTATTATTTTTGCTGATGGAGACAGTGCGATACGACAACAGAGCATAACCGAGGGGGCGTGCTTGTAGAGTAAATCGCGAGGGGCGTAGGGGCGGTAGGATGCCAGCCAAGTGAGTAGATTGTAGCTATAACTAAGCAACGAGACGAGACCAGGAGGGAAGGAGGAGGGGTAGACCCAATAACTGTGGAAACTATCGGTAACCGTGTATGTGTCTGACTAGGCACCCTGTAAAGGTGAAGAAGAGAATGGAGAAATCGACCGTGGCCTGTTGAGAGTTTTCTCCTCCTGCAAACTGTAGTTCCAGCTGTTTGTAACATGGGCGAGAGGGTGTTGCTGACCGTGTAAGCGCTAAGCGAGGAAGTGAAAACGCAAGCGGAGAGGCAGGGGGAGAGACTGTGAGACCTCTAGAAGCAAGGACACCAAAGCCCAAGATCATGATAAGGGGGATGGAGGGGAGGGGGAGAGTGCAGCTCATTGGGACTGCAGGGGTGGTAGGTGGTCATGATGAATTCTCATTGTGTTGAGATTTCAATCGCTGGGTGTGTAAAGAAGATGATTCGTAACTAACTACATTACACCTACAGCCTTATATAGATGATTATCCCCACACCCCTAACCCTAGTGACTTATACCTATGAGTCCACGATCTCATGACTCAAGTGAGTCAAAGCATGAAACCAATCAGCTAACTCCTATAAGTCACTTTCCGCTAATGCACTAACCAATCATAACTCAATAAACAAGTCATGTTCCCAAAGGGGTCACATGCCAGTGCACGAAACCCATGACTCATTACTATGAGTCATGTGCAAGATACTAGTACAAAAACTACATGACCACAATCGTGAGTCATGTCAATTAACCTAACCAATAACAATCAACCAATGACTCGCTATTGCTCTGTCATATGACAACCAATAAGTCAACTGATCTGATAGTGTGAAAGATAACCAACCGATAACTAATAACCATTAGTTATGTGTAATCTTCCTTGCATTGTCACTATTTGTGACAATGCCTCACCTTATTTCTATCTTTTAGCACAAGGTTCAATCATTCCAGTTCCTACGTTAAACTTATATCTTGTCATATATTTTTATCTCTATTACTACTTTTATAAAATCATTCCCCTTTCTACAAATAGTTTACCACCATCATAAAAAACTATCCTTGTCACCCCTCCTACCTGGACTGATACCAATTGATAAGTTTTTTATAAGAAACCAGGTAGCACTAAGTGAAGTTGATTGAATAGTATGTAGGGTTTTCATTTTTTGTTGCCACCAAATACTGATAAAAGCATTGGCTAAGAAGTGGATCAGAGACACAAATCCTAACTGTAGGATATTTCACAAAATAAGACTTATGAATTCTGTTTAATTGGTAATATGTAAGTTAAAAATATTGGTACTTGAATAATGTGCAATTAATGATGCCTTCTGTGTTGCGTTTGTTGAGATTTTAATACATTAATCTTCTTTGTATATTTTAATTGATTCACTTCTCTGTTTCAAGTTGATCTACTGCTGTACCAATATGTTAGTCTACTCCTGTTTACCATCAACCTAGTTTCATTATAATAATGGTGAAGATCTGTCAGGAGTGCTCGGAATTTGACTACTAGAGTAGTCTATCTCAAAGGTCTTTTACACTCTTGCTGGATCAGGGTATACATTCTTGTTCTAGTAAACATATATGAGTCTGATGGTCAGGATATATTACAACTACCTGTATGGGGATATCAACACTGAACAGACTGCTTAGTAAAGTGATATTGTTTTCATCCATCTTTCTCATTCACAATGTTGATCCTGCTATGATCTCTATTCTTTCCTCATGTATTTTGAAGTTCTCCATTTGCCATTCTCAATATCTTTGCTTTCCTGCCCTTCTGCTTAATGAGCTCACCTTTGTTTTTTATATATATTCATAATAATTCCTTCAGTACTGGGTGCCGGTGCCTAAACAGCTACTATTAGAAACTGCTTTTAAAAAACTACTTGCCAATATCTGCTGGGTACTACAAAAGGGGTTGAGTAGCTCTGGCTGCAAGTTAGCCTACTTGAGCTCTGACTCCACAGCACTATGCAGTGATTGGCCACCCAACAAGAGTGGAATGCTGTCGGCTATGGTGAAATTCATCAGGCAACGAACTATGCTGCCTAGTCAAATCCTACCACTGCTATTCGCCAATCAATCATGAGCAATACACTGTCCGTAATGAGGGAAACATTGGAATACAAAAAACCTTGCTTGCTGTAATTGCTCAGCTCTATGCCTGAATATCAGGACTCCAGATTGAAGAAGTCACTTGACTCATAAAAAACACTGGAGGCAGAGGTGACTTCAATATCAGAAGAGCCAACAGTAGCTTGGGTATTGAATAGATAAGTTCTCGTGCACTGTGGGGTAGCACTGGAGGCGTCTATTCATTTGTGATCTACTTTAGGAAATTCACATGTCCTCTTTGGACTAGGACTACGAATACTCAAGTACTGGTACTTGCCTCACTATGTGATTATGATCTGAAATTGTGATTTGAGAGCACCTCTTGACAACTTTGACTCCAGTTATCCCCACTATTAATCTGGTATCTTATTAGATTTGCTAGTAATAACCTAAGTTATAGTCGTCAAGACATGATCTCAAATCACGATTTCAAATTGTAATCACACAGCCAAACACCCCATTGTTCTTTTTTTTCAGAATCAACTCTAGATTTTCCAGTGAGTGATCACAGACAATTAGTTCCTTGCTATGCACAAGCCTTCTTGATAGGAGCTGGGTTTCAGCTAGTAAAATTATTCCCTAGTCATAGAACTTTATATGAGGTAAGTTAGTATTTTTGTACGTTGACAAAATTAACCGCGAACTAACGATTGAAGGCAACGCAACCATCCCTATCACCCCGCCATTTCAACACCACATAAAGAAATTTCTCTAGCTCAAATATTAACTTTTGCTATGTATTCTACTATGTAATTATATTCCCGACTTTTTTTCTTGGTTTTAAGGATAGTGGGGCTGGTGGGGGAGTGTTGTTGTCATGGCTGTAGCTTTTCCCTAGTTGTTGATTCGCGGTTAATTTTGTCAACCCACCATACATAAGTAGAACAGCCTAAATTATCGAAGTCCGGGAAACTGAAGTTACAATTATGCCATATAAAAAATAGATTCCTAATGTAAGTCGCATTCGCTGCTATGAGTTGCCTGCCGCCCCTGATTGGAATTCGCCTTGTTTGGTTTTTTACATGTTAGGTGAGAAGTCAAAATTATTATTTTTACCCTAATGCCAACGTGGTGCATTAGAAGTTATATACCAACTATACTATGCTATGAGCTTATATGTATTTAGGAGTTACGGTATTGATTGACTGATTATCTGCTTGTCTCTGGATGGCTAGCAGGGTTGGCTTCCTAGCGGGTCCTCTCTCTGGGGCTGGTACAGGTATGATGCCTCAATTTATTTCCCCAGTTTGCAGTTTCTTGGTTGGGCTGGACTGACTGAGCTTGTGGTGTGGGGCTTTCTGATGTTTTTGTTTCTTACTGGCGTAGTTCTACCACGTCTATTATACTCATAGTATCATACGAACTTAAGGGGCTTTTTTTCTTTTTTTTTTTCCCCCGCTCGTTTTGACAAATCTCTCCAGGCCGTAGATTAGGGCCGGGTGTTTCTTGCAGTTACTTTTGCAAGCAGAAGTGTGGGTGTGGGGTTGGAGGGTGGGGACTGACTGGATTTAGGTCCTATTATCGGAGGGTTTAGGATTGTTTTGTGTGCGGTGTGCGAGTTTTGGAAGGGGACGAGAAGAGTATAATATAAAGGGAGGGACGGGTTGTTAGTATGATAGTTAGCGATTATATGTTTGGCACCTGTTCTCCTAGCCCAATGGACCCATCCGGGAGTTGAAACTCGTGGTATTTTTCTCTACAATGATGATATCCTGAAAGCACATACCCAACACCAATAATGCCAAGATTCAAGTCTGTCTTACCGACAAAATCCCATCGTCCTAGCCACTGACCATACCTCAGGCTCACTCACAGCATGGATCAAAATGTGGTTAAATAAGCTGAACCACCTAGCCTCGATGCCCCCCAAGACCTGTAGTCAGCATAGTAAATGACTAGGACATGACCAAGCTAACCCTAAGATGGCTTATAGACTCGGGTTCCATTTCTGGCCACCTCCGGTAGAGTCTGTCTTAAACGATTAGGTTTCGTCCCCACTCGGCTAGCCAAGCTCTGGTTTCTTCACCAAAGGTAGCACGACCTCCTGACTAATTGGCGCAAAAATGCGATCAGACAAGCATTTGGCCACATAAATCAAAGGCTGTTACATAACTATCCTGGTTGGTAAGTAGTCACTGCCACTCATGCCCCGGACAAGTAGTTTTAGACTACGAGTGAGAATCGGTGATCGCAGAGAGGTAGACATTAGGATAACGGGGGCAGTTATGTGGACAACGCCGGGCGCGCGGAAGCATTTCTCTAGGATGTAGGTCCACCGGATTGCCTTACCCAAATTTCACCCCTCCAGATAACTCACGAATTTATACATGCCAAATATACTGGATTGGGATGGTCTCATAGTGAAATACCTGCGAACCGCGATGCATCCATCCGCGCGGGAGATATAATTCTTACCATTCACCCACATACATAAGCCCCCCCCCAACCCCCTGACCACTTCCCCGATAAGTCAACTTTCCACTTCCATAGTAGACTGAGCTCGCGTCATCCGGCGCTACCAGGATCGAGAACTATCAACAATGGGGGGAGTAGCTCCCTAGGAACAGAAAGGAGAAAAAAACCAGGGGTTTTGTGTACCGTAGAGTCTCAAATGATTGAATCTCTTGCGACGTCGTTCGAATTGCTCAGCTGGTAAGTTCTAATATTGTTCTTTCCTCAGAGCTGAAAAGCTCACCTTTTGCTGCACTTTTTCCACCCTCTTCTCTAGGGAAGGGAATTTTGGACTGCCTAGGACGCTGTTCCATTGTTAGATATTCCACCGTACAGTATATACGATCTGGGGCAGGGTTGGCTGGTCTGGTGGGTTGAAGGTTGGGGTTTGGTCACTAGGATTTATTTATAGGGTTGAGGGTGTTAAGGGTTGATGCATATTGTTTGGGATTGATAACGGGGAGTGTTGGGCGGGTGGGGATCATGTATCTGGGGATTGTGCAGGTTCGGTGGGTTTGAACTCAGTGACGGGTGTTGCATGTTAGAAGAAATGCTGGAGGGGCGGTCAATATTATTGTAGTAGTCGTATTTATTACCGTACTCATGAGTGTTGGTTGCTTTAGAGTGGGTGGATTATCCTGGGGGGGCTTGCTCGAACTCATGAATTAATCGAGACGTAAGGTATTCGGCAATGGAGGAGGCTGTGGTTTTTTAAAAACATGAAAACAAGACAAAGACCATTTGGTAAACTCTTCTAGCGGGAACCGGCGACGGGAACATAAAACTACCTATCATACCCACTTCATCACATTCAACCGAAAAATTATTACCACCACCAAAAAGATCCCAGCACCAACCAACCCCAACCACACACATAGGAAATCTCCCATCCGCTTTTTCATAGGTCGCCTGCGGTACTCCCAATTTACCCCGAAGCTTGAACCCTGCCAGCACAGTACCAAGAGAAGCAAAAACAGCCTTATCATGTGATCTGTGAATCTCGCCGAGGACCCCCAGCCCGGCTACCAGGTTGGCGGGTACTGCAGGACATGGAAGGTGGCGGTGGTGCAATCAAATGAAGGTGGGCACTGACTGACTTGACTTGACTCTAGTTGACTCGATCTCGTGGATTGGGTCCCCGGTCAGCTGCGCGGTTGGTTAAGCTAAATTAAGCGCACAAGCGCCTACTTGGGCGGCAGGTATCGTACATCGCGGGTGAGGCTAAGTCACCACTCTTGGTGGGTCCGGTGGCCCTACGGAGGAAGTACTTGTGAAATTGGTCCATGGTGATGGGGTAGAGGGGGGGGGGTCTGCTGGCTATGGCTTGCCCTCAGGCCTATGTATTTAAATGTGGTTTATTGCTCTGCTCCGCTCCTGGATATAGTACTGTGAAGTCTAGTGTTGAAAGATACAGAATCTGCTGAATAATCGAGTAGTGCGGCCGGGGATACAATTTGAAAGCTAGTTTCATTAGTTGGGGATTGGATATGCTCAGAGGTTGCTTTTGAACATGAGTTCGCTTTGGCGATTGCCTGTTTATGTAGATTATTAGTATTGTTTTTGCTTTTTATTTGGGCTCTCTATCCCCTATTTTCCATGGGATATTTTCCTAATACAGGGGTTGGTGCTCCAGAGAGAACTCACTTTGTGTTAGCATAATATGATACCTAAAACAATACCGTGGAACCGACAAAAGCCTAAAAAACTGAGGTTTGAGAATTTAGGCATCAAAGAGTTTAATGGCACTCCCAACCCTCAGGAATCTAGATATTTGGAAAAGGATTGTGACACATCATTTCAAGGCATACCAGTTGTGCTTCGCTGTCAGTGCATCTTATGGCATCTAGATTTTTGCATGTTTCAATGATAGAAATGGAAGCGAGCTCCTAGAAGGTCAGCCAAGAACCTACGAAGGCACAGCGCCTAAGTTTTGTATGTTCCACAAGCGAGGTTGGCCGCCCTTACCCCCTGTGGAACATGCAAAACTTAGGAGCTGTACCTCCGTAAGGAATAGTTACTTGGAGTCAACTAGCTAAATATCCCTGAAATATCCTTGTATTATCCCTGTATAATCCCTGTTTTCCGTCCAAATGTTCAGGTACTTCTTGAGGGGGACTTGTACTTGTACCCTTATCTGTCCCGCTTGGTGGGTCCCTCCCCTTGTACTTAGACTATTACTCGCCCGGCCGAGCTGGAGCCGAACGCTCCTCGTCCCAGGCAAGGAGTACCGGTACCTGGAAACAGAGATTAGCAAAATATACTGTATGGCAAAACATCTAGGCGTGTCTGAGCGCCCATACAAAATTGACCCCCCTGTTTCCGGGTACTTCTTGCCTAGGACGAGTAAAGTTAGATGGAAATTCCCGTGCACGGATGCCCGGCTTTAATTCAACCCCACAAGTGCTCGAGTATAATACAGCAGTGTGGTCTAAATTTCTTGACTGATTTGCTGGCTGGACAACCCAAGTTTTACTTCCCCTAACACCTCACTATTGAGTAAGAGTTGCACTTGGGTACCGTAAGCTGATACACTCTTGACCAAATGAATTCCTTGCACTCACACGGGATGGGTGAGACGTATTGATTTCCCACTCCGATACTCGAATGCTCGAATAATAATAACATAATAATAACATTATCACTGTGTATCTTTTTTTTGTTCCTGGATATGGCACTTTTGCTGAAAGATGTGGTTCTGTAATCGCAGCTTCCACGTATCATATGAGTCCGCGATGCTGCCGGTATCAGCCGCACAGCACCCCCTGAGTGTATGAGGGGGCTAGAGATACAGCCCTGCCAACAAAACTCCCACACCTTTCTAAGTGCTGCAAGCCCTTGGAAGCACTTCTCTCTTTCTTACAAGTATCATTCAGTAAAAAAAATTGTGGTATCCTAGCATCGGCACGGTTAAGGGTTTACAATATCTCTAGAGGCATATGCGAAAACATTTATCTTGCGTTCCTGTTGCTGTTAATAGGTATTGTTCCTCAAAAACAATGGGTTTGGGGGCAGTAATAGGGGGTGGAGAATCACATAAAATGATAACCGGGGGGGAGCAAGAACCAGTGGAAGAAGCGAACAAATCGGTATACTCGGGGGGTCGTTAAAAACTAGAAAACATATCCCTTGTCTCCATAGAGATTTGCATAGGATCGGCAGAAATAGTTTTCGGTTTTTACTAGCTCCCGAGTACACAATGAAGCAGAGATTTCTCAATCTTTCTGCTGCTGTCAAGGTTTGGTCCCGTACTCAGACGGCTTCTCCGTGCACTTTCACTCCCGGCAGCAATATATCCCCTCATCGAACATATAAAAGGTGGCGCTAACCTGATGGGGTAGTATTTTCAGTGCTCCGGGGATGAGAGCATGTTGGAGTCAAATTCACCAATGAAAGAGGTGGGATTATTGCCTAGGCTGGAATCTTTCATTAAAAACAAAATATAAACTACTGTACTAGCCCCCAGAACAGACTATCGTCAAAACAGATAAATGTTTTGAAAGAAACCTCATTACAAAATCACCCTCAAATAAACGAAAACATAATCCAACTTGCTATATCCCTCGCAAATGGGAGCGGATTGTACAGCACAGCACTTGTATCCTTATTTTGTACAGCACCGGAAATTACGTGGTGTTGTGCTTGCCAGAACCTTACCTATGCACACCGTTGCTTGTTAGCGAAGTATGACACGCAGACTCTTAGGGCATATTCGAAAGGATCTCGCACTATTGTGCGCTCATGGCCTTTCGATCGAGCAGGGTGTCGAGCCTGGTTGAAAGGGTATTTTTTTGGGTGTCAAAGTTTGAGCTGATCCGTCAGCCTCATGTGCAAAAAAGCGTTACACACATCACAATTCTTCAACTCCAGGGCTGGAGGCCTCATCTTGCTGCTCGAGAACTTTGCGGTCCCGTAAAGGCTCGTGAAACCCACACTCTCAGTCAGCCCAGGATAGGTTTAGTTTGTCAAGTTAACATAACTGCGAAATACCAGTTAATGAGATCTCCAACATGTCCTCAAGGCCAATCTGATGCTGTGCTAGGAAAAGGCTAATTCTTAGGAGCTTTTGTCTCTGAATCCGGAGATTAAAGGGTTAACGGAGATAATGGATTTTACGAGTGTTTACTATATTAAACAAAGGGCGTGAGATATTGGAGCTCGGGTTACATGGGATCCTCTAATAACAGCCTGATACCTTCCTTGCTTTTTCGTGCGTAGTGCAACCCCGCGTCCGCCAGATGTTGACCACCCCGATCAACGCCTATCCGGCCAGGCCCAGTGCCAGCTTTGTTCAAATAACAAAGGCCACTCCGTTTACGTATACCACTATTCTCGTTCAGCAAACATGAACCAGAACCCAAACCAATACCAGATCAGTAACAACCACGGTTCCTTCAATGTCACCACCATCACTAATCACACAACTATCATAGAGGACGAAAGATCGCAGATTCTCTCTTGGCTATCACCTCTGGAGTCACGGAGTAGGCACGATGATGTGGCTGGTGCTCGTGCCGAAGGGGTAGGGGACTGGGTACTTAACACCGCCAAGTTTCAAGCGTGGCGGCGAGATACAGATGGTCAGCCATCTGATGTAGTCCTGTTTTGTCGTGGGGTTCCCGGAGCGGGAAAGACTTTCGTCTGGTGGGGTTTGTAATTCCAAACACACTCGAATCACTGCTTACTCGATTCCAGCTCCTTGGTTATCGATACTCTATGTGATGATGGGACTACGAGTCAAAATGTGGCTGTCGCTTGCCTATACTGCGATTACCGTGGCCAAAAAGAGCAAACACCAGCGGGAATGATCGGGAGCCTCCTAAAGCAGTTTGTCACTGCGCTTCCGAAAATTCCTAAAGAGATCGCTGGAGCGTTCCTGGCTGCACAGGGGCACATCGGAGGACGGGCGCCTCGGCTTTCTCAGATTTTGGGGATGTTTCCCCGAGTATTAGCATGTTTCCGGCAAGCATTCATCTGTGTTGATGCACTAGATGAGCTTGTGGTGGAACATAGGTCCGAGTTCCTATGTGGTCTGCGTCAGATTCTGGAGAAATCGCCCAATACGAAGTTGTTTCTTACTGGGCGGTCCCATATCCAGTCGGAACTAGAAAACCGTACCCCATGCGCTATAAGTGTTATCTCTATACAGCCTAGTATGGATGATATCAAAAGTTATTTGAAAACAAAGCTCGATAGTGATCCGGATTCTGAAGCAATGGACGCTAGCCTCCGGTTGGAAATAGTGACAAAAATCACTCAAGAATTTTCCGAAATGTAAGGGCCCATGAGTAATATCAGTGCGGTCCTAGAAGCTAACCAGTGTCTGAAGTTTTCTTCTAGTTGCCTTGCAAATCGATTCGATATTAGGGGAAGTAACTATAGGTGGAAGACGACAGAAGCTCCACGAAATGACAAATGGCTTGAGTGACGCCTACAACGCGACTCTGGACAGAATAAAGCGGCAGCGGGGTGCCAAAGCAAGGCTGGGCATTGCAGCGCTGATGTGGATATCGTTTGCAGAGCGACCTTTGCATGTGGATGAGCTAGGCCATGCACTAGCGATGGAAGTTGGGTCTCGGGATATCAATACGGGGTTGGTTCCTTCGATAGAGACCATTGTGGGATCCTGCATGGGACTAGTTGCTATTGATTGTGCAACATTAACAGTCCGCCTAGTACACGCGACTTTACAGGAATATCTGCGCAGCCATCACGAAAATATCTTTGAAAGTCCCCATGCCACTATTGCCGAAGCTTGCTTGAGCTATCTGGGCCTTCAATCTGTACTAGAGCTTTCACCAGACCTTTACGCTGCGCCGCAAACACTCCCGCTCGTTGCCTACGCCTCCTGTTACTGGGGGTCTCATGCCCGGAAAGAGCTTACGGCGTCTGTAAAAGGTCTCGCACTAGAAGTTCTGGAGCGATATCCGGAAAAAGCGGCTGTGAATATTTTTTTGCTGAACGGAGGAGCCCCATGGATCATGAATATCGGGTATGAGGGATTTAGTGGATTACACTACGTTGCGTACTTTGGCATAGATGAACTTACGGAGGAGCTGCTAAGGATAGGATGCTCCAAATTGAACCAAACGGATCAATGGTGCCGTACACCTTTGAATTTGGCTGCTGCGAACGGACATGAAGGAACCGTGAGGATACTACTAGATCAAGCCGAGGTCAATCCCGACATATCAGACCAGTTTGGCCGCACACCATTGATTTTGGCTACGAGGAATGGACATGATGGAGTGGTGAAGGTACTATTAGGTCGATCCAAGCTTGACCCTAAAGCCACTGACCATTCCTGCCGAGTGTCACTCTTTTTGGCTGCTAGGTATGGCCACGAAGGAGTGGTAAAGATCCTGCTAGACCGAGATGATCTCAACCCCGACCCAGTAAATGAAAATGGGAAAACCCCACTCTCTTTGGCTGCTGAAGAGGGGCATGAGGGGGTGGTAAAAATGCTGCTGAGCCGAACCGACGTAAGCCCCGACTTGAGAGATCATCTCGGCCGGCCACCGCTGTCTTTTGCCGCTGAGCGGGGCCACAAAGGGGTGGTAAAAATGCTAGTAGCCCGAACTGGCGTGGATCCTGACCCGAAAGACCAGTTTGGGCGGACACCGCTCAGTTGGGCTACCAGGAACGGACACGAAGGGGTAGCAAAGATCCTCCTAAGCCAAGCCGAGGTAAACCCTAACTCACTAGATGAAGATGGTCAAACACCGCTCCTTCTCGCTGCCAAGTATGGGCATGAAGTTCTGGTAAAGATACTGTTGGACCGATCTGATGTCAGGCCCGACATAGTAGATCATTTGGGCCGAACACCGCTTACTTCTGCTGCTAGGAATGGACATGAAGGAATGGTCAAGATAATACTGGATCGAGCTGACGCCAATCCCGACTTAGCCGATCACTGGGGAAAAACACCGCTCTCTTTTGCTGCTAGGGGCGGACATGTCGAAGTGGTAGAAATCCTGCTGAATCGGGCCGACGTAAACCCCAACTTCGCAGATGAGGATAAGCGCACACCACTATTTCTCGCTGCGAAGTACGGACATGAAGATGTGGTAAAGGTATTACTAGGCCGAGCTGATGGTAGCCCCAACACCATAGATCGGTGGGGGAAAACACCACTGTCTTCGGCTGCGGAGTGTGGCCATGAAGAGGTGGTAAAGCTGTTACTAAGCCGAGCTGATGCTAACCCCGACGTGGCGGATAATTTTGGGAGGAAGCCACTGTCTTCCGCCGCAAAGAATGGGCACGAGAGAGTGGTAGAGATATTGCTAGACCGAGCCGATGTTGGCCCCAACCCGATAGATAAAGATGGTCAAACACCGCTCTTTCTCGCTGCCAAGTATAAGCACAAAGCTGTGGCACAGATTCTACTAGGCCGATCTGATGTCAAGCCCAACATAGCAGATCGTTTGGGCCGAACGCCGCTCTCTTCTGCCGCCAGAAATGGGAATGAGGGGATTGCTAGGATGATACTGGACCGAGCTGATGCCGAACCCGACTTAGCTGATCACTGGGGGAAAACACCACTCTCTCTTGCTGCCAAGTGTGGACATGCAGGAGTGGCAGAGATCTTGCTAAACAGGGCCGACGTAAACCCCGATTCAATAGACGAAGATGGCCAAACACCACTCTTTCTGGCTGCCAAGTATAAGCATGAAGATTTGGTAAAGATAATACTGGACCGAGTCGATGTCGACCCCAACGTAACAAATAATTTTGGGCGAACGCCGCTCTCTTCTGCTGCCAGAAATGGGCATGAAGGGGTGGTAAAGATACTGTTGGGCCAGCCCAAAGTTAGCCCGAAGATAGGAGACCATTTTGGCCGATCACCCCTCTCTTTTGCTGCCGAGGAGGGGCACGAAGGAGTGGTAGAGGCGTTGCTAGGCAGAGTTGAGGTCAACCCTGACTTATCAGATCACTACGGCCGGTCACCACTCTCTTTTGCCTCCGAACAAGGGCACGAAGGAGTCGTAAAGTTACTTCTCGACCGACCTAACGTCAATCCCGACTCGACAGATCAATTTGAGCGAACACCACTCAGTTGGGCTGCTGAGAACGGGCATGAAGGGGTGGTAGAGATGCTGCTGGACCGGGCTGACGTAAATCCCAACTCGCCAGACGAAGATGGCCACACGCCACTCTTTTTCGCCACCCGGAACGGGCGCGAAGCGGTGGTAAGGATACTACATGCCCGAGAAGTCTCTAAAGAAATCATCTACGAGTACCGCTGGCAGTACCCGGTGCTCCCGTTGTCAGGCCCTCCCCCTCTCGGAATTTTACCACGCAGAATTACCGGCATGGCACTAACCATTCAACATCTTCACTAAAGTCATGCCCCCAACCTTTCCCTTATTTTCTTCCCCTCCTCTCCCCCATACACTATTCGGGAGATGACCTCGCCACCCTACACTACCCACTCATCACGACAAGTCGTTCGGCTGGTATTGAAGTCACGACCCCACACCACGCCCCGGCGAAACTGTCGGAGGATCATGCTATTACCCGCGAAGGGAGTAAAGAATTCCAACGCATTGTACTTTTACTTATTTCTTTCGGCAATTTCCAAGACAATTTCTTCCTTTCCTATCTCTTTCTCTCCTTCTATTTCTTTCTATATTATTATTATTATACACGCGTCTCTTACGTACATTTCCACCCTCAACCTGCTCCTTGGAGGTCCTATTCAGCATTTCTTTCAACGGCGTTTCTGATATTTCCGGCGTTCTTTTTCGAAGGAGGATGCTTAAATAAGACCGTTTTCATTAGCGCACATGACACCGTATTACTGTACCGGTACTAAAGGGCCCTGGACTTTTCTTTCCAATGTATTGGCTCGGGAACCGATCTTTGTCCTATCGTTCTATGTATAGTTGAGTCATAGTTTTGGCACTGGCGTGTCGGAAAAGTAACACATTTTCAACAAAGACAGCATCTCGAATCCCGTTCGCCCTAGTCTTCAGTACCCGACCCTTCGAGCCCGCAAGATCCTGAGCAATCATAGGATATCACTCGGTAGTCAGTTAGCTGGCAAAAACAAAGTATACGGATAGGGAACTTGGGCAGTTAGTTACCCCAACCGGGTTTCCAGAACATTCAGCCAAGGACTTACCCATTCGTCGGCTATACTCCCCTTCCCCCCCCTTCACACATGTATAGGTTCCTAATCAGTGGGGGTCAGAGAAACGACCCCCCTAGATGGGTGAATCGGCAGCAATCAAACAACGTGAAATCCCCCCAAAGTTATATACAGCATGGATGCGTGCCCATAGCCCACTCTCACCTACTCCCCCATTCACACGACGACCCGTGCCATGCCCCCCATCCGGAAGTCCCATTCCTCGGAGCTCATCCTCGCTAATGTGCACAATTAACTACAGTAGGCCGACCCCGCCGCGATATGATACTACCGCCCGTATACCTACCTACAAGCCTACTACACAATACCTCAGATTCCAAAAGCATAGGTCGATAATTTCTCGGCCCCTCTCCCAACTCGAATTGAGAGCCCTGTAGCCATGGATTATCCGGAACGATTACAACAGAAGCGGGGGAGAGATTGTAACTCCCGTATAATTCGGCTGAAATATTGTCCCGGTATTTTTGTCCCGGGTTACTACCGCTCTTTCGAATCCAATTGTTGGCTTGCCTCGGTTCGTTGGCTTAGGTCAGCACGGCCAAACGCCGTGTGTCCAGGCTTCTATGCCCAGCTCTTACGAACAGAGATTCTCCTTTCCCGCCTTAATATTCCGTGGCGAATGTATAACTATAATTTTAGCTCAGGGTTTATATTACTGTATTGGCCGATTTACACTTTGTTCCCTTGTATATTTCCGTTCTCATTTGGGTGCTGTTGAGAGCGCTGTCCTGAATAGGAAAATGGATAGTTTTCGGGGTGATGTGAATAATCTATGTATGTGGTGGTGTTTTCTGGCTTCCAACACTTCTTTCCATGACACGCCCGCAATAGTGTACCGGTAGTATTCATGACTTGTACTGACCCTCTTTAGGGCATTATGTCAGAACCCTTAAGGCGGGGATCACAAGTATTTTGGTCTCCTATGATATATCATATCATACCTAGCATGGTCTTAGAGGGTTTCATTATTGATAAGGGTATAGGTTAATTGAAGAGTTGCTATAAATAAGATGATGATCTTATGACTTAGCATGGGAATCTCGTTCAGGGGATTGGGTCAGGTTGCGAGTGTTTGCGTATAATTCTGGGTTTGGTGTACAGAAGCCGTACTGTATTCGGTCAGGTTTCTACTTTTGCCTTGGATTGCTAATGCTTGTTAGAATTACTCTTATCTCTCGATGCAGAGTTTCTTATCCTAAGTCGTTCAGCTTCCGCGCGGCACTAGTAACACCAAACACCTACCCCTCTCCTCCAAGTATCACAAGATCACTTAGCAAAGTTAAGTCCCACAAGCTGGGTGTTTTATTCCCTCTAGTCTACGATACACAAAGACCCGTCCCAAGCCTTACCCAAGCCAAAAGCAATCAATCAAAGCGTCTAGGCTCCAATTGAGGCTTATTCTCCACAATCTTCTCAATCTTCTCCATGATCTCCGGAGTCAATTTGTCAGCATGCTTCACTGCCTCCACGTTCTCGAGGACTTGTTCCGGCTTGCTAGCTCCTGTGATGACACTAGAGATATTGGGATTCTTGATGATCCAGGCGATCGCGAGTTGGGAAAGGGTGATGCCGAGTTCTTTGGCGACCGTCTGTATTACACCATTAGTAAACTGATATGTAAGTTGAATGTGTTGCGTCAACGGGGAAATACCTCAAGGTTCTTAGTGGTGGCAATTTGTTTTTTCATCTCCTCGTCTGTGTTGAATTTCTCTCTCAAGGCCTTGCTGAAAGGATCAGAAGAGCTAGCAAGACGGGAGCCCTCGGGAATCTTGAAATCGTTGTACTTTCCGCTTAAGATGCCCATTTTCAGAGGAGAGAAAGTGGTCAGACCGAGGCCGTGCTTAGCATAGAGATTGTAGTATTCCTTCTCCACCTTGTCACGGACCAGGAGGTTGTATTGGGGTTGCTCCATCTGAAGTTCCAAAATTGTCAGATTTCACTCCAAAATCAGTGGATATAGGACCAAGAAATACCACAGGCCCAATCAACCCCAAACGGTCAGCAACTCTCCAGGCATCCGCAATCTCCTCAGCAGACCACTCGCTAGTTCCCCAATAAAAGGCCTTCCCCTGATCAATGACATGGTTGAAAGCCCTAACAATCTCCTCCATGGGTGTTAAACGGTCCGGTCTGTGAGCATAGACCAAATCGACGTAGTCCAATCCCAAACGCCCAAGAGAAGCGTTCAAACCCTCAACAATGTGCTTTCTTGACAAACCGACAGAGTTCTGCGCATGCCCTTGGGAGGCGAATGCCCCTCCCCAATTGATCTTGGTGGAGATGACGAGCTCATTTCTAGCCCAGCCGTATTTGCGAATGCACTCGCCCATAACAACCTCTGATTGGCCACTGGCGTAGGCCTCGGCGGTATCGAAGAAGTTGACTCCGGCATCAAAGGCTGCTTTCATACAATCGAAGGTTTTTTCTAGTACGCGTCAGTTACTGAGATACCGGGACCCAAAACCAAGAGATAAAGCAGCTCTCAGGAACCAACGTTTCTCAACATGACCACCATAGGTAAGCCATCCTCCCAAACCAATGACGGAAACCTTAAGCCCAGAACGGCCCAAAAGACGGTATTCCATGGCGATCGGTGCGAATTGAGGTGAAAACTTAAGTTTATAAGAAATGATGTATTGCGGTGGAGGATCGGAAGCTGTGGTGGAGGAGTGTGGTGAGAGAAGTTCGTCTTCAGGAGCGGTTCTCCTCGTCTTATATGTAGCCAATGCCTAGTATCGCATCTCCCTGCCCTCCTTTAACTTACAAACACTGGTACGTCAAGTCCGTTTAACCCCGCAGTGATGGTGGGGGATCGATTCTTTGCTTAAAGCCCGCTATCCCCTCAGATTTATAATAACCCTCTTGCCAAGGAGCATCTCATAGCAGCCCTAATCCATTAGTAGGCTCCATCAAGATCCAGCCTGGGAGCTAATATTTACAACTCCGCTGCATCTGCCACTAGTCTATGCTTATCAACTCGAGCATAGATGAGCATAGTTACCAGATTCTACCTTAACCCGTTACCCTACTTTAATTCCGACATAGAACTCTCATACAAAACCCCAACCACCGCCTATTTTTGAGACGTACCTCTGTGCTCTTTTTTTCCCGCTAAAAGTTGTTCTTTTTCCGGACCCAGCCAGCCTTGAATGCGGTGCGGAGATACGGCACCTATGCTCCGTTACGGTATTCCACCCGTTGTTACGTCTAGGTTAACATATCCATTGAAACCTAGTAGAAACCCAAGGAACTAGAGGGAAAGTTTCTGCTCCCATCGATTAGTCGACTGTTAACCAAGCAAAAAACTCATAAGAAACTGAGAGCACCAATTATCCGGCAGGAAAACTACTACAGGTAGCACTGGATTCCTGATGACACTCCCGACCTGATGAGAAATCAAGTGTTGCTACGCCGAGGTTAGTAGAGAGACAAGCAACCGAGGTAAACAGGGTACTGTACGCCCGCAGGTGCTAGCGACATATTAGATATTACCCCCAATCGAGAATTCGGGCATCTCTGTATCACAAAGACCAAAAAATGTGCACCTAACCCCATGTTAAGGAAGAAAGCAAGCCTAAGTTAACCTTTGGCTTCAAGGTCTTTCTCACGGCCACCCCCCGAATAATCCCCCTTGGCACTTCCAACTCCACACAGGAGAAGAACCTGAATTTAGCCCTTATGATCCCTAACCACGGAGATTAGCGCACTTACATCCAACTCTGCAACCTATTACCGGTACTCAACAAGCACAGACACACAATACCACTAAGCGGGAAACCTCAAGCCCTACCGTATTACCCCGTCAAACCGACCACCTCGGTACAGGGTTCTAATCTCCAGGCCACGACCCCAGGCCCCTAATAAAGCCTAGTACTGAACAAAAATGGATAGGAAGATTGTGTTAACTTTCGTTTACCAGCCCCCATACGGCTTAAGACGATCTCTCTATTCCATTTTTGCTCATCACGAGGCCTGGCGTTGTGGCCTGGAGATTAAAGCCCTGTACGGAGATAGTCAATTTGACGAGACAATACGATAATACAGTACTCCCACAAGTGGAGGCCAGAGGTTACTATCGTCACGTTCCTCCAGCATTGGTCACAAACCCTGCCTAGCAAACCCCCATGACCCAGTGTAGTAGCCAGGCCATCTATTGAGAACTCAACCTTGAATTACTATCAGGGCTTTAATCAGCAAATCTGACCCCGACTTCCGATGGCCCGGCAATCCCAGCGGTAGAAGGTTGCAATATCAGAAGGGTCGAGGGAGCGTAGATATAGGGACACAGAATCCTGGACGCGTGTGGGCGTGCCAGCGCACTGGGGCATGAACGGATGGATGGAGTTACGCTTGTAGAAGTTTCCCTTACCTAGCTAGGCGTTAGCCAGCAACCTTCAAGAACATACACCTCCAACCATCATAGCAACTAAGCAACTCCTTCATCTCCATCAAGCTCCTCCATGGCACCAACTCGGGGAAAGCCCCAATGCGCAATTGTTACAAAAGCAAATTCCAACCAGGAGCAAACGAAAACAGGGGTCGTACCCACTGAGTGTGTGGGAGAGGTCGCCGTATGTATAGTTTAGCACAAGCCTGCCAGTATCCGGGCCACAGAAGCTTCGTTTCATATAAGCTCAACTACTCGAGGATTTTGAAAATTTGGCCCGAACCTGCCTCTGGTCTCCCCGAGCTCCAGTAATATACGATGCGAATCCAAGTGCTAATCTCAACGAGAGATATAGGGTACGATACTTGGCATTTCCAGGGACTATGGAGACCAGCGCGCTATGATAAGTCACTTTAAAGCGTGATAAGCAGGAGGGGAGTCGTCAGGCACCTGGCTTGAAAATTTATTTTACATGAGAAAGTGCACAAGAGCTAAACGCGGTATTCAGAAAAGAAAGAGAGATACAGTAACTAGAAAAAAGTCTTGATAGAACAGAATCTCACGCTGCTGCAGATTGCAGTACGAGAAGGTATTGTGCAGCCTATGCCCTGTGAGGGAGAGAAGCCCGCCCAAGAGGAAAAGAGGAAAGTCGATTCATCAAGACTTTTGCCGAATGACAGTACAACAAATGGCCTAAGAAAATACAACCCGTAGCTTAACAGAAGTGGGGATAATTGAAAAACCTGCACTTCAGCAAAGTTGATAAGCACCAAAATTCCGCTTCCAGCTTCCCAGACTCGAGTGATAATACATGACACCCTAAATTTTAAGCCTGACTGAGCCCACCTGCCGGTAGGCGCCACGAGCTGTTCGAGCCTATTAGTCATACAAGCCGAGCCGGCTCGAATCAAAGGTCCTGCCTGTCTCAAACCGGCTCGTGCCAAACACTGATCACATAACATACCGAGGACACTCGTAGGTATCATACCTCTGAAATCCACATGTAAAAAAACGGAGAAGCACCACACAAAGGACAGGGCAACACAATGAAAGATACATGGAACAGGAAAACCGAAAAAAAAAATACCCAGCGTATCAATCAATAGGTACAAAGTAGTGCAGAATATAAGTATAAACTCCAAAAAGTAGAAATTTAACCAGTGTATGTTAGATGTTGAGTGTGATAGGGCAGGGGCAACTATCCTCTTTGTGTTGTGGAGAGCTCATGACGGCGTTGAGGGTAAACCACGGGTCGTACTTATTTCTCAGTTCTATTTAATTAGCAGGCTCATATCTGCAAGTAAACAGAATTTGTTCCCACCTCCACCACCTCATCCAACATTTACAAACTTAAAATCTACTGATTGGATCTTAAGCACTCTACCTGAGTGTTAGTATGAAGACCTTTCAAGTCCCAAGGTAAATGCAGCCCCAAATCAGCATTATCTTAAACCTTTTCTCATATTAATAACTTGAATAACCTATAACTAGTAGTATCATAGCTATCAATTGTCTTCAACAAAATGGTTAGACCAGCAAGCTCTCTTAATATAATTTCCATGTAAGTCCCTTCACTCAGACTTCTTTACTCTAGATCTCATTTGGTCCCTATCCTCAAGCTTTGTTTCCTTTCTTATGCTATATAATCCCCTCAATTATTCTCTATGAGATATTATTCACTATGGGCTATTTGTCTTTTTCTTATATATATCATATTACCTGACTTCTACTATATCTTATTACCCATTATGATACAACCATATACTAATCTATCTTTGCTCTTTCTTGTCTAATACCCTTTCTAGGCCTTTTATGAAGTGCAATATTTTATAATATTTGTCTTTCTATAAATCAAGTTAAGTTTTAACTTCTGATTGCTTATCTACTCTCTTTATATTATTATTAATATAATATTCCTTCTTCCTAAGAGTACCCACAAGTTACTCCTAACGACACCTTACCCTCAGGCTGTCACTAAGTAGTCTAAAACTATAGGAATTAAATCATTCTGCAATGAAGTACTTTATAGGGACTTGGGATATGTCTTAACTGGGCTGAAGGTACTCAAGCTACTCATAGAAAACAAGGGAAATATTTGAGGCCAACTTGAAGCATATATTTCTTTTAACTCTAAAAGTATATTGGAACCTGAAATATCTCTAGATCAAATATTACTAGCAGAGGTTACTATTTCGGTTTCAAGAATCATCTCCTTACAAATAACGTCCACTACTCGTTTGATTGTTCTAAATTATCTATAACTCCAAATATTTAACTCTGAGCATTTGGTTAGTTTCCTGACTAACTTTTATATAGAACAGGTATAAAATTGACATATTTACTACTGAAGCCATAGTTTATTTTCAATATTCTTAGTCATTGTCCTTGCTAGAAATTGGTTAATGATAATTTATCATCTATCAATATACTATTGAGTTGATATTACTACCACTCTGTAAAGGGAAAAGCATATGTGACAAAAAGAGTAGAGTAAAGAAGATCAGAGTAATATATAGAGAATTAGTTGAGGTAAAACCAATAAGATGTGAGTAGCTTATGTCTGAATATTTAATATGACTACAGCTTTATACTAGTGTTATATAATTACCACGAAGAGTTGTCATAATATACTACTTATGCCAAAGTTGTTATGGAGAATAGCCAGCAATTGCTTACTGGCTCACAACTGTAGGTACTCTAAAAAGTGTCTGACGGCTCAATCGTAATTTATAACTCAACAGTAATTTATGGCTTAGTAGAGGAACCCTGTAATAGGGCCCTAATTTGGGACCTAAACCTATCCTACAAGTGAATTTTGTCATCAAACATAGTATCATATTCAAGTTGAAACCATGTCCACTGTTATATGCACTACCCTCTCCTTCTTGAATGCAATAATATACACATCTCTACTCAATACCAAACTTGGATATACAACATATCACACTCGATCATGCCACCTATATCAAAGTTAGAACATATACCCCAAGTCGACAGGATAGTAAGCCATATGCCAATATTGAAGCTTGTATTCAGGCAGTACTTATCTTTCTCAATACTACTTAGGATAACGATCTAGACGTTTCTGCTCTTGCCAATGACTATGAAATACTCTCCAGGGGAGTTCAGGCTTACTGGCAGGGCCACCAATCTAAGCAAGAACAGCTTGCAACTAACCGAAAGCTGCCAGTATCAGAACATTAAGAGGTTCCTGTGTGCCAATATCTAGACTGACTGAATATAGTTAGAACGAGTGCTTATCTTCAGATGGTTACTGGCTGTACCAATACCATTTTCCAGAAGGCCCATACAAGTTCCTCTTCAGCATTCATTGTAAGTAAGCAATCCTTACAGTATATTCTAAGTCAGCACTTAGAATATTTCATATTCACATAATATACAACTGATGCAGATTTCAAGAATGCACCCCAGCCAGAGAATATGCACAACTGGTTTGAGAAGTAGGAAGCTATTGGAGGGAGTACAATATTAAAATTAGGAATACCTATAGTAACTTCAATGAAACTAGATTTCACATTAGTGTTAGACGTGATCAATGGATCATTACCAGGAGTCCCTACCGTCAATCCTACCTCAGAAGCTCTGCCAATAGGACCCTACTCAGAGTTCCCATTGGCAAAACTATTAGTGGCAAGAGCACTGACCTATCTCTAATGATAATTGTCCCAAAATCTATACACCAAGCACTCTGATATGTGTATATCTCTATTCCTGATAACTACTTGGTTAAAATATTTGAGAAAGATTAGATGAATGATGAGTTGGCCATGAAGGGGCTTGTCCTCCTTGAACAATTCTCCTCCTTGTACCAAGTTATTACATCTCACTTACTACTACTCAATAGTAATGGATGTGAGTTCAGTAAAAGGTTTATCGATTATTGCGCTTCTCATAAGATTATTCTCCTACCTCCCTTTTCATACAAGTCATATGCTACAATCATTAGAGGACATGGTCTTGCAACCCTATAGGCATTACCATTCAGAATGTCACAAACGGTAACAAAGCAAGACAGATTTCTCATGACTAATAGTTATTAGTCATCGGTTTGATATCTTTTGCACGATGAGATCAGTTGACTCATCGGGTTTCACATGACGACGCAATAGCATGTTATCGGTTTATTGTTATTGGTTGTTTAGTTACATAACTCAGGATTGTGGTCAAGTGATTTATGTATCTCGCACATGACTCAGAATTATGAGTCAGGGGTTTTGCGCATGTGACCCCTTTGGGGCGGATGACTAGTTTTAGGGGTTTTGATTGTGAGATATGGCGCAGCTGACTTGTACGAGCCAGCTGATGGATTTCACACTATGACTCACTATGAGTCATGAGTCACGTGACCTGAGAGTATGAGTCATGCAGGGTTAGGGTTGAGGGAAGAACCCCTATATAAGGGCACCCTCAGGGCCAGAGATTTGGGACACGCTACTCGCCCTCTACCACCCCCCCCCTACATTCTACTCAAACGCACAACCCGCTTTGCTTACGGGACAACCCCCTCGCCTCTCCCCCCCACTCCGTCCCCTGATGGAGGTACCTCCCATCCCCCCAGGCAATCAGGCTCTGGCTGCTGCCATTTCCCGCGCCAACACCCCCCGACTTCAGGAACCCCCCTCACCCTCCCCCTCCGCCCGCCCTTCCCCCCCCTCGCCTTCCTGGCAGAAATTTTCAACGAGACCAGGAACAGCCTCCAGCTCAACCCCGACCTGGTGCAAGACCTTTCCCCCCAAACCCTCCAATCCATCACTGCCGGCGAAGGCTCCATCCTCTCCATCCTCTGTGCCACCGTCTCGGGCATAGTGGCCATCACCACCCAGCTGGACTCTGTCACCAACCAACTCGCTGAGATACGCAAGGAAAGCCAGGACCTCCGCATAAAAATCCACGACCTCTCCTCGATGGTTGGAAACGAATCAGCAACACAGGAGGACATCCGACCCCTCCAGTCCGCCTTACGCGACCTGTCACATCGAGTGTCAACCGCGACCCCCACCGCTCGCCCCACAGCCAGCATGGCCCCCACACCCCACACAGCCCCCCCTCCTGCACGCCTTGTGGCAAGAGGCCACCCACCCCCCCCACAAACCGCATCACATGGCCCCCCTCCCCCCCAGACACGTGCCCCCTCCCACCCTCCCCCAGTGGCCC
>Ga0307507_10004344_pt1 | contig 25327 bp, 25 predicted proteins | sample 7_EM_MG_FD_207223 | JGI IMG/M metagenome (GOLD analysis project Ga0307507, IMG submission 207223) | Populus trichocarpa ectomycorrhiza microbial communities from riparian zone in the Pacific Northwest, United States - 7_EM | ecosystem: Host-associated > Plants > Roots > Unclassified | place...
CCCCCCCAGCGCACAGCGAAAACTGACCAGAAAAAAAAGAAAAAAAAGCCAGACCTTACCTTACCAGTAAAGGTAACTCTAACGTCCTAGCGTGAGGTCCAATTGAACGAGTTAATACAGTAAAGCAACCTCATTCCGAATTACTCCTGTTTTTTTTGCACGTCATATGGTGAAGAGAATAGAATAGTGGGATGAGGCGGATCATATCCTAACGTACGGAATTTTTTACAAATTGATATTAGCTTAGAGTGATAACTTCATATGATACACTGATCCTATTGCTTCTCCACTTTACTTTTCCCTGTATCGTGCCCATACCAAAAGTGCCCGTTATGCGGTGTTGTTGTTGTAAGTGATTTCGGGTCCGGCGGTTATGGTCATGAGTTCTTTTGACGAGAAATTTTTATGTAAGTAATCCCCGAGACAATCAGGGCTATCCGTGCGACGTCTTGAATTTTCTAATGTTTTTTTTTCGGCGGTTGATGATCTTCCCATATACCCCTGTTTTTTTAGTGGGAAATCCCGTTATCCCACTATTTTCTTCACTCGTAATATGCCCAGCTACCTCTTAACCGAGCTAGTGTGTTTTTGCCACACTTTGTTTTGACGTTCTACGATCGTCCCGCGCTCTAGCGGTAGTTACCGGTAGATTAGATAACAGCCTTGCGGGTAGTTACCGGTATTCCCCTTGAGAAGAGGGATAATTAGCCTGTTACCACTAGCGGTACTTCTGAACCGACTACGGTAGGAACTCTAACACCCCTTGCCCGGAAAAATAATCTCGAATAGGAACCTTTTTCAAGGTGGCTTACTTAGATTGAACTGTGGCTACCGTACTAGTACGAATACTGTGCTGACGTCCTGCTCGTTTTTCCTCATATCATACAAAACCTACCAATCGGCCTTTGTCCGAGTGTGGGGGCGGGAGGTTGTCCAAGTCGCCGCTGATTGCTTGTGCAGCTGTGCTCCTGGGTTGCCCTGACCGCTCTATAATTACCGTAAGAACTTGAATAATTGAACCGTGTGCTATGAAGTCCGAAATTCCCTTCTCTGGAATAGGGGCAAAAAACACAGCAAAAACACAGCCCCTTCCCCCCTGCTGAGGCAGAAAAAAAACAAAAATTTCTTGACCTTACTGAGAGAGGAAAGTCCGACGACATAGCACACAGTTCAATTATTCAAGTTCTTACGGTACGGCAATGGACGATTTAGACCTGGTGAGCGCGCACCCTCAGCGAGGCTTGGCATGGCTTGAGACCAAATTTCTGTTCGAAACAACCAAAAATACACCTAAATAGACTATTCACCAAGCCTCGCTGAACCCGGCCTACCGGTAGCCTTAGTTTAGCCACTAAGAGGGAAGAAGGAGAAATTCTCCGGGAGGCGGTGGCGGGAAGACATGTGGCAGATCTACCGGTGCGGGCAGTGTAACAAAAGTCGCGTGGCAGGAGGCTGAAATTCTCGCTTGGCTTTTTTGGAAGGATACGGTAGTACGGCACAGTAAGCTTCCTTATCCTTATTAGCGCAAAGTTGTTGCACCAAAAAGCTTGTGCCGGCCGGTCGGTCCCCCTCCACTCTAGAAGTTGGTCGCGGAAACAATTTGTTCGCTACAATTCAGAGTGTGCGGCGGTGCGCGTAAGTATTCTTTCCTTCCTCCCGCCATCCCGTGCTTCCTTGCGGTCGTTATACGATACCGCCACTATTCCTGACGGAACATCTTACGCTTTGGCTTACGCGGTAGGTGTCAACGATATGATATCCCTGGGCTCACTGGCATGGTCCCCACCTCTGTCCGCCGAGAAACCGGGTATCATACAGTACAACCACCCTAATCTGCATACCGGTATCATAGCGCAAACGATGGTACTAGTACCCCACTCAATGGCTAAGCGCCGAAGAGTACCATACCGGCAAGCCGTAACTTACCTGTCCATCTCCTCTCCGTCGGGAATTAGTCCCGCATCCCTGGTTCTGCGAGCGATACTTATGCTTGTATTACATCATACCGGTATGTGATGCATACAGCCGCATTCGCAAAGTTCTCATACCCTTCACAGCGAGAGCCCTTTTGGTAGCTGTTTTTCGAATATGCCTCCAAAGACAACTATTGTAAACTCTTATCACAATTTATTATTACACCAAATAATTGAGAGAGAGATATTAGCGAAACGTTTCCAATTGCTCGTAGTATTATACTCGGGAGAGTACCGTATGAGAACTTTATGAACGCGGGTGCACATACACCAACAGTAGACCCCGTCCGTGCCACCGGATAGAAAGGAGAAGAAAACCTGGGCGGCGGAATTCTTCAATGCAAGATACCCATACCGGTACTGCAGTATGATATCTTATCATCATATGACACCCATCCCATCATAACCCATACCCATAAAAAAAGTAAGGTAAAAAAAACAAACAAACAAACAGAAAGAGTCTAGCCAGATCATATTATACATCCATCCAACTTGATTGATTTTCGACCACCACCACCATACTTACTTGCCCAGAACGCCTCCTTCTTCTCGTCTTGTCTCGTCTTGTCCCTCACGATATCCGCACTCCCGAATCTACGATCTACACTTTTTAGTTTCACTGCATATTTAATCGGAATTGTGGGTGTTTTTTTTATTTTACTTTTTTTTATTTTACTTTAGCGCGAGAATGTGAAAAGGGTGGTGAGCTCGCCACACCATCATTAAAATTCATTATGTTTACACACACGCAAGCCACATCTTTTATCCTACCTAGCTTCTGTAGCTCCCAAGACAAATAATCGAGGTTTTTAGATTTTTTATCATTGGCGAGTTGGTGGTCATGGTGGGATGGGAACAGGGTTGACGAGCTCAACCATTTTTTTGAAACCTTCTCGCGCTATATTTTACTTTTTTTTTTGTTTAGCTGTTTGTCATCGCGACTGAGCGCTAGGTGCAATACTTGTACAATTCTCTATTATGTGTGGGACTCTTCTGGGATTGGTACAGTATGATATGCATGGCATTTTTCAATATAAAGACTTGGCGATCCCGTGCACGTAATTGTTTTAAGTTATTTGTTCAGTTCAGTTCACAGATGATGTTTGTTAGGTATGTACTATGATATTATGCTATGCACCACGCTACGGGAATGACCCGGTGATCATTAAATAAATACATACTGTAAACGTACTTTACCTCCGCTTATGTCTCGTGTTTCAGATTTAGAAACGGAATTTATCTCTACTTTCTCTCTCAAAGGTGAGGGTAGAGCATTGTACAGTATCACAACTAGGGTATCATAACACAAGGCTATCATGAGGGCATGTACATAAGCGGCATGAATAAACCTTACTACATCCAGTCATCCGCCCGCCATATGGTGGCTGGCTGGCTGGTTGGCAACCGGTAGCGCATCGTAAGGCAGGCCATAGGGAGATCTGGTGCTGGTCATTCTTGATGGTAATTGTCATACCACGAGGCGGTTTGTTTGATTGGCTAGTTTGGGGTGGAGGAGATCTCCTGTCCGTAGGGCGAGTGAGACAGGCGATCTGAATGATCCAGGGGTGTTTATTGCTATATCTGGTTTTTATTATTATTATTACGATGCTTCCGGTTGGGGCTTGACGGGTGGTGCTGGAGTTCCTATGATGCGGGGTTTTTTCCTTTTCCCTTTCTTTTCTTCTTTCTTGTTTTCTTTTTCTTTCTTATTTGCTTCTCATTGTGGTAGTGGGGGGAGAAGAGGGGAGGGAAGGGAGTTACGGCTGATGCTCTTACTTGTAATACTTGAAAAAGTACCGTATATCAAACCCCCGGCCGGAATTCTCCTTCACAAGGAGGAACTCATTTAGAAATGATCGGTATCTCGATTACGATCTTTAATTGGCATACTTTTGTACTTAGCGTGTGATCTCTTTTGTTTTTCTCCGTTGGAAATGTGGAGATGGAGGAAGGAGGAAGTACTGTACCAGTATTATATAATTTTGCAATTGTGTGGATTATATATCTGGGATGGATTATTATGGTGCTGGTAGGCGTTGTTAAATTTGGGATTGATCTGGGTTATTTCTCGGCTCGTCTTGGTATTATTGCTCGGAATATGGTGGGGTGCTGTGCTAGTAGGTGGGGTGGTTCCGTGGGGTATCAGATGTAAATTATCGTACTTGTGCTGTGGGTAGGTTAGCTATTGTGCTATCACGGGGATTTCCGTCATGCTCCCGGGTGGGGGAGGTTCGGGAAGGCTGGTACATGTATTGTGCTTATGCTTTTATGATCTGGTGGCGTTCTGATGGATGGGGGAAGTTCGGGAGGTATCCTATTTACCAAGTTAGACGCGGTATGTGAGTGGCATACGTAGTCCTGGCGGCTTGAGCCAAGAGGGTAAAAATAATAATTCTGAGGTACAACCGAAGGAGTGCTACTTTGGTCGTGAACTCTGTGGTTGTCTAAGGGTAAGGCGCGGTACTGTACTCATTAAGTTTAGAGCTTCGATATCTTCGTTTCGCTGATTTTTGCGTTTATCGGTATTTGTAGCCGTTTCCCGGCTGCTGCAGCTTAAGTTAATCTCGCAAGGGGTGTTATAAACCTGGGATCATACCTTGTAGGTACTATACCATTCCGGTATGATCAATGTTTGACCGTCCTGGTAACCTGGATGGTATGGTAATATTGTGTGAGGCTCCCGGGTTCCCGGCGTTCTTGGGTGGGGAATGGCGCGCCCAAAGCACAACGCGATTTGGTCTTAGGAGCCTTGGTTTCTCTTCTTGTCAAATGCAATGCTGATGGGGGGGAAGATTTAACGAATAAGAAGATGAAAATCCATTCATCCACCGTTGTGGTTCTATTGGATTTTGTGTAGAGAGATAGATAATATGAAGAAAGAAAGAAGAGGATGGTTGCCGATGGTCGATGTTCTTCACGACTTTTTCCCCGCCCTGGATATGATACCCCCCTTTTTCCCCACGTGACAAACAACTGACAACACCAACGACGAGTAATGCCCATGATTCTTCACGCAACCGACCGCGAGCCCATCCGCGTGTCTCACAGTATGGCATAGTAGGCACTTGTATGGTAAGATTTGAAAGGGGCTGTGGAATTATTTGTTTGTGGATTTGTTTATTGTAGTTGTGGTCGTTGGGGGGAGCTTAGAGGTTTGATTTTTTATTTCTTGATTTTTTATTATTTGTGATTGTAGGCGGGTATTTGATAAGATGGAACATTATATGACTACCCTTCGATTGTCAATACTAATATTCAATTATTATCACCGCAAGGTACCAGTAGTAATAAAAATGTTAAATCTCACACGTGGCTAGGCACCAGGCACCAGGAACCCTTCCGCCCAAAGCCTTCCCTCCCTTCCGTACTGTGTGATGATGGGTTCGTTAAACTCAATTGCGGTAGTAAGCGTACCCCTCCTTCCCCTTCCCCCTCCGCCTTCTTGAAAATCCTTATCTCTCTATCTTTCTCGCCACCAACGAGCACAATACGATATATGGCACAAATATTAATATCGGTACTCGGTTGCGTCAGTAAAAATCGGAAAAATATCTCCGCTGGCCCCGTACAATTTTGTATGGGGGCAAGGGCTATGTTTTCCGATTTTTATGGGCGTACCTAGGGATGTAAAAGACTGTTATCGCACACCACCGAAATTTGGGTCTTTTGCTTGGATTTGGGCGTATGCAATGGCAGTTCTTTTTTGAAACATTTCGATATCGCGAGTACAGTACTGCACAGATTATTCCACATCCCACATTCCACATACACACACACGCACACACACGGAATGCGCACCCTTGGTTGTGCAAGAGCCCAGATTTGGGGGCACCCGCAAAATCGAGGTGCGATCCGATCTTACGGTTGATGAATGGGAGAGGGAAAGAAATGGCGAGAGTGGAGGTTTTACATTGCTGGTGAGGTTGTTAATGGCGGGGAGAGTAAGGAAGAAAGAAAAGGGTCTTGTGATCAATTCTTACTTTCTTTTCTTCTTCACAGGTAGGTAAGTTAAGTGAGAGGAAAAGGAGGAGAGGCAGTCTGACATATTACTCGGGGATTGGTAGATGCAATGGATTTTCATACGTCTCAAAGAAAGAAATAGAGAAAGGAAGCAAGAGAGTTTTTTCCCCCCAGGGGTTCGTGGAGACGGATCAGCTTCCCTGCATAAAGTACTGGGGCGCCTCGGAAGGGTCTAAAGCCACGCGATCATATCGAAAACTTTGCCATCTGGGGAAGCACAACACAATCCTTCTCGTTGAAAAAACTTTTTCTATTAATTTTAGGAGAGGTTAGTTTTACCCCATTTGTCCTTTTCTGGCGACTTAGCCCCCGCTGTTCTATCCCTGTTTTGTCCGGTGTGGTGGGCCGAATCGACTTCCACGCGACATTTAGGTTTCCCGTTAAATGCTCAGGGAGTACAGGGCGGGCGAACTCGGCGAGCAACCACCAATCGTCAGAGGCAGAACGAGCGCGGAAACGCATGTCAGAGTTTTCGCCTGGGCGTGTGGTCTGGGGTGCTGGATGAAGGGATAGGGAAGGAAGCACAGGAAAAAAAAGGAAAAAGGGAGAGAAAAGAAAAAGAAAAAAGAAGAAGAAAAAAAGAAAAAGACACAATTGACAGAGGATGGTGATGCGGCACGACCACTGATGCTCGATGTCTCAGTGGGAAGAGGATGAAGAAGAATGAGAGGAAACAAGCAAGCAAGTTCGGTAACCAGACTCAGCCCCAGGCGTGATTTATCGGTTACATAACTTACATAAAATTTTAACGGTTGCTTCCCTTCCTACGAAAGAAGCAAACACGCAGGCAAGTAAGCGTCATTCGCTGCACAATTGCAGAAGAATACAAGGTTGGCAGATAAATATTTCTTTTCTTTTCCTTCTTCCTCATCCCATCTGTGCGATACGGTAATCTGGCCAACGATACGAAAAGCTTATCGCCGGTGCGCACAGCCAAGCAAAGGTGAAGAAGAAAAATGGGAAGGAAAAAGAAAGGAAAGAAGGAAAGAAGAAGTGATGGTGGGTTGACTGATGGGATTTTGTGATTGAACTACCGAGGGCGTGAAGAACTGTGTTCGAGTTAGGGACAGCATAGATGTGCCTAACGTAAGGTGCGCTAGCTCACCAGAGCTTGCTGCTCGAGTACTCGAGTACGGTACTGTCCGATGCGCTTTGACTAGCAATAGCAAGGCGAGAGGTGGGATTGGATCTGAGTTAGATTTGTGGAGGACGGAATTCTCCTTGTGCCTACCTGCATGGCTACTTTGACAACTCGGATTATTGTACTTGCGGTTCCGGATTGGCCTGCATCGGGGGGGGGAGGGCTTTGCCGTCCTTGCGCTACGGATGGATCGGGGAGTGGGCGGTGGGCGGTGGGCGGTGGTGGGTGGAGGGATGCACATTATTGCGAATAAGACATCGTAAAACTTTGCTTGATTTTAGTGTGCGCTACACACACTACAGTACCATCATGCACGACCAGAGCTCGGCCTGCTTGGAAGGGAGAGGCTTTACATTGGCCGAGCCTCCCACATCTCTTCTATTATTTAGACTCCAGACTTCGCCAGCTTTGCAGAACAAACGGGACCATTGCTTCTACTCGACCTACGATACTGTATAGTACACATAGAGCTCGGGCAATTCGATACGAGAGGAATTCATCGAACAAACGAAATAAAATATAAAAAACGAAACTGCCATTAAAAATTGTGAGCATTCCTGTACTACCTCTATACCGTCTTCTCTTACAATTCGTGTTAAGCGTTCTCCCCATCCTCCTTATCGTCTGTACCGTATCCGTTACTTGTGCCATAACTCCCACCAAAATCTGTCCGGGATACAAAATACTTCCTTCGCGGCACTTACCCATACGATCCATCCCTGACCCAACCTTCCATCCGGAGATAGGAAACGGATAAAAGATCAGGCCGCAAATGGAACCCATACCCCAATCCTCACCCACAACCGCCCCGTCGCCAAAGTCAAAAAAGCCTCGCAACTTCCACTGCAACTACCAGGGCTGTGGAAAGTCGTTTACTCGTGCCGAGCACTTGCAGCGTCATGAGTTGAACCACCGTCCCCCCCCGGATACCGGTACTTGTCGGAGGTGCCGTGCGCACTTTGCTAGGCCAGATTTGCTAGGTAAGGGTTCCCCGATGCTGTATTCACTTTCCTAGAGGGGGAGCGGAAGGTTGTGGGCTTGGAATTCAAGTGACTAATGTGCCGTGTTTTTCCGGTATGATTAGGTAGACATATGGAGCGACACGCGCAAAAGGACAGGTTAGCGGGTGGGGAAGGATTGGGAGTCTTGGTTACCAGAAAGCGTTGCTGGAGAGACAAGAACGGGAAAATTACTACAAGGCGACCAGCGGCTAGCCTTTCCTCGCCACCAAAGCCGTCTACTTCTCCAAAGAGACAGAAGGGGAAGACGCGGGAAGAGGGCGGTAGTTGTAGCGATAAAGCGGGAAACATAACTAGCGGGGGTACATACACTCCGACCACCGAATCTGTGTCCCCACCTTACTCTACCGCGCCCTCCATCCGACGACAGCACAATAGCGGGGGTCATGCTTGCGGTGGATCTTCTCTAGCAGCAATAGCAACGGAAATAGAGATGGGAGCTTTTGATCAATTCCAGAGTCAACAATTAGGATTCACCGAGCCGGGTATGTTTGAGAATGAGAACCTTCAACTACCCCCGCTGCCCCCTCCTCAGACGTATCAGCTTGACCCATTGCTCTCGGGCGTTCCACACTCTGCAGCGGAAGCCACTATCGCGAATTTTTCGGCTGAACTCGAAGCATTTAGCCTGGACCCGGTGCCTAGCTTTCCTGTGCTTTTTACTACGCTGGGGGGACATGCCTGGTTCGGCGGGTCGGATGGCCACTCCGCCACCGGCGGGCAGTGTAGTACGGGGTTTAATTTAAGCCAGGGGCAGTCAGGGATGGAGATGGATCTTGAACCTTCGTTTGCTGCTGGCTCCGGGGATAATGATCAATTGATGGCGACTCCGGTGGACCATTCTTCATTCTTGTTTGATAGTAAAACATCGAGTGTTACGTCGGGAACCGTATCGCAACAGTATCAGGATTTCCAGGGCTTTCGCGAATTGAGTACAACCCCCTCGGTGGAGGATCACTCTCTTTACTTTCTCTCCGACCCACAGTCAATGTCCCATGAGACTCTATCTAGGGACTCACATGCCACGACGACCACGACAAATACCACACAACACTCACTTAGTTCTAAACTAGCACGCACCCTTTCTACTCCACATACCCAGCACTCAATTCCTGTTGCTGGCTCTCCCGCCCTCAGCCCCAATAGTTTCCACTCATATGCTTCTACCTCTGCATCAACATCAGAATCGCCATCACCGACTCTATCTTGCCAATCACTCCCTATGATCGACGAAGTATCCCGTACAAGAGTCCTCTCACTCATAATACGGGCTACTGCCAATGCCGATGGGGAACCCCAATTCAACTGGAGCGACCCACTCCTCTCACTCTCCGCTTTACAAAACTACCTAGACCTCTTCTTCTCTCGCTTCAACCCTTCATACCCACTTCTTCACCGTCCCTCATTCGACCCTAGCAATGTGAGCACGTTGCTCCTAGTGAGCGTGCTCATGCTTGGTGCCACGTACGGTGGGAAGGATGCACACCAGATGGCGATGAGGGTCCATGACGTGCTGAGAGGGGTCTTGGTCAGCTCCCCTCCAGGTTTGATGACTCCCGAGGTGTGGGGGAGCAAGTCAGAAACTAATTTCTGCGAGTCTGGGAGGGAAGGGATATATAGTCTGATAATTTTCATGCTACGCTCGAACTGTGGGTTCTGCAAACGGTACTATTGATCGAGGTGTTTGGGAAGTCAAGGGCGGGGATGAGGCAGCATGATGTGGCGAATTTGTTCCATGAGTTATTGATTAACGTAAATAACTCTCCCCCTTTTATTTACCATATCGGGGGGGACCAATTTGGTCTACAAAAAAAATACAAAAGCGCTAATCGCGTATTGTTCTTTTTTTCTTTCTTTTTCTTTCTCAAAAAACAGCTTATTAGAAGGAGCGATTGTCAAACCAGCACTCCACTGCACATTTCCCTCGAACGCAAAGACCTCGACCAGGAATGGTGCGAATGGATCATCGCGGAAGAGAAGAAGCGATTGGCACTACTAGCGTTCCTATGGGACGTCAAACATACGGTTCTCTTCTCCCAATCACTCTGCATGTCGGCATTTGAATTGCGCCTGCCGCTGCCGTACGACTCCCCGACTTGGGAAGCGAACTCGGCGGAGGCTTGGTATAAGGCTAGGAAGGCGAAACCCCCGGCTCCGCCATTTTTAATGGTGAAAAAAGCTGTACTTGAATCCCGGGAAGACGACGCCTGTGTTGAATAGCTTTTCAAGGCTGTTGATCTTGCACGGGCTGATGAGCATAATGTGGGATATGAGGAGGAGGGACCAGATGTTTCTAGGTATGTCGCTTAAATTTCCTTGACCTTAAACTATAATATCTTTGCCTTTCTCTTTTCTGTAGGGCGTGCGTGGGCGGTGCGATGCGATGGGATGCAGGGCGCACGTCCAAGAAAAACCCTAAAGACGCATAACTTAAGACGAGTGTGCAGAAAATGTCATTTCGCTAACGGGTAAACCCCTCAAAAAAAAAGGCTTCCAACCAGGCTCCTCCCTATCAACCACATCTTGGCAATCTCCCATCGCAGCCGCCTAGGACGCCTGGAAACTCGGCTTTGACTCCTGCTACCCATCGTCACCGATGTCGTCTTCCCCGGGCGGTGTCAAGACTGAGGCAGCGAGATCAACACTAGCCCTCTACTGCAATGTCTACCTAATCCTGCACACGGATATCCGTTCCCTGCAAGTCTACGCCGGCGCCCACAATATTCTGGGCAAACCGGTGTCACCAACGGACTACAATCGCTCGTGCGCAGTGATCAAATCCTGGTCCGCCACCCCCGCCGCCAGAAAAAGCGCCTATCACGCTGCCGCAATGATCTACAACTGCTTCCAGCTGGAGAGTACAGATGACGGAAGGTTCCACTACCCTATACCTTGCCGCACTCGTCTACTGGGCTGGGCACGGGGGTGTCAAGGGAGAGCTTATCTGGGATGCAAAGGGCGAAATGAGAGGCTTTCTCCACGGCATATTCAAACGGGGGCGAGATGGAAGGGAAGGCGGAGGCTTAGGAGGTGATGATAATAACAGCAATAATAACAAAAATAGTAATGGCAGTACCGGTAGTAATGGTGTTGCTGGTAGTACTGGTAGTAGCAAGAAGGGCGGGAATTCAGCGGGCATGATTGCTGTCATTGCAAAGTACTTTAGCGGCATTCGCTGGGCTCTTGTACTGTACACGAGAGGAGTAGGGTACTTAGAGGGTTAGTTGCCGGTAGGCTACTAAAGGAGAATGAGGCGGTTATATGATGAAGAAATGAGTTTGTATTTATTTACAGTTGCATAGAGATTGATGAGGGGAGTTTTTGTACAGTATAGTATACCCATAGAATGAATCAATGAATGAATGAAACGGTAAAAGAAAGAAAGCATTACAAAAATTTACAGTATTAACCTCCGAATTCAACTTGAATAGCACCTGCACTATTAAAATGAATTTTGAGCCAAACATTTCTCTCCCCCGTACTCTGCTGCACGGCACCAGCGAGACCACCCGGAACGCAACAAACCACCCTCCAAGTCAAGCGAAAAACCCCCGCTTCTAACCCCATCACCATACCCGATCCTCCCTCCTTCAGTCCACCCAATCAATCATTTCCACCACACCCATCCATCCGACCGGACAACCCCTCACCGCAATAGCCGACCCGACCGACCCAACCGACAGACCGACCGAACTCAATCCAATCCAATCCAGTCCAATCCAACTCAACGTGTCATGACCACGACAACAACAACAAGGCTACCAATCCCACCTCAACCGAAAACTCACATACTCACACTCAGCCTTACCAATTTATTATACCATCCCTCAGGCGACTGACTTCATAGCACTTTTAAAGTTATAATACCGGTAAGTTATTAAAAATTAATATAATAATATACTTGTAATGCGGCGAGTGAGCAGTTGTGAGGTATGACTGTGCGTTGCGTTGTAGTGCAGTGCAGTGCTGTGCTGTGCAGGGCAGGAGGGCAGGTGATGATAAATTACGGTTACTGGTATCGTAGGTTGTGGGGTGTGGGTTGGTGGTTGGTATGGTTGGTGAGGTATGTAGGGCGAGATTGGGCGGTGGGAGGGGGGAGGGAGGAGTGCCCTACCCTGAGGAAGTCGGAATGGTCGGGATACTGTAGGTGCTATCATAGGTCATTGGGGGTGCCCTTTTCGGTGTAGTAATTATCGTAAGGCTTTGGTGATTTTTTATATTTTTTATTTTATGACTCCGGGAACTTGGGGAGATTAGACTTTTTTTTGATAGGGTTTCTTAAAAACTGGGGGGTTCCGGCCGTTGGTGTGCGGTCGGGTATTCGGGTTTCGGCGGTTACGGGTAGGTATCGTGCAGGGAAGGAGGATATGTGATTAGAAGGTGCGAATGGAGGTTCGATTGATTGATTGTTTATATGTGATAGCTTCCGGGGTTAAATGGATCAGTGTGGGAGGATATGCAAAATATTGTAAACTCGCGAGGGTATTCTTCACACTTGCGCGTCGTCTATATATACACTTGAAGGTAGTATCGGAGGTTGTTTTGGGGATGATACTCTACCGGGAATGTTTTGATATCGAGGGTGACAAGCATCACGAGGATCCTGACTTTAAACACTTCATTCATGGTTCCGGATGGCTTGACCGAAACCCGCCCCCGCGGCCAACTTGATCTAGAATTTCTAAACCGGGAATACGGTAGTCTCTTCTTCAGAAGATGTGATTAAAATTTCCTCTGGTAGAACTGTTTGAAATAATAAATTAGAACTTGTCTATGATTAATTTTTAGATTAAGGTCATGTGGGGAGCTTATGAAATTTTATCGGATAGCCCTCTCCAACAGAATTCCAATCCTGGATTTTTGAAATTATCATACCAATGAAATGAGAATAAGATCAAAGGCGATTAGAAGCTTTGAAAAGGGATTCTCCGCAGGTTAGCCGGAGGAATTATTTTTAAAGTTTTTTTTTCTTTTTTTTCTTAACAGCCAGTATTATAATTATTATAATTCAGCATGCTTGGATTTTCTGGGAACTTTTGGTGAAGGGCGCTGCGGTATTCGAGTAACCACGTGAAACAGATTCGGGGGGAAAGCTTTTTCTTCCCGCTCGCCTCTACTTTCCGCTAATAGAATTACGATTTCATTTAGACTTCTCGCTTCTCCACCCATCTCCCGGCTGCTTTTGTTTCTGATTTATCCGGAGCTCCCACGGAAAACCCCGTTTGAGAAAAGATGTCTCGCCAGATCGCCAAAACCCGGAAAGGGCGCCACGCGGCTCCCCAAGATCGTATAAAATACGATAGCTTGGCGATTCGGGGGGTATCCGGAGGCCTGGGCATGATTTATGCATGGGGGAGCGCCAAGACCTCCGGGTGCTTTTGGGATCGCCAAGCATATTTAATTTGGGTGGGCAAGTTCGCGGCAAAAACTGGAAGTGGGCGGTGGTTTGTCGGGATAATAAATAATTATATTAAACGGTGAGTTAGTTTCAGCGGAGCGGGATCACGGGAGAGCTCAGCTGGGGGTCGGGGGAAAAGGCGGGTGGTTATCCCTCCTAATCCTTATCGATAACATGCTAACCGAGCCGATCCCCCACTTGTACAGTAGCTCGTGTCGTATTGGGATTGGTACTTGTACTCGAGTACCGGGGTTCAGCTTGCTTTCCATGGTGGTGGCGGTATTTTATCATAGTATCCGACGCAAACCGGGCTAACAAAGTAAGGAGGGGAGGAGCCCATCCATCCATCCACCTCTCTCCCATTCATCTATTCTCTCACTGATTTTTAACAATCACGATTTTTCGAAATGGACCTCCCAACCCCCTCCGCATCTCGGCCAACCGCGAACGAAGCGCTCTCGCCACTCGTGAGGAGCACGTACAAAAGCTCATGCCTCAACTTCTACCTGAACGGGACGAAAATCACGTTAACGTCTGTGGACCCCGAGGCCACATTGCTGGACTTTATCCGCTCGCAGCGCAAGCTTAAGGGGACGAAATTGGGATGTGGAGAGGGGGGGTGTGGGGCTTGCACTGTCGTTGTGCAGGATGTGCGCGCTGGTGGAAGGATTGAGCATTTAGCGATTAATGCTTGTTTAGCACCGATTTTGAGCGGTTTGTTATCCCCTCGAATTTCTTCCCTCGGGGTTGAGACTGATAGGGTTCTCTATGCTAGTGGAGGGTAAACACGTTCTCACCATTGAAGCGCTCGGTACCGCTGCGAATCCACACCCCCTACAAGAAAGAATTGCAAAGCTGCATGGCTCGCAGTGTGGCTTTTGCACGCCCGGTATAGTAATGAGTCTATATGCGCTTCTGCGGAATGCGTACGATCCGTTGACACAACGCTACGTGCTTAGTGAGAAGATGGTGGAGCTCGAGGGCGCGTTGGATGGAAACCTTTGCCGGTGCACCGGGTATAAGCCTATCTTAGATGCTGCGAAGAGTTTTGTCAGGGAGGATTTGGGCGGTGTGGTGTTTGAGGGGGAAAAGAAGACGAGAGTTGAAGGGGAAGATGAATTGAATGGGAATTATATCTCTGGAGCGAAGGGCTCCGGGGTTGGGAGTTGTGGACGGCTAGGTGGATGCTGTAAAGACTCTCCTACGATTAGATTGCTGGCGGATGGAAGCTCTAGTGATGAGACGGGGAGCTCTAGCGAAACGGATATCACAGAGGCGGAAGAGCTCCCCATTTCTGGCGCTACTTGTGGTACTCGGCTAAAGACTTGTGGACGCGATGATTGTTGCCAATCGCCATCTGGTGGGAATAAAGCCACTCCCGATGCTGGCGCACTGAAGGAGGAAACACAATTCCCGCAATTCAACTTCAAGTCCTATGAGCCCCATACCGAAATCATCTTCCCGCCAGCTTTGAGGAAGTACACTAAGCAGCCAATCTTTTATGGGAACGAGAAAAAGGTCTGGTTCAGGCCCACCACTATCGAGCAACTTGTTGACCTCAAGCACGCTTATCCGTCCGCAAAGATAGTAGCAGGGAATAGTGAAGTGCAAGTCGAGGTCAAATTCAAGCATGAGAAGTATGCGGTATCGGTATATGTGGGTGACATTGAAGGTCTCAAGGGCTTTTCCATCGACGAGGTTAAAGGCGAGGTCATTATCGGGGGAAATATCTCGCTAACGGTTCTGGAAAAGGCATGCTTGGAGGGGTACAACAAACTAGGAAAGAGGGCATTTGTGCTTGAGGCTATTAGGAAGCAGTTGAGGTATTTTGCGGGTAGACAAGTGTGTTGCCTATATCTTTTTCCTGCTTGGTTGTTGGCTAGGGCTAATGGGGTGTCAGATTCGGAATACCGCTACACCCGCGGGAAATATTGTTACTGCTTCCCCTATTTCGGATCTTAACCCCGTGCTTCTCGCTTCTGGGGCCGATCTTACTGCACAGTCAAAGACTCGTGGAGTGTTTACGCTGCCTATCAAGGAATTCTTTCTCAAGTATAGGACGACAGCATTACCGGCGGATGCTATCATTACGAAGTTGACTATTCCGTTGCCAGCAGAGGGTGCTCGAGAGGTTATCAAGTCTTACAAGCAGGCAAAGAGAAAGGACGATGATATTGCTATTGTTACTGCAGGGTTAAGGGTCGTTCTTGATGAGTGTGGTATTGTTACGGATATCTCGCTAGCCTACGGAGGGTATGTGTATTCTCCTGGCATTAGTTAGTCTTTACTGATAAACGTAGAATGGCACCCAAAACTATTGAGGCAAAGAACACTATGGAGGCACTCCTTGGCAAGAAGTGGTTTGATAATACCGTTCTTGAAGACGCTATGGCGGCTATGGAGAAGGTAACCCTAACCTTACCAAGTATTCACCCATGATGGCTAATGATTACTAGGACTTCCCGCTTGGCTTTACCGTACCTGGTGGTATGCCGACCTTCCGTAAAACGCTCGCGTTCTCCTTCCTGTTCCGTTTCTGGCATGAGGTGGCTGCGGAATTGGAGCTTGGAACTCAGGAGCAGCAAGTCGATCACGAGATTATTGAGGAGATTCACCGCGGTGTCTCCTATGGATCTAGAGACAATGACAACCCATATGAGCAGAGGGTTGTAGGAAAGCAGATTCCACACTTATCCGGCTTGAAGCAGGCCACTGGAGAAGCTGAGTACATTGACGACATGCCCAATATTGAAGGCCAGCTCTTCGGAGGTCTGGTATTGTCGGGGAGAGCTCATGCTAAGCTTACTAAGGTTGATTTTACACCTGCGCTACAGGTGCCTGGTGTGGTTGGCTATGTCGACATTAATGACCTCGATGATGAGCGGAACCTCTGGGGATCAGTTGTGAAAGATGATCCGTTCTTTGCAAAGGGCTCAGTCCACTCGCATGGTCAACCGATTGGTATGATATACGCGGAGTCTGCGGCTATTGCACAGGCAGCGGCCCATTTGGTTGATGTCCAGTATGAGGAGCTACCACCGATCTTGACTATCTCTGAGGCAATTGCGGCAAAGTCCTTCTTCCCGTATGGGAAAATGCTCATCAGAGGAAAGCCCACTGCTGAAGCGTTCAAAGATTGTGATTTTGTCTTTGAGGGTGTTTCAAGAATGGGCGGACAGGAGCACTTCTACCTGGAGACTGGCGCTGCCGCGGTGATTCCGAGGCCAGAAGATGGTGAGATGGAGATCTGGTCTAGCACTCAGAGTATCATGGAGGTTCAAGAGCTTGTTGCGCAGGTTACTGGTGTACCTAGTTCTAGGATAGTGGCAAAAGTCAAAAGGATGGGTGGTGGGTTTGGCGGTAAGGAGAGTAAGGCCGCGCAGTTAGCTTGTATTCTTGCGGTGGCTGCGAAGAAGGTCGGAAGGCCGGTTAGATGTATGCTCAACCGTGATGAGGATATGTATGTTTTTCTTTTTTACGTATAATTTTGTGAGTGGTGCTGACAATCATTATAGGATGACTTCCGGCCAACGGAACCCGTTCCAGGCACGTTGGAAAGTCGGTGTTTCAAAAGACGGAATGCTCCAAGTCCTCGACGCAGATGTCTACAATAATGCCGGATACTCCCTCGACCTCAGCGGAGCCGTTATGGACCGTGCACTTACACACATGGACAGCTGCTACTGGATTCCTCACGTTCACCTCCGTGGTCACGTCTGCAAGACAAACACCCACTCCAACACTGCTTTCCGTGGCTTTGGCGCTCCGCAAGGCCAGTACATTGCGGAATGCATTATGACAACCATAGCCGATAACTTGAAAATGTCTGTTGACGAGCTCCGCTGGAAGAATCTGTACAAGGAGGGCGAATTGACTCCCTTCCTACAGCCCGTCGAAGATTGGCATGTCCCGCTGATCCTCACTCAGCTGAAAGCTGAATCTGATTACGACGCTCGCGTCCAGCAAGTGGAAGAATTCAACAGCACGCACAAATGGAAGAAGCGAGGAATTGCTTTGATCCCGACAAAGTTTGGCCTATCCTTCGCGACGGCATTACACTTGAATCAAGCCGGTGCGCTAGTACACATATACCATGACGGCTCCGTCTTGCTTGCTCATGGCGGAGTGGAAATGGGTCAAGGACTGTACACAAAAATGTGCCAGATCGCAGCACAAGAGCTAAACTGCCCCCTGGACACCATCTTCACCTCTGAGACTTCCTCAAACACAGTAGCAAACACATCTCCGACCGCCGCCTCCGCCGGCAGTGATCTCAATGGAATGGCAATCCAGCTCGCCTGTCAGCAACTAAACACCCGCTTAGAGCCCTACCGTCAAAAATACGGCCCCGACGCAACCCTCAAAACCCTCGCCCACGCCGCCTACCTCGACCGCGTAAACCTCACCGCTAACGGCTTCTACAAAACGCCCACAATTGGCTACAAATGGGGCAACTACGTGGACCCCTTACCAATGTACTTCTACTTCACCCAGGGCGCCGCCATCTCCGAAGTAGAACTAGACGTGCTCACTGGTTCCCACACCGTCCTCCGCACAGACATAAAAATGGACGTCGGCCGCTCCATCAATCCCGCCATCGACTACGGTCAGATCGAAGGCGCCTTCGTCCAAGGCCAAGGCCTCTTCACGATGGAGGAAACACTGTGGCAGCAGAATGGCCAGCTCTACACCCGTGGGCCCGGAACCTACAAGATCCCTGGATTCGCGGATATCCCGCAGGTATTCAACGTCGGTCTGCTCAAGGGAGTGAAGTGGGCTAAACTAAGGAGCATTCAGAGCTCCAAGGGGATCGGCGAGCCGCCGCTGTTCTTGGGCGCTAGTGTTCTATTCGCACTAAGGGAGGCGGTGAAGGCTGCGAGGGAGAGTGTTGCGGTGGATGCACCGGGTATGGGTGTCGTGCAGTTGGATTCTCCGGCTACGGCTGAGAGGTTGAGGCTTGCGGTTGGGGATTGGATTGTGCAGTGGGCGAAGGTTGAGGCTGGGGAAGGGGAGAAGGGGTTTTTTGTGGAGGCTACCGCGTAGATCATTTTTCTCTTTTGCATATTTTTGCTCTTTCTCGTGGTTTCTTTTTTGGCTTTTGCATGGTGGATTATTTCTATGCATGTATGCATTCTCTGAATTTTTCGTTGTGCATTTGAGTTGTGAGTCACAATAGTTGGGTTTTTGAATCAGGTTGCTTGGATAGCTGTGTCAAACTAGAAAAACGCTCTTTATAAAAGTCTAGTTATTATGCATCTAAATCTAGGAAGGCCCCGCTGACACTGATTCCACACCCTGCAACTATCCATGGAAATGAAAGTATGTCGGGTAATGAAAAAGAGAAAAGATATAAAGGAGAAAATCTAAAATTACAAACGAAAGAAGAGATGAGTAAACGATGGTAGACTGCGATTGGGAAAGCCGACGGGGCGTTGTTCGGATGGGGGGGAGGTTTGATTTGAAGAATACGAGAACTTCGGAGGCCCCAGAGAGGGGGGGGGGCTGCGCCAGGCTGGACAGTTCAGTAGAGAGGACGATATTATCAATGGAATCAGGAGCAGAGCCTTTGCCGCTTGATAATCGTCCGGCGCATTGAGTCTGCTGGTGGGGATGTAGGTTCCCGGCGAGGGCCTGTGGTGTTGGTGTTGGATTAATCATCTCTGAGTTCTTTATCTGTTATAAACTCATCTCCTCGTCCCCGGCTGATGACGGGAGTGGTTCCTGGTTACCAGGATCCGCTGTGTCGGACTTAATGGCCCGTTCCGATATCATCCTCGCGATTTTATCGTGTCCTTTAGAGAGAGCCAACGAGTGTGCGGTTTGGTTCTTGTGATCTTGTATGTCGATGCGGATATCGTTTCGGTCTAAAAGCATCTTTACTATCCCCTCATACCCCCACCAAGCAGCATGCGAGAGTGGTGTGCGGCCATCGTCGGTGTCTGCTATGTTGGGATTGACGTCCTCTCGTTCTAAAAGTATCTTTACTACCCCTTCACACCCTCTCCAAGCTGCGATCGAGAGTGGTGTGCATCTTTTTCCGGTGGGTACCTGGTTGGGATCAACGTCTTCTCGCTCCAAAATCATCTTTACTATCTCCTCATGCCCATATACAGCGGCAAAATATAGTGCCTTTTGGCCATATACGGGGCTAGCCTGGCCGGGATTGACACCCTCTCGTTCCAGAAACACCTTTACTACCCCCTCATGTCCCTGCATAGCGACCCACATGAGTGGGGTTTGGTTCCATTCGTGATCTGCCAGTTCGGGATTAACATCCCCTCGTTCCAAAAGCATTTTTACAACTTCTTCATGACCCCTTATCGCTGCCCACAAGAGAGGCGTACACGACGCACTATCCCTTTCGTTAACATCCCATTCCTTCATCTCCAATACAGCTGCAAATATCTCCACGATCCCGAGAAATGCTGCTCCGTGGAGTCCTGTAAATCCTATAGGTCCTTTCTCGGTATCAAATTTTAGGGTATATGTCATAGTTCGATTGTGACGTAATAATATTAATTGAGCCGAGATATGTTCCTCAAATTTATTGAGAAGTCTCAGTGCCAGTATTTTCAAAATTTCCGTCATTCCCTTCTTTGTGTGCTCTCCCCAGTAATAAGATGCATATTCGAGAAGGGGCATGGTCGCAGGAGGGGAGCGTAGGGTAGGCGAGAGATCTCGGACACATTGATAATTAAGGTATGTCAGGCAAGCCTCCGCAATAGTAGAGTGGGAACTATGGAATAGGGTCGAATCACTCAAGAGATGCTCTTGAAGGGTAAAGTGTACCAGTCGGAGGGTGGATGAAGATGCCTCGATCGTGACAAGACCAAGAGAGGATGACAAAAGTGTCCGTAACGCAGGAATGTTTTCGCGATCCAGATCGGTAGATTCCGACTCCACTCCTAAGGCGTGGCACAGCTCCTCCATCTTTAATGGCCGTTCAGAATACAACACCCACATTAGGACTTTCAGTCCAAGTGCTGCTTTATTTCCCTTCTGCGCTCTGAGCCGGGTTAGGGTTTCCGTGTACGCATCGCTAAGCCCGTTGTCTTGTGTCATTTCTTCGAGTTTCTTTCTTCTCTGGCGAATCGTGATCTCTCCTAGAATAGCCTCGATGTGGAGCGAGACTAGGAGGAATCTTCACACGATCCTTGGTAAGTACAAATCCTTGATAGAGTGGAAACCCTAGGTAATCCTACGTACATATCTGATGTCTTTTCCAGGATAATTCTAAGAATATCCGCCCTTAAACCATCACTCATCGCCTCTGGCTCGGTGTCCCTCTCTAACCTCATTTCAAGATAACTCCTTACGTCATCTTCGTTAGGGCTGATGGGTATCACAACGGCTTTGGCGAAATATCCATGAATATCTCCCGTGACATGGGGCCTTCCTGTGAAGAACAGCCGTGCCTTGGGTGATTCCCGAACAATATCTCTCAACGACCCCAGGAGCTCTGGCAGGTTTTTTGGCAAGAATTCATCCAGGGCGTCAAGACAGATGAAAACTTGAGGCAATGAGGCAATGGCGATCTTCAACATTCGCATCAGATCTGGAAGTTCAGGTCCTCTGCCACCAAAGTTCCTTTTCGCTACTTGGAAGGCCTCGCGCACATAGTCCGGGATATCCCCTCTTCCTACTAGCTGCTTAAGAATGGCTCCCATCACGTTGGTGGTTGTCTGTTCATGCTGGTTAAGATAGTCGCAGTATAAACCCGCGATGAGGATATCTTCCTTCCCTTCCTGATCACACAGGCTGTCGATGACTATAGAACTAGTATATTAATTAAGTGGTCAGTAACATTTACTTTTACTTAAGGGTCGCGCTACTTACCTTAGGTAAGTTTTACCCACTCCCGGATTCCCGGAACAAAACAAGACGGCATTCTCGGCTCCACCCTCACCACTTCTCCACTCCCGAAACTCTTGTACTTCCAAAAGCCAGCCCCCCACACCGCCGAATCGATCTGTGCGCACGCTTTGGTGTCTGTTATGTGGCTCTAATGGAGAGAGCCAGCGCATAATCTCTGCGTCCCGGTCCGACTTATAGACGTAGCTGTTGAAGCTGCTCGTTATGTTTCCGGAGCGAACATTTCCGTCGCCCATGTTGATCGATAGCATGTGTGTATTTTGTGCCATGATATTCGTTCGAAAGTTTTGGGAGAATGTAGAAATGGTAGAGCGAGTTATGGAGGTATTATATTGAGGAAGCGTGTGTAATTTCTGTGAAGAGAGGGGAAATAAAGCGGGGCGATGAGGCTTTGTGTCTGACAACCGCCGGCTGCTATCTACTCGAGTACTCACGTTCTATTCTAAGGAATTATCGTTATTGGTTGATCGCATTGGAAATTGGCCTAGGGACAAACCAAAGCGGCTGAAATTGGGGGTCGTAGAAATCGAGATTCGCGCGCTCATCGATCAAAATGGAAAGTATTACCAGTATCATAATACCAATAGAGAGCCCAAGAACCCGCATTTCTAAAACTTTTTACAATGAATCCCGGTGGTCGCTGAACAAGCCCAATTAAGGCGACGAATTGCAAATCATTAGCAAAAAGTTTTAAGCGCCGAGAATTTGCACATCCTAATCGCCATACGAAAATAACTGCACATCAACCAATAGGAAAAACATTCGCCATGACAACAGCACTTCCCTATCAGCCCCACTACAATGGACGTAAAATAAATTGTACAGTCGCACCTCGCTATCCCGGATGACCAAAATCCAAAGAATCTGTCCGGGACAACGAGTCATCCCGGATAACAGGTTAAGTTTTACTGTGAAATTTTTTTGAATTCACAGTATTTCATCCGGGAACGCGAGGCATCCGTATTATCGAGATCCGGGATAGCGAGGTTTGACTGTATGATATATAAAATGTAAATACATAGTAGAATGCATAGTATAATTTAATATTTGATCTAGGGAAATATCATTAGGAGGTGTTGAAAATACGGGGCGATGAGGATAGTTGCGGTGCCAGCGACAGTTTATGTCCAGTTAATTTTATTAAGGGACTATATTTCTAGAGTGCAGCCGACGCTACTGTACCCTCTGCCTATCGCCTAGGCCCGGAACCTGCGACCCCTAATCACGAGGCCGAAGCCGGAAAAAATGCCCTTCTACTAGTACTATTGGCAGGATTTCTACTCTACTTCTCGGCTACTTTGGTATTAGAGAATTTGGATCTTCTATTATAATTTCAAGGTATTATGGTCGATCTTGCGGGCTGGATGGCAAGAGGGCAAAGGCAGCCAAGCTCTCGACGTTTAGGACAAACAAAAATACGAGCCACCCTCCAAGGGCGCTACCTATAAATATCAGGAAAAATTCATCCACATAGTGCTCAGAATTTCAAAAGAGTCATCACAGAGGGTCACTCGGACATAAATTGTCAAGAATGTTGGAAATATCCAATGCGGAGGTAATGATTTATGGTTAGGGTTTTACGCAACGGAGAGGAACGGCTGAAGTGGAAACACTATGTTTGTATTATGCGGGGAGACAAATCATAATTGATGGTATTCAGTTGAATCAAAGGAAGGAAAGACTTGAGGAGGAGGTAAAGTAGAAGAAGAAGACAAGCGAGAGAAAGAGAAAGAGAACAGTGAGGAAACTCAGAGAAACAGACAGGGGTGTGACAGCGTTTTCTTAGCTTGCGTGTCTTGTCACTGGTGCGTACCTATAGCAGTGCGGCCTTCTGGTGCGGGCACATCCCGCACTTGCACATCCCGTAGTGGCACATCCCGCATCAAGTGCGGCCATAAACCTGCGATTTCCAACAAAGAATAAAAGAGGCGTGTATGCTAGGGAAAATTATCACCACTATATTGATGCTGACCGGCATGCCACAGGCTATTTGTTCACGAATTACAACACCCTGGTGACGAAAGCGATGAAACAAATTCTAAACTGTGCTGCATATGGTCTTGCTGCACAGCCCTAGACACAATATTGACCTCTGAGACTTTCTCGAGCACGGTAGCAAACTCACCCCCGACCGCCGCCTTCCCCGGCAGTGACCTCAACATAATGGCCATCCAGCACACTTGCCAGAAACTAAGGATTCACCTAGAACCCTACCAGCCAAAATACAGCGCTGATGCCTCCCTCAATACCCTCCCCCACACAGCCTACCTCGACCGCCTAAATCTCACCGCCAATGGTTTCTACAAAATGCCGAAACTCAGCTACAAATGGGGCAACTACGTGGACTCCCTGCTGATGTACTTCTACTTCACCCAGGGCGCCGCCAATTCCAAAGTAGAACCAGACGTACCCACAGACTCCCACATCGTCCTCGGCACAGACATCCAAATTGACGCCAGCCACTCCATCAATCCCACCCTCCACTACGGCCAGATCGAAGGCGCCTTCGTCCAAGGCCAAGGCCTCTTCACGATGGAGGAAATACTGTGGCAGCAGAATGACCAACACTTCACCCGTGGGCCCGGAACCTACAAGATCCCCTGATTCGCGGATATCCCGCAGGTATTCAACGTCGGTCTGATTAAAGGAGTGAAGTGGGCTAAGCTGAGGAGAATTCAGAGCTCCAAGGGGATCGGTGAGCCGCCGATGTTGGGCGCTAGTGTTCTATTCGCACTAAGGGAGGCGGTTATGGCTGCTTGGGAGAGTGTTGCGGTCGATACACGGGCTATGGGTCTCGTGTAGTTGGATTATCCGGCTACTGCTGAAAGGTTGAGGGTTGCGGTTGGGGGTTGGATTGTGTGGTGGGCAAAGGTTGAGGCTCAGGAAGGGGAGAAGGGGTTTTTTGTGGAGGCTACGGCTTAGGCCATTTTTTTTATTTTGCTTTTTGCATGATGGATTTTTTTTCTTCTATGCATGTATTCTTCAGCTTTTTTGTTGCGCATTTCGGTTGTGTGAGTTAGTTGGTTATGTTTTGGAATTGAATTACTTGATTTGCTGGCTGTGTGGAATCAGAAAAACGCTCTGTATAAAAGTCTAGTTATCATACATATGATGGGCACGATCATGATCGATCAGATTATGGGGGTCATGATCGAGTGATCGACCATGATTGCGTCTTAGGACTGCTCGAGCCTGATCAGTGATCGAGGAGTGGGTTAGCCCAGCGGGTAGATAGTATAGGGCCTGGCTACTGGAAACCCGGGAATTCAGACGCTGGTACAATGGTAGCCGAGGGGATGACGCCAATCATCCCACCTTATTCTGCCACGGTAATCCAGGGGCGGGGAAAAGCTACATCATGTAAGAGAGAGCGTATCATTGCCGGGAACGAAATGATAGTGTTGCTGACGGATTGGGGTGGCAGCTCACTAGTTATAGACAAGTTGTGCGATGATGCCGTAGAGGAAGATACTGCCGTTGCCTGCTTTTACTTCGACTTTGCTGCCCGGAATGAGCAGTCACCAGTAAATATGCTCGGCTCCCTGCTGCGACAGCTCGTTAGCGGATTGGAGGGAATTCCTGAAGCCGTGGTCCGGGGTTTTCGAAACCAGAAAAAGGTTATTGGGGGCAGAGGACTACAAGTGTCGGGGATTTTGAAGATGTTCCAGACGGTCACAACTACAAAGCGCACATTTATATGCGTTGACGCACTCGACGAATGTGTGCCAGAGCATCGAATGGTGATTCTTGAGTCACTAGGCCAGATTGTGCAGGGGTCACTGGATACCCGCATATTTATAACCGGAAGATCGCATGTCCGAAGTGAGGTAGAAAGGAAATTGGATGGGGCGGCGACCTTTGTATTGATAGAACCTACGGAGGATGGCATCATTAGATATCTGCT
>Ga0307507_10004345_pt1 | contig 25326 bp, 6 predicted proteins | sample 7_EM_MG_FD_207223 | JGI IMG/M metagenome (GOLD analysis project Ga0307507, IMG submission 207223) | Populus trichocarpa ectomycorrhiza microbial communities from riparian zone in the Pacific Northwest, United States - 7_EM | ecosystem: Host-associated > Plants > Roots > Unclassified | place...
TCTTAAAAGCAGCCTTAGATATACTGCCCCCCTACTAAACCTATAATTATAAGATTTAACTAGAGGCCGATAACTCTCTAGGCTATAGCCCCCTTTACTAGCAAACTATAGAGGAACTAAAAGTAACCAAGTAGTACTTAATCAATAACCTCTATAAGGGGTTTATTAAGCCAAGTTAGGCCCCTTTTACTTCCCCTATCCTCTTTATAAAGAAACCTAATAAAGGCCTCCGCTTCTACATTAACTATCGGAAACTAAACGCCATTACTTAGAAAGATCGTTACCCTTTCCCCCTAATTAACGAGACCCTTGTACGTCTAAGCCAAGCCAAAATCTTTACTAAGCTTAATGTCCGCCAAGCTTTCTACCAAATTAGAATAGACCCTGTATTAGAGGATCTAATAACGTTCCATACCCGCTACGGTTCTTACAAATACAAAGTTCTTCCTTTTAGACTAATAAATGGGCCAGCCACGTACTAATGGTATATAAATAATGTTCTTTTTGACTACCTTAACGAATTCTATACGGTATACCTAGACGACATTCTCATATACTCGGATAATAAACTTAAGTACTAAGTTCACGTTAAAAAGGTCCTAGAGAGGCTGCGGAATGCAGGCCTATAAGTTAATATTAAGAAATGCGAATTTAGAGTAAAACGAATAAAGTACCTTAGGTTTATTATTAGCATAAAAGGAATTAAAGTTAACCCTAAGAAGGTTAAGGCGATACGCAACTAGAAACCCCCTCGCACTATAAAAGGCATCTAGTCCTTTCTAGGCTTCTGTAACTTCTACCGTCGGTTTATCCGTAACTATAGGGTTATAGCTAAGCCTCTTATATAACTAACAAAGAATAACACGCCTTTTGTTTTTAATAATAATTATATAGAAGCTTTTAAGGAGTTAAAGGACTAACTTACCTCCTCCCTAATTCTCCGTCACTATAACCCAGACCTTAAATCAATACTGGAAACAGACGCCTCCAACGGAGTAGTAGCGGGAGTTCTCTTACAGTTACACCTAGATAGCGAGTGGTACCCTATAGCGTTTTTCTTAAAGATAATGGCCCCAGCCAAGTATAACTACGAGGTACACAATAAGGAAATGCTGGCTATTGTATAATTATTATCCCAGTGGCGCGCAGAGCTTGAAAGTATAGACTCTTAGATTAAAATCTATACTAATTATAAAGCCCTTAAGTATTTTATGACAACAAACCAGCTTACCAGTTAACAGGCCAGGTGGGCTAAAATACTCTCCTAATTCTTCTTTACAATTATATACCGCCCTAGTAGGCAAAATTCTAAAGCTAATGCCCTTACCTGGAGAGAACAGGACGTGGAACCACAGGATAAGCTAAAGGCTTAGCACCAGACACATGCCCTCCTCCATCCCAAATAGCTTGACCCATGTATCCTTAAGGAACTAAACTCTGAATAGAATGAGCTAGCGCCTATAGAAGGAGAGATTTTAGATAAACTAATAGAACTAATTAACTGCATTCTAATCACAAACCGCATAGCTAAATCCCTAAAAGCCCTCTGCGACTAAGCTACGGAAGGCGACCCTAATTTAGAAATGGAAGACGGACTGCTCTTATACTAAGAACGGCTTATAGTTCCAGACGTTAACAACCTACAAACAGAGCTAATCTGTGAAGCCCACTGTTAAGTCTCTATGGCGCACCCTAGTCAAAATAAGACCTACCAACTACTAGTGCCTCGCTACTACTGGCGAGGACTCCTGTCCGATATAGAACGGTTTATTAGGAGTTATTATGCTTATAAACAGGCAGATACCCCCAGGGATCAAACCCCTGGATGGTTATAACCACTGCTAGTTCCTAAACACCCTTAGCAGCATGTTATAATGGACTTTAAATCATTCCTAAAGGACAAATGTGGCTATAATATGGCCTTTATAGTAGTCGACCGACTAAGTAAGTAAGCCATTTCCCTCCCCTGCTTTAAGACTATAACCACAAAAGATATGGCCCGTATGTATATTAACAACATTTACCGGATCCATGGCGCTCCTGAGTTAATTATCTCTAACTATGGACCCTAATTTATATCAGACTTCTAGGATGAATTCTGCCGCATCCTTAGGATTAAGATTAAGCTCTCTACCGTATTCTACCCTTAGACTAATGGCTAAACTAAAATTATAAACTAGTACCTCAACCAACAACTTCACCCCTTTGTTAATTACTACTAGGATAACTGGTCGGAACTACTACCTATAATAAACTACGCACAGCTTACGCTCCCTTATAATAGTATAGGAATATCGCCATTTAAGTTAATCTATAAATACAAGCCACGAACATCCTTTAATTGGGATAGACCTATAGGACCTATAACGGCCTGCAAACGCCTTAGCTATAAAGAGGCCTAGATATTCGCTAAGAGAATACACGGAGCCTAGAAGACTGCCCAAGCAATTATAAAAAAAGTATAAGAGAAGAAAGAGGCCAACGTAAACCAATATTATTACAAGGTAGACTTCCACGTAGGAGATAAGGTATAGGTGTTAATAAAAAACTAGAAGACCTAGAGGCCGAGTCACAAGCTAGACCACTAAATAGCTAGCCCCTATAAGATCCCTAAGAAGGTAGGGCACTCTTTTAAGGTTAAGCTACTAGAGTTAATAAAGATCCACCCTATCTTCTCTCTAGACCAACTATAGAAGGCCGCGGACAACCTATTGCCTAGACAGTACAACGACCCCCTACTACCAATTTAGATTGCAGAGGATGAGGAATAGGAAGTTAAAGAGATCTTAGCAGTTAAGAAAGACCGCAGTACCCTAAAATACTGTGTAAGCTGGGTAGGTCATGATAAAGATCTAAAATAGTACCCCGCATCTAATTTTAAGTACTCTCCCTATAAGCTACAGGACTTCCACCTAGCCCACCCTAACCTCCCTGGACCACCACGCCAATTATAAAGCTAGATTAAATGTTAAAAAGAAGGGGTGGATAACTATAACAATTTAGATAACAATAAGGAGCTTAAACAACGCCTAAGGGCAGGCTTTTTTGGGAGGGAGGGGTAATGTGACGGTGCTAGGGCAACGCCACCTGCCATACTTAGTGGACCCTAACTCCTGCTAACCAATCAGGATTTTCCATCCCCGGGATAGAAAATCGCCATTGGCTCGCTTACTACTAGCGCCTTAGCGACCCCTTTGTATCTTGCCAGTCTCTAACAGACTTCTTCTTCTCCTTAGCTTAGTATTCTTGTATGGTAGCAATCTATAAGCTTCGGTTTAGAAGCATTTGTACAAGCCCGTCACAAAACTTAAAATTATTATTAATATTATTAATAAAGCCATTATGTAGCTAGATTTTGTATATATTATATTTATTATATAAATAAGTATTTTTAAAATAATATACTTTATAGATAAGCTAGCTATATAAAAAAGTTAACTACCTTAAAACTTACTAAAAATTAAAAAATTTATACTTTAATATCTTAACAACCACTTAATAATAAATTATAATAATTTAGATTTAGACTTTTATATATACTTTAGAGCTTTTATTAAAGTTATATAGTAAATAGTTGAGTGGTTTTTAAAATATAGTAATTTAGCCTTATTTAGGCCTTATTTTAGCCCCTAAATTTTAATATCTTAAAAACCACTAAACTATTTGCTCTATAACTTTAATATAAGCTATAGAGTGTATATAAAAGTACAAATCTAAATTATTAGAATTTATTATTAAGTGGTTATTAAGATATTAAGGTATAACTTTTTTAATTTTTAGTAAGTTTTAAGGTAGTTAACTTTTTTATATAGCTAGCTTATCTATAAAGTATATTATTTTAAAAATACTTATTTATATAATAAATATAAATATATACAAAATCTAGCTATATAATGGCTTTATTAATATTATTATTAATAATTTTAAGTTTTATTAAAAAAGTACTTTTTTAACCTAATTTTAAGCACATATATATTATAATATATTATAATATTTTTATATAAAATTATATTCTTAGCATTTAATAAGCTATATTTAAATTTTTATAAAATTCTATTAAAAGGTTATTAAATTATAGGTGGTATAAAAAGGTGTATTTAAGCAAATTTTGGTGAGGAAAACCGTGCATTGAGTGGGACCGTGCACGCAGTGGGGAGGTACTCTAAGCGAATTTTCTCAGTAAATAAACAAGCATTAGATTTGTAGATTTGATAACTATATATAGCTGTCGTGGAGACTTAAGAGGATTGCTGGAGAGCTTAACAAGAATATAGCTGCGGGCGAATCTATATAGAGGCAATTAGGGCGGACAAACTAGCTGCCAAGCGATATTAAATAAGGAAGGAAGTAAACAAATAAAGAAAGGAATCCCATAACGCCAGCTACGCGTACCGCGTAGTGTATGTAACAGGCAGTCCCGTGACACTTCTATTATTATAGGTTACTTTAGCTTAAGTAATACGCGGAGAGTATGCTATAGTGCCTTAAACGCTATATTAAGGAGTTCCTTACCATCTACTGGCTACTATATAAAACTGTTTAATATATAGTGGCAACTATATATAAATAACTACTATGCGCGTAATGCTACCTATAAGTGTTCTAAGGGAGCTCTGGGACCTACCTAATAATAATATAAAGGACAAATGTGACCCTAATTTATTAAATATCCTAGTAGGCCTAAGGGACTTATTGTAACGGGCGCTCCTAAAAGGTACATACCAGATAAGACAGATAAAGGTTTCACTAATGTCCCACTAATGTCCTAGAGGAGACATAGTCAGATAGACAAGGGGCAAAGGGTTTTACTAGTGTCTTAGAAGGATTATATAGGGAGCTGGTTCTCCTCTAGAGAAGAACTAGCAATTAGTCTTTAAATAGAAGAGTTTAGAAAGCATTTGTCCTTTAATACGTAAAGCTCGTTCTACCTTAACTTACCTTCTACTTACCTAAGACTCTCATTCTACACTGTCGATTAGATAATTATACGTTCCGGTTAGACTGGCCTCTTACACTTATTAAGGGTATTTTTAGATAGGTAAGCTAAAGTCCTTTTGCAGAACTTAGAATATAATTATATAATTAATCTAGAAGAAGGTAAGCAATTGCTAAACCTTTCTATCTATAACCTCTCTTGTAAAGAGCTTAAGATCCTATAGGAGTACCTTAATAGCTTACTAGAAAAGGGATGGATATAGCCTAGTAAGTCGCTAGTAGGTACACTGGTCCTCTTTATCCTAAAACTAAATAGGACTATAAGGCTATATATAGACTATTGCAGTCTTAATAAGATCATAATTAAGAACTGTTACCTACTACTACTGGTTAGTGAAATGCTAGACCAATTATTTAGGGCCAAGATCTTTACAAAGCTAGATCTATAAGACGCCTATTATAGGCTCTATATTAAAAAAGGAGATAAGTAAAAGACCGCTTTTAAAACCTAATACGGCCACTCCAAGTATCTAGTAATGCCTTTTAGGCTAGCCAATACGCCTATAATATTCTAATTATATATTTATAGCGCCTTAGGGGGACTAGTTAACCGCATATATATTATCCATTTAGATAACATTCTGATCTACTTAGAAGATAAGGATTAGTATAATCAATATATCCGTAAAGTGCTAAAATGCTTAGATAACTAGGGCCTCTACGCTAAGGCATTAAAATATGTCTTTAATGTTAAGTAGGTTAAGTTCCTAGGCTATATTATAACGCCTATAGGTATAGTTATAGACCTAGTATAGATATAGATAATTTAAGAGTGGCCAGAGCCAAAGAGCTATTAGGATGTTTAAATATTCCTAGGCTTTGCCAATTTCTATAGGCGCTTTATTTATAACACTTAAATATTACCTAATACCTATCTAACTATATTACTAAAGCTTCCTAAGACCCAGCCTAAAAAGTAAAAAGCTTAAAGGTGGGAAGGAAGAAAATTAAAAAAGGACTAACTAAACAGTATAAGCTATAAATATGGCCTAGAAAGGTCTAGGAAGCCTTTTTGGAACTATATAAAAGGTTGATAAAAGCTTTACTACTATGGCATTTTAACCTAGATTAGCCACTAATAATAGTTACTAATATATTAAACTTTACTCTTGCTAGTATTCTACTGCAACCTAATAGGCATCTAAACGCTACCTAGCTCCATTAAAGACCAGTAATATTCTATAGTAGAAAATTTTAGGGACCTAAAGTTAGGTATTATACCCACGATAAGGAACTGCTGGCTATAGTTGACTGCTTTAAATAGTAGCAATACTACCTTAAGCACGCGGGCCATACCACTTATATACTCTTGGATTATTATAATTTACGCTACTTTATAACTATAAAGGAGCTTATATTTTAATAGGCTAGATAGGCAAAGGAGCTTATATAATTTAATTTTAAGATTAAATATAAGCTAGGGGAAAACAACCCTATTAATAGACCGTTATAATGGCTAGATTATATTAAAGGCTTTAAAATAGGAGAAGGAAAACAAATAATAGATATCTTACTCCCTATATTATAGAACAAGCTCTAGGTATAGGATACTTAAGCACCTATAGCTCTATATATTAAGTTTTAGGCAGTGTAAACCCTATTAGCTTCCACTAACGTTCTAGCTAGTACCCAGTCTATTGCTAATAAGGGTCCGAATATACCTAGATAGGATATCCCTGATACACTCTTAGAACCTAGTAATATATTACCCTTAACTGCTAAGCTATCCTTTTAAACTAATAGCAAAGCTATAGAGTAATTGGAACTTGGAGCCCTATAACAACTAAAGGACTTTAACCTTATAGCAGCTTTCCTAATGCACGCATATTAAGAGGTTATAAGATCTATAGTACTATTTAGTTTTATATTTAGAGCAGTATAAAATAAAATAGCTTTTACCTAGGAACTATCTAAAAGGTTAATAGATCTTATCTATAAGGTATAACAGAGGGATGCCTTCTATGCCACCTTTAATATAGAAGTAGACTGGAAATGTAATGAAAAGGAAGCTGCTAGGCGCTACTATTAGAAACTGGACCTAATGGGCCTACTATATAGAAATAGTAAGGTTTAGGTGCCATAAGAAGAAAATCTATAATAGAAGATTCTTATAAAGAATTATAATAATCCTCTGGGCGGCCAGTATAGTTAAGCTAAGATAGTGGAATTACTTTAATATAAATACTACTGGCTAAAGCTTAATTAGGAAGTAAAGGAGTATATTAGCCACTATAAGAAGTGTTAAGTATATAAAATCTAAAGGTATAAGCTATGGGGTTTACTTAAATCTGTTCCCCCCACTAGTAAGCTATAGTAATGTTATGCTATAGACTTTATTATAGATCTCCTACCCTTAAAAGATAGGCAAGGACAAATATATAATTTAGTTCTTATACTTATTAATAGGTTTTTAAAGTACGTCTAATACCTTTATGTTAATAAAGCAATTAATATATAAGCGCTTGCCAGTCTAATTAAGAAAAAAAAAGCTTTCTTAAAGTAGATTATCCGTACTCTATTATTACTAATAGGGGCAGCATCTTTATAAGCTAGTACTGGTTAAATTTATGCTTTTATTTAAAGATAGACCGCTATTATAGTATAGCTTTCTATCTATAAATAGATGGGTAAATAGAACACTAAAACTAGGAACTGGAGTCTTATCTATAAATATATTTAAACTACTAGTAAGATAACTAGTATAAGCTGCTTCTATATATAGAGTACGCTTACAATTTAAAGCAATATATATTATATAAGTATATACCAATCCGGATTACCTATAGCGTCTAACTATTTGGGTTTAATGGTGTACCTAGTAATTACTAGCTGGGGCCGTATAATTAATTATAGGATCCTACTGTCACGGATCAACTCAGCAGTTTACAAATAAGCTTAATTGCTAGCTATTGACCGTGCTAAGTTCATTGACGCGTGATGGTTTAAGATGTTTGACAAAGAACAGGAACAGGTCAGGAAACGTGGTCAAAGATATAGGGGTTGCGATGGTATGTGCGTAGGTGTCACGGGACGAACGTGCGCGGGTGACTCCCGTGACACCTACTAGGAAGTTTAAGGATATCTACTGGAGAGTATAAGGGTACCTCTAGGAATTGGAGGAGTAATAAAAGTATGTAAAGTAGAGCCTGTAAAATGCCTAAGAGCAGTAAAGACTTTAGTATAACTATAAGCACTAGGATAAGCATTTTAGAGTAGGCGATAAGGTTCTATTATATTTAACAAATATTAAGACCTGTGAACTATTAAAGAAGCTTAATATAAGATACCTAGGTCCCTTCTAAGTTAAGAAATAAATTAGTAAGTTAGCCTACTGCCTCTAGCTACCCCTATCTATAGCCTATATACATCTAGTGTTTTATATAAACCTCCTAAAGCTATAGTATAGACTACTACTGGAAAAGAACTTCCGTCTAGGCCTAATTAAATACTCTAAAGTAGTGGGCGAGCGGTATAATGTTAAAGCTATACTATACCATAAGTTTATTAAGAATAAGCTTTAATATAAAGTTAAATAGCTAGGCTAGCCCGCTAAAGACTCTATATAGGAACCAGAGGATTACTTTAATTATTATAAAGATATTCTAAAAGAATATTAGGGCTAAGGTCCGTAATCTGTAAATTATAGAAAGCGCTCTAATACTATACTGTTATTACAGCCTATAAAGAAGACTTACGTAAAGAGCAAAAAATAGGTTAAATTAAATATAGAATAGATAGGCTCCAGAAACTATAAGGATTAATTAGAGCTACAGCCTAAGCCAGAACAGGTCCTTAGCCTTTTTATATATATAATATAGAATTAATAGAGTATTTTGCTAGAATTGCATTCCTATTTATTAGTCTATATTAGAAATAGTGTTCCTATACCTTCCTAAATACCTTATAAGGCCTTTCTAAGCACTAGTTAAGATCCTTAATTACTACTATATATAAGAACAATCGTAAATACCTAAATTAAAAGCTACTATGCCTTATCCTTAGGAGCAGGATTAGTATCCATTGGCCTACTAAGTAATGGCTAACAGGAATAAGATCTAGATCCCTTAGTAAAAGTATATGTAGGTATAAAAACAGGGGCAGGCTAATAAGGTATAGATAGAGCAGAGATCCTTAAACGCTTAATACTAATATTAGGCCCAAACTAGTACTAATAAAGTTCCTAAAGTATAAGCTTATAGTTAATGAAAATACGCTTAAGCCTAGAATAAATAGATATATTAGCTGGCTAGTAAAGTCTAGAACTACTAAGACCTTACTACAGCAACCGTTAGTTACTTATCCGCTAGGTACCTAAAGGGTAACCTACCTAATACCGCATTATATTGTACTCTTTTAAAACTTAACGCGTATATATAAACTCCTTATAGTAGACGGCAACCTTCTTCTTATTACCCCTATCCTTTACCCTATCCTTAGTATACTAACCTTGCTCCCTTATTAGGCGTTACTAGCTAGCTTGCTAGGAATTATAGGTGGTGTAGATGGCTATAGTATAGTCTTAAATTCGACCTAGATATTTAGCATTAGCGCTAAAATAAGAGAGAGCCTGGGCGATGTAGTAGTTAAGAACATTAAAGGATCGTCGCTACTTAGGCCTAGGTTATATTAAAGCCTAAAGTTAGTAATAGAAACCTATTAAGGATAGGAAAGCTCACTTTAACGTAACTACCGCTCTTAGTATATATACATTAATTATAAGAACTAAAGGTATTAGACCTTACGTAGTAGGTCTTATTATAAGTATCTAAAATCTTCTTATTAGACTTCTGGTCTTTTAAGGACATATAGGCAAAGTCATTTAGGTAGGACTAGTACTAGTTGCGGGTTAGCGGAGGTTAAGGTTCTATATATAGCGGTAGGGCTAGAATACGCTAAGGAATTAGCTTAAAAGAGCAGTTAGTAAAAGAATAAAAAGGCATATTAAATTAATAATAGAAAAAAAGAAAATCTTAATAATATATTAAAGATACGTCTAAAATTGGACAAAGGTTAATAATAGGAAGTAAGGTGTTAAGGAAAAGAAGCAGCTTAATAAGCAAGGTATCTCTATACTTTACCTTCTAATACCCTTTTAGTAAATAGCCGTAACCTTACTAATATAACTCTATTATAATAGCGTAATTTGGAAGGAAGGAAATACGTGTATAAGCTATTTAGCTATTACTTCCTTATAAAAACTGATTACGCGGCTAGGGAAGGCAGTTAAGACGTTAATTATAGACGTATATAATTAAATTAGACCTAAATAATACTACAGTATTAAAGAATAACGTTATTAACGTTCTTAATAACCGTATTATAGCTAGAGGCGCTATTGTAAAGTATCCCTCCTATTTACTGGGTAGTAGAGCTACGCCAAAATATAGTATAGAACTACTAGATTTAAAAGCAGATGTACCAAATCTTAAGAGATAAGTCTTTTTAACTAATTAATTAATACCTTAACCGTATCTAATGGCCTAAGGGTAAATATAGAAGTAATGCGTTAGCAATGTAGGGGATTATAAGAAAGAACTATAAACTATATTTTAATAGTTAAAGACAACGGCAAGCCAAGGCTCTATATATTATATCCTATACCAAAAGGTTCTACAGAACTATACTAGAACAGTAAATTGCGACCATTAAAATTCCAACTCAAAGATCGCGACCTTACTACACCACAATCCAACGCTCGTTCGGCACCGAAATTAGTGGAAATAGAAGGCCTGGAGCTGAGCTTTTAGAGACTGCAAGAGCTGGAATTATTGCCGCGTCAGAGGCTGGGGTGTTAATGTGACGGGCTCGTATAAATGCTTCTGAACCGAAGCTTGTAGATTGCTACCATACAAGAATACTAAGCTGAGGAGAAGAAGAAGAGAAAAGGAGGCTCTAGGGGGTAATATACATGGTACGGGCGAACTCCGGATATTGCGCCAAGCCAGCTGCAGGGGACGGTGCCCTAGCACCGTCACATTACCCCCCCCTTCCAAAAAAGCCTGCCCTCAGGCTTTGTCCCCTCGTAGAAGAGAAAGAAGAGAAAGAAAAGAAAGAAAAGAAAAAAATCTAGTATCTGGCGCTCGATCGCGATACTAATTAACATAGGGTATGCAGCAGTCCTGTAGCTCCTACAGCTGCGAGAGGTATATTGCTATACCTAGTTGACGTAGGGCAGGCAGCCGTCCTACAGCTCCTGCTGATGCGAGAGGTGTATCGCTAGGAGCTCTCCGTTGGCCGTTGTTCTTCCTTTAAAACTCTGGTACTTCCTAGCTCTCTATCCCCCCTTTTATTATGGCGCGCCCCAAGCCATAAAAAAAAGCCCCCCTACTCCCCCTCTTATAAAAAGGTAGGTGAAAAAGTTTTAATAAGGTAGGAGGGTTAGGGAGTTATAGCTTATATATATATTGGCACAAGCTCTTATCCGTTTAGTAGCAGTATGGTGCTAGTAATGGGGTTGTATTCTAAGGAGCAAAGCTCTCCTTATATACGGTTGTTACTGCAGGCGGAGCAGTAGAAGTTGGTTATAGTGCTATAGGCAGAGCAGCAGGTGTTAGTTAGCTACAGTTATATAGCAAGGTATTGTGTTTAGCTGCAGGTAGAGTAGCAAGGGTTAACTAGCTGCAGGCAGAGCAGCAGAGGTCCAGTAGTAGTACGGTACTAGCGACAGGGTTGTTCGGGCGGTAGTATAATGCTAGTAATAGGGTTATATTCTGTAGGCAAATTGGTACGGAATCTTGTTAGTAGATTATAGGCGCATTAGCGCGAGATCTTATTAAAGGGTTATAGTTCCATAAGTATATTGGCGCGGAGCTTATTAATTTAGGTAGTAGTACGGTGCTAGCGGCAGGTTTGCCTTCTAGAGAGCTATACTCTATCTAGCTGGGTAACCTAGGGAGCGAAGCTCTACCTAGTCGTGTTTAGGTCATAGGCTTATTAGCATAATAGTAATCGGTATTATAGGCGTATTGGTGATGTCTTGTCGGTTTAGGTAGTAGTACGGTACTAGTGGTAGGGCGTATTCTAAGGAATAAAGCTCTCTTTGTATATAGTTATTACTATAAGCAGGGTAGTAGAAGTTAGTTATAGTGCTGTAAATAGAGCAGCGATGGTTAAATTAGGATTGGCTGTAGGCAGAGCAGTAAGGGTCTGTTTGTTTAGCTGCAGGCGAAGCAGCAGAGGTTAAGTATAGTACTGCAGGCAGAGCAGTAGAAGTTAATTGTAGTGCTATAGGTAGGGCAGCAAGTGGTTAATTAGCTGCAGGTAGGGTAGCAAGGGTAGTTGGCTGCTAATAAAGCAGCGAGGGTTAATTGGCTGTAGGCAGAGTAGTGGAGGTCTATTATAATAGCAGTATAGTGCAAGCGTTGGGTGGTAATAGTGGTTAAATATAGAGCTTGGTCTATTAGTTAGTTGGTAGATTATAGGCATATTAGCACGATTAGTCTATTGGTTAGACTATAGGCGTATTAGTACAGTTGTTATTAGGTTGGCGTAAGGCATACAGCTATTCTGCTACTGTGAGAGATATATATCATCTACTACCCCCTCCTTTAATATGGCGCGCCCTGAGCTATAAAAAAAGAAATATAGCTCTTATGCGTATTGGTAAGAGCTCTTGTCTGTTTGGTAGCAGTACGGTGCCAGTATTAGGGTTGTATTTTAGGGAGCGAAGCTCTACCTAATATACAGTTGTACTGCAGGCAAAGCAGAAGTCAAGTATAGTGTTATAGGCAAGGCAGCGAAAGTTAACGGTGGTTGGCTGTAGCGAGGCAGCCAGGTACTAGTTTAGCTGCAGGCGGAGCAGCCAAAAGTCTATTTGGGTGGCAGTACGGTGCTAGCAGCAGGTAGTAATAGCAGGCGTATTGGCGCTATTATTAGTTGATTAATCGCAGGCATAAACAGCTTAGTATTAACCTCGTTGTCAAAGTGTACAAATGCCTAAGGTAAAGCTTGTATAACTCAGTATTAACTATAGTCGTTCCTTAGTATGCGTAGCTTAGTGTTAGTTAAAAAGGATCACCGTAGGCGGAGAAGAAGACGATTAAATTAGTAAGGGAGGCAGTCGATTGTTGACAAACTTATACAGTCGTTATTAAAGTCGTAGTTCGTGTCGCAGGCATATCGGCATGATGGTCGGTCGGGTTCGCGTTCAAATCGCGTTCGGATCGTAGGCGTAACGGCACGATCCGTCTGTTGGTTTCTTGAGGTCTACCGTCAATTGGTAGGTAGTTTAAGACGTTGTCGATTATTTAATTAATTAATATGCTGTTGACTAGCAGAGATGCTATCGTATTACTAGCCACAGTTGATTAATTGGTTTAAGGTATGCTGTTAATTGTAGCACATTTAACCAGTTGTTATACAAGTAGGGTATTAAGGGAGACGTGCTGATAGGTAACATAGGTTGATTCTTGTCAAGGTATTAATTAGTTAAAGTATACTGTTAATTGTAGTATATTTGGTAATTTAACAGAAATCGATTAGGGTATTGGTATATAGTCTATTAATATTCTTATAATTCTCGGAACAGGTTGTTGTAAAACGGTAGACGTGTTTAAGTATTATTAGGAGATTTAAAGGTACGCTATAGGGTTAGCAGCCGTATTTAAATACTTATATTTAATTGAGGGTATTGATTAAAGATTTATAGGAATGCCGTTATGATTTAGTATATCAAATCGTTATTAGAGAGGTATTAAAAGAGGTATATATTAATATTTTAATTCTTATTGGAGGGTTAAAGGTATTAAAGAAAGAGCGCGCTTTAATATTCGAGTATAGTCGTATAAGGGTAAGCTGTTATGTAGTGTTCAATTTAATAAGATGCTATTAGAGAGCAGATTCGCATATTATTATTTAAGGAGGACTACCGTTAAGTGGCAGGTAGTTTAAGGGTAGTTAATAAATGGTATTAAGAGGGTATGTATTGATATTTCAATTCTTGTTAATGACTGGTAAGACATGCTTTTGTAATGGTAGGCTGTCTTATTTGTAGAAGGTTGTATAAATGGCTATTAAGAGAAACGCGTTAATAGTTTATAAGGGGTTATAGAAATAGGCTCATCTGTAGAGCTGTTAGAGAGTGCTATAAATTGGAATAATTCTCCTAATCTGTTCTCCTAATTAAGAGTGCTATAAATCGCTTAAATTCTCCCCTAGGGTAATACTTGCAGATGTATTTGGCTGTAAGATTAAGAGACTATCTAGGTTAATAGTAAGGTTTGGGTTGATTAGGTACGGTGGTAATTAATAAGAACTTAACGGGTGTCTATAAGGCGTTTATAGACAGGTTAGAGAGTCGTGTCGCAGGCATATCGGCGCGACAGGTTATTGGGTTTGCTTTTAAATTATATTCGGGCCGCATTTAAATTGTATTCAGATTGCAGGCATATCAGCGCGATTATTTGGTTAATTAGACTGTAGGCATATCGGCACAGTTGGTAATTAGGTTTAGGGGTTTAGGGTGGCAGTATAGTGCTAGCAAGTCCTTCCTAATCAATTTCGTCTCTCCTTATATAGCTTAGTATTAATTGGGGTAGTTATTGCAGCGTAGTCTAGGTATCCATTAATGTCGTTTATCGCAGCGTTACGGCTGAGTCTTAATTAACTTTGTTCTCCACAGCACTAGGGTAAGTCTTAACCGGGGTCGTCTCTGCAGCTCATATAACTCCGTATCAGTTAAAAAGGTTAGAGGGGTAAGATATTCTAAAGCCTTCCTAGGCACGTGTCCTTGGCCATCGAAGTCGGCATTCAATCGTAACCACAGGAGACCTTCTAGCGACGACGACGCGTAGCTAGGGGTGTTTAACGCGAGTCCTCGAGGACCTATGGAACGGGGTGGGATATTATCCAGGCCTTCCCAGGCGAGGTAGAGAGGGAGCTCCGATGTCTAAATATAACGTCGACGCGTTGTTGCAGACGAAGTCCCCCCCGGGGGTTGGGTGAGCTTAGTATAATGTGACGGGCTCGTATAAATGCTTCTGAACCGAAGCTTGTAGATTGCTACCATACAAGAATACTAAGCTGAGGAGAAGAAGAAGAGAAAAGGAGGCTCTAGGGGGTAATATACACGGTACGGGCGAACTCCGGATATTGCGCCAAGCCAGCTGCAGGGGACGGTGCCCCAGCACCGTCACAGTTAAAGCTCAAAATCGCCGTAGAATATCGCGTTAATTGGTCAACTGTTTACAATACAATCAATTAATGGAAAAACCACCACACACTTAAATCTCTACCAAGGCCCAGAGAGCCCGAAAAGCTTACTCGATACCAGAAGCGTCTGCTTATTCGAATTATACGCATACACCCCCGAATCGACTATGCAGCTCTTAAGTGCCAAGTCGCAGGAGTCACCGTTTCGCACAAAACTTTATACCGTCTCCTTAAAAAACACCATATTACAAACTGGCGCGCTAAGAAGAGACCAAAGCTAACGCCGGTGGTAGCTTAATTAAGGCTTTGTTAGGCCTGAAAGTATAAGGGATTCCCTTAGAGACGAGTTAAGTTTTCTAATAAATATTCCTACGAACGTGGCTCTGGAAAAAAGCCTATTTGGGTCTTCCGGACGCCTCTATAAAAGTAGTATTATAAGTTTATTAAAGAGGTGTCTAATGGAAAGGATCTTACGCAGATGGTTTACGCTTATTTTTGGTATAACGGTCGCTCGGAGTTAATTGCTATAGAAAGGGATCCTCTGGCGCTAAAAGAAGGCTATAGCGCCTGAAGCTATATCTGGGCCTTAGAAGACGGTCTTATGCTAATCTACAAGCCTTTAAATATCTACTAGATGGATAACGCTCCAATCTATGCATTAAATCTCGTGAAGAAGTAGCTGGAGACGCACGGTGTTTGGACCCTAGATTTCCCTCCCTACTTACCTAATTTAAACCCGATTAAGCACCTTTGGCTAGCACTAAAAAGGAAAGTCCTTAAGCTTTATCTAGAGCTTGAACAGATGGGACAAAGTAAGGAGGATCTAGAGTGTTTAATTGAGGCGTGCAAGGAGGCGTGGATGGCCCTTGATTAACGCCTTATGCGGCACTTAATTGATAGTATGGAACAAAGGCTAAGGGCAGTAAGAAAAGCAGATGGCTGGCAGACAAAGTATTGACTATAATTAAATTATCTATATACTCATTTGGCTGTATTTAATTACTACGGCGTTATGCGACTATTCAAAGTTGGGTTGATTTTGGTGAGAATTCGCGTGTCGGGAAACTAATATCTTGGCACTGTATTACAGACATAGGTTAAGCTACTATTGCTAGCTTAGTGTTCGCATTTAATAGGCCAGGTTTAGATATGGTTACTTTAATCTCATTTATAGGCGTTATTGTTAGGGTCTCTAACATAAGTGCCTTAATGTTACAAAGTTCTTTATAGAGTGCTTCTATTAATTACTAATATTAGGCTTCTAGTGCAGCCTACTGCTGAGCTAGGGCATCCATAAAGGACTGTTGTATTATGGTTAACTGTTCCCTAACTAGGGATATAATACTTATAGTTATTAAAGTGGATTTGGGTTCGTTTACTATTTTAATAGTGGTTGTTTTAATATAACGTAATATAAGGACGCGAAGAGGCTTTAGGGAAGATTTAAAGGAATAATATAAATTTTATCTAAATCTAAGGGTATATAGCTCTTGTAGAGTATAAGACGTTATATAAAGAAGAGAAAGGAATATAGGAAACTTATAACTAAATATTTGGGGTCTTGGCAGTAGACGCGTGGGTATAAGCCTATGTGGATTTTAACAGGGTTCAACCAAATTCCATTACGTTAGTAGAACTTAGTGGAATTTAATTGAGTTAGCGGAATTTGGCGGAATTTGATTGACTTTAGCATAATTTAGCAGAATTTAATTAACTTAGCAGAACTTAGCAGGATTTAATTAAAGCGTCGGAATTTATCTGTCGAGTGTTTCACCAAGACATTCCTACTATAACTGGGCTAGTCCCGTTACATTAGCCTAGGTGGGGCTAAAGGGGTTTTAGTTACTTTCTAGTAGCATTATATCCATTATAAAGGGTGTCTGCGTTTTTTTTAGTGGTGACTATAGATATATAAGAGTCTTTAAGCTCCTAGTGCATCTAGGTATTAGGGCTTATTCAGCCATCTTACCTAGAGGTTTATATTATCGCAATCTCTTACTATTAGAGGGACCTTCCTACCCTAATATAATAGCTTTCTATAAGGTGTCTATAGAGTTTCTATTTAGGTTATTACAAAGTTTTTTAAGGGAGGAATTGTAACGGAACCTTATAGCTTAGACTACAGTGGGTTCTGTTATTAGGCTAGGTATATAGGTACGACAAAAACAACAATATAATAATAACTGGTGGAGTAGTTGCCTAATAGATTAACTCTAATTGTTTTCTAAGATTTACTATAAGGAGAGAACTATCTACAGTAGAAACTAAGGTCCTTTAAATACACAACCGTACTCCTAAGAAATCCTCTCTTATATATAAGGTACGTATTATCTGTATTAAACGTAACGGCCCTTCCATTTAACACAGTTAATACATTTAATACTACGTAACCTTGGTTACCATTCCTTATTATATGGTTCCACCAGATCTATCCTAGACTGTGCCTATATTAACCAACTAGCTTCCACCGACTCCTCTCTAAGTAGTTATAATATTATACTTAAAGCGTTTATAACACTATCTCCCTCCTCTTTATCTTCGTCCTTAAAGATTCCTAATATATCTAAGTCATCTACTAGAGGTGTAATGTCCGTTTAATTAGTCTAGTTAATATCCTTGCTTATTATACCTAAAGCTTCTTCTTCTTTTTTCTAGATTAAGTGTTACCTTTGTACAGTTTCCTCCATACTGTTACTTAGTGAAGTAATAGCAATTCCTTACTCGAGGTGCGTAAAAGAGGGATTAGTCTATGTTGCGCTGGTAAGTTCTTTGTCTTAATAACCCTCCTTTTACTCTAAGTGCACTAAAGCAAACGTTTAATTGTCCTGTAATGTTCGCTCTATTTCTAATGCTGAGTATATACGTCCTATTACTCTTAATAGTTTTTAAGTTTCCTAAGTAACTTATTATAGGGTCTTATATTTAATCTACCACTATAAAGCTTAACAGTAAGCTGGCCTCTACGCTACTTAAGGTTTAATGTGCCTTAGAAGAGTTTATATACATCCTTAAAGCTTAACGTTTAGCTTATACTTGTCTTTAACGCCTTAAATATGTCCGTAAGAAGGTTCGTTCTAAGAAATAGAAACTTATTTAATAGGGTTTGTCTAAGCTAGGTAATAAAAGGATTAGCTCTCCTCTTGTAAGGGAAATAACTCTAAGTAGCTTAGCAATTGCTCCTCTTAGGTCCCCCTTAGGTGACTTATTCTTTGGTAATTCTTCCTTATTAATATTACCTAACCTACTCTCTTCTAATACTCCCTTACCTTTCCTATAGCGTTCCTTAAATTGCTTAGTAGTTTCTAGGTAGTCTTACTATAGCCTATCCACTTTACTTTATACCATATTTTGTTATCTACATCCTCGTAACTAATAATCTTTAAAACTTGCTATTTGTCTTCCTCTTATCCTCTATATATGTCTGCCTTATAGACTAGTAGCTTAACATTTCTATATGCTGGCTCTAGCATTGCAATATGCTGTATAGGGTAGATTTTCATTTTAGCTAGTAGGTTTAACTTATACGTAACTAATAAAATTCTTTATTTAATTTTGAAAGGTCCTAGTCTGACATAGTCTAACTTCTTACTTGGTTATTAACTCTTGAAATTTTTGTATAGTAGCTATACTTTATCCCCCTCCTTAAGATCTGGTCCCTCAGATCTCTTAGCATTATAGTACCTTTTTATTTGTTCTTATACTAGTTTAGCTGTTTCTTTAAGGTCTATATAAAGATTTATTAACATCTCCATTCTTTACTTAGCTGTGCTACTCGTCTTTTTTACTTAATATAGCAATAATGATGTTCTTAGCTCGTACCCGTAATTCGCCTTAAATAGTAATATCCCCATTCCTTCTTGTGGTATTATATTATATGCAAACTATATAACTGGTAATAGTAATACCTAATTATTCTATATATAATTAACATAGTGCCTTAGATACTACTCTAGTGTCTAGTTTAGTCTTTCCGTTTATCCGTCCATCTACGGATAATACACTATAGATATTACTACGCAAACTCCTTATTCTGCCAGAAATACTTCCTAAAATGCTGCTATAAATCTTAGATCTCTATCCGATATAATCTTATCTAGTGCTCCATATCTTGTAAATACTTCTTTTATATAGATTCTAGCAACATCTTCTGCTGATATTTCTTTAGTATATGCTATAAAGTATCCCCACTTTATTAGCTTATCCACTATTACTAAAATCGTATTATGATCTTATCCTGTAATAGGATCTCTTAACTTTAGTAACTTAATAATAAAGTCCTATAATATAACCTCCTATGGTCTTCCTAGTGTCTTAATAGGTTATAGCCCTCTATATAGCTTATACCTTATTAGTTTGTTCCTTTAGTAATCTAGATATTTCTTTATAACTTGTTTTGCTAGTCCCTAGATTTCTTAAATAACATACTCCTTTTAAAGTCTTAACACTAAGCCTATGGCTCTATTATGTCCTTATATTATTCCCTTATAGAATTCCTTAATAAATTCTTCTGTAATAGACTTAGGTATATATATTACTTCTCTATTTTTGTATTACTCTAAGTCTAGATCCTCTGCCTGTGCTTCTTAGATCTTCTATGTCTAATTACTCTCTAGTAATTTATAGATCTGACTTTCTTTAGTTGCTGTAATCTTTGGATAATTATACCTAATTAATCTGTCTTAATCCCTTTGTAATAAAGCTCCTAATAGCTTTTTATTACTTTATAGTTTAGCCTTTCTGCTTAGAGCGTCTGCTCGTGCATTGTCTGTACCCTTAGTATGCTAAATTTTGAAATGGTATTCTATAAGCATTTCCGCCTATCTAACCTATCTTTAGTTGAGTTTCTTTGTTATTAGGAATCCTATAAGGTTCTTATAGTCCGTCTTAACCATAAATGGTTTCTCTATGCCTTGTAAGAATGCTCTCTATTCTTTAAGTGCTGTAACTATACCTAATAACTCTTTGTTGTAGATGTTATAGTTTAACTCTAGTAGTATTATCTTCTAACTGTAGTATGCCACTGGGTGCCATCTATCTTGATATTTCTATAGGAAGCACGCCCCTAGTGTAAAGTCTGATATATCTGTTTCTACAACCGTCTTTAGACCTAGTTAATAGATCTTAAGAACTGGCTCCTAGGTAAACAACTCTTTAATTCTCTTAAATAGTTTTTATTACTCCTTTCCCTATGTTTATAGTTCTTCTTTCTTTATCAGCCGCGTAAATGGCTTAATGTCCTATAACTATTGCGCTATGAACCTTCTATAGTAATTGTAAAACCCTAGAAACGATCTCAACTGTATAATATTCTCTAGTTCTTGCTAATTTACTATAGCCTTAATCTTCTTTAGATCTATACTAAGTTGGCCTAGTTTGATAATAAATCTAACAAAATTGGTCTTCCTGGTGAAGAACTTGCATTTCTTAATTGCTACTAGCATCTGTTCTTCTTGTAGTCTCTTTAAGACCTATTTAATGTGTTCTCTGTGTTCTTCCTTACTCTCTAAGTAGATAATAATGTTGTTAAGGTATACTATAATAAATTTATCTAGGTGTTCTCCTAATACACTATTAATTTGCTTCTGGAACGTTGCTAGTGCGTTTATAAGCCTAAATTGTATAACTAATGGCTTATATAGTCCTTCCTTTGACTTAAAGGCTGCCTTCTATTTATCGCCTTTTTTGATTCTGATCTGGTGGTATGCCCATCTTAGATCTATTTTTGTAAAGATTTTTACGTTACCTATCCTGTCTTAGATTTCGCTAATTAAGGGTAAAGGATACCTATTCTTTCTAGTAATGCTATTTAACTGTCTATAGTCTATACACATCCTAAGTTTTCCGTTTTTCTTTAGGATGAACAACACTGGATATCCTACTAATAACTATAATGGTTTAATATATCCCTTTTATAAGTTCTCCTAGATAAACTCCTTAAGCGCTACTAACTCTGTTTTAGTAAGCTTATAGATTGGAAAGAACTTTAGACTTATTCCCTCTTCTAATTCTATCTTATAGTCCTAAGCTGTATACTCTGACAGCTTTTCACTTTCTAGTAACTATAACTTTTTACCATACTTGTGGTATCTCTTTAGTATATAACTTAAGCCTCGCTTAGTCTCTTTATATATTGCTTTAACTTAGTACTATACCAACTTGGTTTACTATCGCACTTTGCGTTGTTATATATTCTTAATATTAACTTAACCTATAATCTAATTGATCTTTGGATTATACTCCTGTAATTAAGGCATTTCTAGTATCGCCTTGTCCTATCCTAATAGTAGGATATTAAAAGACATTCTAACTGGTCTCCCTTTAATAGTTATCTGAATAGGTCCTGTTTTAAGATTGATAATACCTCCTCTATAGGCTATCTAATCTCCTAAAATTGTTGTAAGTAGATATAGGTATTCCTTCTATCTATATAGTAACCCTATTCTTTCCACTATTTTTAGTAATATATAGTTCCTAGTTGCTCTACTGTCTACTAATGCTTTAAACTGCTAATCTTGCCACTTAGCTTTTAAATTTAGGTATTGTTTTTAAATTCCTTTAAGGGTCTAAGGCTCTAATACTAGTTCCCTCTAGTCCTATGCGCCTCCCCTTTTTCTAACTATTGGCTGCTTAATCCTGCCTGTACTTGGTCCAACTTTAGCTAATACTTAGTTTATTTCTTTTCCTCTATATGCTATAGATAAGTGTTCTCTAGGTACTCCCACCACTATTATCTATCTAGGTATTCTTCTGTAAGGAATCTTTTTAGTTAAAGTGTTAAGTCTCCTTAACCTTGTACTTCTACTGGGTACTAACTATGTATATACTTAGCATTCCTAAACTACTTTTCCTCTGGTGCCCAATACATTCTTACTAGGTACTTCCGGTTCTTGTCTTTAGGTGCTCTATGTATATTATACGTGTTATCTATATAAGCTATCTACAATAGTGTATAATACACTGCATGTTTTGGGTTAACTCTTAGTTTGTCTTTATCCTTAAGTTTAAACCTATACCTAGTTAACCTAACCACTGGTATCTCTGCTATAGGTACTAAGATTTATTACTTACTTCTCTAGTCCTTAGATCCCTCTTCTAGGTTCCTTAACGTTATAATTAATGCTCCTTTAATATGACTTATACGTTTCTCCGTAATGGGTTAGTCTTAGACAACTTTTTTATTTAGCCATATATAAAAATCTTCCTATTTGTTACTGTGTCATTGCCTATACCACTTCCTATACAGCTGGTTTAGTATATATAGTTTATCCGTTAGAAAGTACCTTGTTATTACTATATTATAACATCCTTTAGTATGCCTTTCTTTAAACCTAGTTAGAATATTTAGATCCTCTTCTTATTCTAGTTTATCTAACTATTTTGCCCTGGGTGTCCCCGCACTTGGCCTATTAGTAACTCTTTATATGGGTGCTCTGTTTCTTATACGACCTAGTGTAGCTAACCTCTTGTCTAGCTTCTGCTCTTGCTATATAATGATTCTTATCCTAAACTTATCCATAGTTTCTTGTTTTCTGCGTCTTATAGCTAGATCTTTATAGTCTTCTTACTTTTTAATCCTGGTATTAACTGTTTAATCTTTAGGCTAAACACTGCGTTTACCTAGGATTGCTGACGTTTTTATTCGTTCTCTGAACTTGTAGTTCTTAAACTTACGTCCTGTACTTATTTGTTTGTTACTAAACTAAGTTACTGCCCTTTCCCATTAGTTTTTGTCCGTTATAGGTCCTTGGGTGTGTCTTATCTTACTTTAAAAATCTTAAGCTTCTCTTATCTTTTCTTAAGAATCTTAAGCCTGTGGCCTTTTGCCTTTATTAAGTAATAAGCTAGCACTAGCAGTCGTCTACTTGCTTAGTTTCTTCTAAACGTTACTCCTATTGTCTTATAAAGCAATAGAAATCATATCTAATGGTGTTATAATATCCGTTACTAAACCTTATTTGGTAATGGTCTTAGTCTCTGCTTCTATTACATTATTAAGGTTTAAGTACTCCTAGTTAGCCTCCTTTTTGTCCTTATTGCTGATAATTAATAAGTACTCTAACTCTATTGTTATTACTGCTGATCTTTATCCGTATATTACTGTAACATCTTAATCTAGCTTATAGAGTTGATTTTGTTCTTTATCTAACTCTCTAGTTCCTTGGAGTCCTTTTAACTCTAGCTTTTATAGCTAATAGCTTACGCCGTATTTAGCATCTTTATGAATTCGGCATGCGTTGTTATAATAATACGCAAAACTGTTAATTGAACACTCTTTTATTCCTTGCAGTACACTGTTATCCCTCTATATGTGCGTGCCGTCTGCTGGTCTGGTTCCCTTTACCACGTGGTTACTCTAACCACCTCTATAGTCTTTGGCGAAATGACCCTATTTTCCGTAATTTATATAAGCTCCATCTTTAAACTATCTTTCTTGCTATAGAGTCCGCCTAAATATCTTCTGCTGCTAAGATTTCTGGTTTAGCCTCTGCTCCTAGGTCCTTTAATTACTTAATCCTTAACCTTTAGGTTTCTATAGTTTCTTTCCCTATCTTTAGGTTTCTTTAGTACTACTTAGGTCTATTAGCTCCGCGCTATTCTATGGTTTTTAACTCTATGTCTGTTATTGCGTACTCTGCGCCTTATATGACTATAGAACTCTGTCTTGCCCTCTTTTAGCTTGTTCCCTTTAGTAGATTCTATTATTAATCTTTATTAACTAATCTATTAACTTTTTTAGAGTATCCGCATCTTTTATTAGGATAATTATGTCCTGGACTTTAGCCTTAAGTTCTTGTTTATACTATGCTATAAGCGCCTTATTATTCCACTTAACCTATATAGCTAGTGTTTAAAACTGTGTTATATACTCAATTGCTAAAGTGCGTTGTACTAAGTTCTAAAGCTTTTATTCCGCTATAGTTATGGCCTCTGGGTCTCCAAATATCTGCGTTAGTCGCTCTATAAACCTGTTTTAACTGGCAAATATATACCGTATATCCTGGTTAGTAGTTATTATGCCATTAGCCTGTATTTCCGTAAGATACGGCTTAAACCACTTAAGTACCCTTCCTGTTAGGAATAATTCTACATAGGCTACTTAGTCTAACAATATTGCTAACTTCGCTCCTTCCTGTACTACCTTAAAGTGCATTTGTATAAGAAATCCCTTAAGCTTTAACTTCTCTCCTAAGAATTGTTTGATTAAAGGTAACTTAATCTTTACTGCTCTAATTCCATTAATGCGTTCTTTAAGTATCCTATTATTATCTTGTAAGTAATTAACTATTTCCTATAACTAACCTTGCGTAACCACTTAAGAATCCCCCTTGTCCATACTGGTATTACCTGGCCCTAAGGTTATAGCTCCTGTCAACGCCATCGTGACTAGTGCTGCTCTTAGTGGTATATTATTTAAGTTTGTTCCAATACCATAACCTTAGTAGTAAATGTGTAACAGAACCTTATAGCTTAGACTACAGTGGGTTCTGTTATTGGGCTGGGTATATAGGTACGACAAAAATAACAACGTAATAATAACTAGTGGAGTGGTTGCCTAATAGATTAACTCCAATTGTTTTCTAAGATTTACTACAAGGAGAGAACTATCTATAGTAGGGACTAAGGTCCTTTAAATACACAACTGTACTCCTAAGAAATCCTCTCTTGTACGTAAGGTACGTGTTGTCTGTATTAAATATAACGGCCCTTCCGTTTAATATAGTTAATACATTTAACACCATGTGACCTCAGTTACCATTTCTTGTTACATAGTTCTATTAGATCCATCCTAGACCGTGCCTATATTAACCAACTAGCTTCCGCCAACTCCTCTCTAAGTAGTCGTAACATTGTACTTAAAGCGTCCGTAATAGGAATAGTAGATATAAATAAAGATGTAATAAATAATCTAGTTTTTAAGCCAGCTGCCCTTTTAAACAGAGTAGGAAGGATTTAAATATAAGGGGACTTTGTAGATAGGGGGCTATAAGGACATAATTATAGAATAGGATAGATTAGTAAGAGAGATAAATCCTTAAGGAGGTAAGGCCTTTAGGATTGTGGAGATTATATACTATAGGTATATACCTCCGGTATATAACCGGTGGCTATTTAAAGAGTATTTAGAGGTTGTCTTAAGGATAACCTAAGGTAACCGCAATAATATCCCTTACATACCATTAT
>Ga0307507_10004346_pt1 | contig 25320 bp, 18 predicted proteins | sample 7_EM_MG_FD_207223 | JGI IMG/M metagenome (GOLD analysis project Ga0307507, IMG submission 207223) | Populus trichocarpa ectomycorrhiza microbial communities from riparian zone in the Pacific Northwest, United States - 7_EM | ecosystem: Host-associated > Plants > Roots > Unclassified | place...
AAGACGGCCAGGAAAATCAACAGGAATCTGGCAACAGAAGAAATGACCAAAGTGGCAGTTTATCTATTATTGAACCTCCATTTACTAGAGTACCGCAAAGAAGGCCAGCAAAGAAAAGAAAGCGAGTCGAAGCTAACCGACCACTACGTAATTTACCAACACACATTACTGGACCTGAAGCTCCGCCCAATGCTGAAATCCCGTCTCGTGCTCCTCCACGATGTTCAACCTGTGGTACTATTGGGCATTATGCGCGGACTTGTCAACACTCTCATATTTAACACTCTGTACCTCTAACTAAACTATTTTCAATATTTATCTAAAGCTGAGAATTCTTCATGGCCAATATATGATCCCTGTTCTCTAGAAGTACGAGTGACCCAAGTAGAGAAAACAAAAAAGAAACCGGAAGACAATGCCTAAAGGGTATCCTGTGAAGAAATTTATTCCTTATGGCACCCTGTAAAAGTGGCTCCCCCGTAGGGGTATCCTGCGAAATAACCGAATTAAATATCCTATCGCACAAAATATAAAACTCAACCTAACCTACCCCTTAACTTACTTCCTAACAACTCTGATGAACACTTAACAAAGACCTCCAATCAATCAATCACGGCACTAACCATCCCGGCAACCCAAGCCCCATCCACCGCGGCCCTATCATTACCCCTAATTCACCCAACAAGCAACATATCCACCACTCGCACAAAATCACTATAGGGCATGAACACGTCCTGCCTGCCCGCATAGCCTGATTTTGGCATTAGTCCCGGGGACACCCTCCAAGCGATACGCTAGCCCTGACGCCCTCCGCTAATTCTTAGGGTCGAAGGCGGGACAATTGTTGAGGGATTTGGTGGGAGTCAGGAGTGACACACGGTTACTCGCGGCGAGAATAAGTCCCGAGACAACGGGCACGACCACAATTCCTTTTATTACTTTACCAACGCAATACGGTACACTAACAACTCAAGCCTATCACACAGTCAAAGTGAAAGGTCCTATTACCAGGTCCCATGCTCCTAGAGAGAAGGAGGGACACAAATATACAGGCCTTAGTATTAATCGTAGTTGTAGTTGTGGTTGCCATTGTATTCGCCATTGTGGTTATCATGATTCATGATAGTAGAATTTTGCGAGGGATCGTGGTCGCGCCCGTTGTCTCAGAACATATTCCCGCAAGTACCAGTAAGCCGTCGCCGTTTAAAATAGTTCACCCAGGTACCGGACTGAGCATCTGCATGGCTCTGAGGCAGCTTCAAAATCCCTTTATGCCCACCCTCGGCGGCACACTGGAGTGGCGCTCGGCCATAATTGTCTCTCGGGTTGGGGTTGACCTCTTTCTGGTCGAGGAGTAGCTTCACAATCCCCTCATACCCACCCTCGACAGCACACCAGAGTGGTGTTCGGCCAAAACCGCCGCTCGATTCTGGGTTAACTTCTTCTCGGTCGAGGAGTAGCTTCACAATCCCTTCATGCCCATCCTCGGCGGCACACCAGAGTGGTGTTTGGCCATAACGGTCTCTTGAGTCGGGGTTGACCTCTTTCCGGTCAAGGAGCAGCTTCACAACCCCCTCATGTCCACCTTGGGCAGCGCACTAGAGTGGTGTTCGGCCATAATTGTCTTTCGAGTCGGGGTTGACCTCTTTCCGGTCAAGGAGTAGCTTCACAACCCCCTCATGCCCACCCTGGCGGCGCCCCAGAGTGGTGTTCGACCACCATCGTCACTCGAGTCAGGGTTAACCTCTTTCCGGTCAAGGAGTAGCTTCACAATCCCCTAATGCTCACCCTTAGCGGCACACCAGAGTGGTGTTTGGCCATAACAGTCTCCCGAGTCTGGGTTGACCTCTTTCCGGTCAAGGAGTAGCTTCACAATCCCCTCATGCTCAACAGAGACAGTACATTAGAGTGGTGTTTGGCCATAACGGGCTCTTGAGTCGGGGTTGACCTCTTTCCGTCCAAGGAGCAGCTTCACAATCCCCTCATGCCCATGCTCGGCAGCACCAAAGAGCGGCGTTCCGCCACGCCTGTCTCTCGAGTTGGGGTTGACCTCTTTCCGGTCAAGGAGTAGCTTCACAATCCCCTCATGCCCACTCAAGGCAGCCCAGCGGAGTGGTGTCCCGCCATTACGGTCTCTCGAGTCGGGGTTGACGTCTTTCCGGCCAAGGAGCAGCTTCACCATCCCCTCATGCCCACTTTCCGCGGCCCACGCCAATGGAGTATGACCATTGATATCTGCAATATCTGCACCACAACCTTCCTCCTCTGCTAACAAAGCAACCGCGATCTCGTCTATCCCAAGGTATGCTGCGCAGTGAAGACCTGTGAATGTCTTATAATACCGCCTACACCCCACCCACGCGCCAAAGCCCCCCATTAAAAGAAGCTTCGCTGATATATGTTCTCCGAATTTACCAAGTAGTCGAAGCGCAAGTGATTTCACGCCGTCCGTAAGCCCATTTCTTGCGTACAGTCCCCAGTAACTAGAAGCATATTGGAGGAGCTGTATCTCTACCGGAGTGCTGTCAAGACTGTGTGACAGCTCATTGACAGAATCAAAGTTCAGATACGTCAAGCAAACCTGCGCCATTGTTGACTGGGCGTTCTCGAAATATTCGGAATGACTGTTAAAATATTCTTGAAGGGTAAAGTGCACCAAGCGGACGGTTGAGCTCTCATCTACCGCGACAAGTCCCAGGCAGGAGGCTAATAGTGTTTTTTCCGAAGGGATATTTTCACGTTCCATACCTCTAGAGCCAATCTCGACTGCTAGGGCATCGCATAGCTCCCCAATGTGCATCGGACGTTCCGAACGAGAAATCCACATCAATGCAGCCATGGCGAGTGCTGATTTGCCTTTACCCTGACCCTTGATTCTGTCCAACGTAGCATCGTAGGCGCCGTCCAAACCGAGTCCGCTTGTCATTGTGTCGAGTCTCTCTCGTCTCTTATGGATTGTCGTCTCTCCTAATATCGCGGCCATGCTCAACGAAACGAGTAGAAATCTAGACACTATTATCAGTGACTATTCGGGCTTTTTATATAGAACCCGCTATCACATACGCGTCCGGAATCTTTTCTAGAATACGTTTCAGAATACCGGCCTTGAGTGTAGGGTTCATCGCTTCGGAGTCTAAGTCATTCTTCAACTCCATTTCCAGATATTCCCTTATATCTTCATTACTTGGGCTGATCGGGGTAACCTGCACACCCCCAAGAAGATACTTCTCCACCACACTTTGAATATGGGGTCTTCCAGTAATAAACAACTGAATCCCCGATGACGCCTGAGAGACGGTATGCAACGAGGACAGAAGTTGGGATAGATGTTTCTCCGGACATTCATCCAGGGCATCGATACAGATAAAAGTCCGCTTCACTAGAACAAGGGCAGCCTGCAAGAGCTTAACGATCTCCGGAACCCGGAGCCCTCGGCCCTCAACCTCGTGCTCTGCTCTCTCGAATGCTTCCTCGATCTCAGTAGGAACCATTTCTAACGCATTCACAATCTGCCTGGTGAGAGCACCTATCATGTTTGCAGCGGTTTGCCTCTCTTGGTCCTGGAAATCGCAATAGAGGCAAGCGACAGTGACGCCCTCTCCCACAAAATGATCAAGCAACCTATCAATCACCAGGGAACTAGGGTTTTATCTAGTTAGCTATAACTACCCCTGATAGGTAGTTATTCTTCCTACCTGAGAAAGGTCTTTCCAACTCCGGGATTGCCGGAACAAAACAGAGTAGCCTTGCCGAATTCACCTTTGCCGTCACGCCATCCGAGGAACTCATCGGCCCGCAAAAACCATTCCCCTATGCCATCTTGCCGTCGGGCCCTCACATCGTTGTGGCGTACGCGAGGTTGTAAGGGTGATAGCCAATTCAAGAGTTTTGTCCTTTTATTCACGTATGTTATATTAGTAGTAATATTATTACTATTCGTTTGATTAAAGCTGTTTATATGGTCTATATTAGTAGCGTTCGGTCTTGGATGTGTTGAAGGGTTCATATTGCTTTGCGGTGATCGTGCCGTTGAGGTTGGGTTGCGAAAGCGATAGAATGTCTCGAGGCCGAGGCTCAGGGAAAGCGGGGTTGTCGTAAATTTTTGTATAATATATAGCTGATGACCGTCTATCCAGCCTTGCGATCCTCCCAGCAACCCACTAACCATTCCTAAGCAACCCTCTTGGCGACAGAGGTTGTGGCACCCAGCCAGCAGTCCCTTTCGCATCAAAGGTTCCCAGTTTCAAAAACACTCGTGACAACCAACGGAATTGACCTTAGAGAGAGAGAGAGTTTTCCTAGCCCACCACCAGGGTCGAGGAAGGGTCCCCTCTTGGTGGGAGCTCCCATAATTACAAGCATAAAGAGTGAGGGATAGCAAATATACCGTAACTAGAACGATTGAACCTCGCGCTAGAACGTCCGAAATCCCCTATATAAAAAAAGGCGCAGAACCTTATAATAATATTATCATTAAAAAATACTGAGGGCCACTTTAGCCATCTCTGCCTTAAGTTACGCATGGAAGGGGAGGTCGGCACAACATTTTCCACTATTAGGGGGATTTCGCAAATATTACGAAATTCGGATCAAATTTCGTTAGCCACCGGTAGTGAGATTTATTACCGGCAGGCGTCTTACCACATGGTTGTCATCGCGAGTGCTTTTTCACCGTGCTTTTCCTAAAGGTTGCGAAAATACTTGCTGGAAAAAAGGTTGCGAATCCTTTTTTTTTTCTTCAAAGCTCTCTGTTTAATTAGCACTTGGCATGCACTAAACTCGAGAATTCACAGTATATCTAATTCTTCAGAGCAAAATTCTCAGTACGGTCCCTAGTGGATGCTATTGCGGACCTGCGCTAGATATAAGGTACAAATCTTAGCTTATGCACGAGCATAAGCAGATGTTAATACAGAGACTCCTAGGGCGGTCTGTGTGGCACAATCAATATCTTCATCGTTTCGTTTTTTCTGTCATTAATTACCCCCCCGCCCCCACGATGACTCGAGATTCGAACACCCCCCACCAGACGACTTATTCCCTCCGTTCCCCCCCTCTAGATTACCCTTAGAATACTAGATGAAGGCACTCCGTTTTCAACGCTTGGTACTTCAGTAATCTACTCCCCCTATCGCACGATGTTAAAAGTGGTGGCTCCCGGATAATGTGATGCATCCTCCGCATTTGCTATTTCCCTAATTTCTGAAATGACGACTCCGACGCCGAAGATAAAACCCCGTTTTCAACCCCTTCTCTACCGACACCACCAGTTCTGCATCTTGGAATAGCTTTAGAAATGGCCGAGGGGTCTGCCCGTGTGGGCACGCCCGCGCAGGACTCTTCTCCCCTACTCTCCTGTGCACAGACGCCTCTGTCCCTCTCAATGAGTCCCAGGGGGTCACCCTGCTGTCTTGGCTACTCTCCTCCATCAGTACATCGTCTCCTCTGCTTCTACCCCTCTCTAATATTTTCATGCTTAGCCTCACCCCCTTGAGTTGTATCCTCAAAGTCCAGGATAAGATCACTTTTGTGATTAGACAGCCTCCCAAGCCACCCAGACACCTCCTCACCCAGACAGCTAAACCCAAATAACAAAGCCAGGAGGTACATCTCCTCTAACGCCCTCTCACTTTCTCTCTCTTCAGGACTTCAGGTAGGGGTATCGTGTACCCACGAGAAGCACTTCAGCCTATTGTGGAAATTTTGTTTACGGGGCCGTATTTGACTCCCAATCATGGGATAAAAGGAAGGGTGTAATGCTTTCCATAAAGTTCCCACACCATTTTATATCTTTCAATAATTCCTTTGTGGTGTAGTTGGTATCACACCCGGCTGTAATATTCAGTTAACCGGTTGGTCCCCAGTTCAACTCTGGGCGAAGGGACTTTATCTTTTTTGTTAATGTAGGGGAATGGACTGTTGGAAAACCGAGGAATTTAGCCGGCACGCGGGGAGTGGGTGGGGTAAGTCAGTTTGACAGCCAAGTCTTTTTTTTGCGATGGAGATGTGGGGGTGGGCAGGACTTTATTAGATTTTAGAGTAGTTTACCTGGATGAACTACAGCTGTTGTTCTGACCATCGTTCGTTTCCTTGTGCAAAATCCATCAACCAGCATTCGTCCCGGCGGGGGTGGGTGTCCAGATGGCCTGGGAGGCCGTCTATCCGCAAAAAAAAGCTCCTTTGTGTCTAGTGCACTCTGTGCATCAAGGCTATTTTGTAGTACTAGTATACCCTTTTCTACTTGACTCCATCTGGGTCCTTAACTCTCTGTGAATTTCTTTTAACAGCATTTCAGAGTCTCGGCGATCATGAGCTATCACTCGATTGGAATTTCCGTGACATTTTCTGTCGTTCGCACCACGTTTTCTCGCATAGTAATCCACTCCTCCTTTTTGTCTTTACTGGATCATTTAAGGATTCAGTCTTTTCATAGAATTGTTACGGACACTATTGTGGTCATTTTTATAATCCTTCTTGATCACTCGACCCCCCCCCAACCCTGCTCTGGGAGGTTCGATTGTTAAATCTTCACTTTTTTTGAATTTGATTGTTGTTGTCACGGTTGGTTTCACCCGCCTGGCATCGTATAAGGTGATCCGGGACAGTCAATAGAGTGTTTGCGCATGGGGGCCTAGGTGGGGGTTATTATACCAGAAGATAGACCTATGCAAGCGCAAGAATGAGTTTACGCAACAGGTGTAGGTAGCTTAGCAGCCGGGTGACAGCAGAATCAGTATATAAACTAATATCGCATGCCCTCAAATTTTATTCCCTCCCTACCCAGACCCGGATCTTAAGCTTGTACGCCAGTTGGGTACAGTACAGTATCCGAGTTTTGGGGAGGTTAGACTACGAATTTGAGGATGACATGATAATATAGTATAATACTCCGCTGGTGAAGGAAATACAGTATCATATATCTCTAGGTTCCGTCACAATATTCCATATGATAGAAAACATATAAATAGACGAAGTGTATTGTGTCGTCAATGACTTATAATATTGATATGATATAGCTCTATAGCAATTAAATTTCTTCAGGTCTGAAAATCACCTATTTTACTTGTACACTTCTCCTAGGTCTCGCCGTCCATCCACCTGGGTGTTCCAAGAACTTTTAGGTTAACTGAAAAATTAGTAACCTGTTTTTTTCCTACCAGCTACTGTAGGCCCCCTCGCACAAACTCTACTCTCTAATGTCTTTCTCGTTTCTGTTCGTTGACTGTAGCACACCGTAGTGAGTGCATTACTGTACGAGTACACAGTAGGATTTGCCGGCGGGGTGGGGTGGGTGGGGGGGGGGGGGGGGGGGGGGGGGCCCCACTGACTCTATTGTACTAGTACAGTTACCGAGAGGAAGCAAGCAAGTTAAGTCAACCGAAATCAACAATTTAAGACTATCATATGTTGATCATTATAATCATATTATAACTTGCTGCCTCCTCGTTCCTAGAACTAGTGTAGCCTCTGAAGCCACCGCAGCGAAATCCAAATCAGACTGGCACTGGAATATGGTTCTCGTAAATCCTACTACTAGTACACCGTCACTGCGGGACAAGGGACCCTAATGGATACCGGCACCCCCAGACATCGAGAAATCGACCTCGGCGGTGAACTCCCAGACACTAATATTGGAAGCGGTAAGAAGATTTGCTGGAGTGCGGAGAGTAGCAAATGCAAAGTCCAACCAAAGGATCATGACCAGCCGGAAAAGCCAAGTAGTGAGTCTAAAAGACGCTAGTTTCCCTAGACCCATTCTCAGAACCGTCGCCGGCGGCAGCTATCCGCTACGCCCAGTAACTTAATGTTAAAAATGAAGTGGAGTGCACAAGTGTTGCCGGGGGTCGGAGGATGGTATATCACAGTCCCGCTTTTCAACGAGTTTCGTTCTTTCCCGGGATATTCCTTCCTTCTTTCTTTCCGAGTGAGGCGCGCTCATTCGGAAAAACGATATTGCGATGAATTCCCCTCATCATTATGTCTCCGCTCCACACCGGCAAGTCTTGCCCCCGCATGACGAATTCTACATATGGTATCCGCACCTGGGGGACTTATCTAATCTACTGAGATGAGGTTTTATTCACCGATGGCTTACGGTATAGTCTTGTTGGTGTGGGGGATTTGGTCCCTTGTGTCCTATTTGGAAGGTGGGGCTTCGCATTATTGGTATTCATGCTGAGACAGTATAGTACATCCAACCTTTCAAATTAGAGAGAGAGAGGCTAGGGAGGGGGGGGCTTGGTTTTTAGCGAAAACGGCGAGGAAGGTTTTTATGATGAGAACCTAGGTGTGGGGTAATGGCATGGCATTCATCCTAACTGCTGTTTCAAATTTCAGGATTCTGGAGGGAAGAGGGGTCATGTTAAATCACTCGCGAATAATCGCTTCACTATGACGGGCACTGATATTATCGTTCTAAATCAACAGCGGTTCTCCACTCACGAATCACTTATACAAGTGGTTCAAGCTCAGAACTACCACACCAAGCTCAATTCTCGTATGATTAATCTTACACATAATGATCCTAATCTACCACCTCATGGACCCACCGCCCTCACCCCACTATGGCAAAACAGTGGGATCAAATGGCAAAATATACCTCCCATTAATAGCCTCGGTAACGGTATACATCAACCCGGTAGTTTTATCATAACTTAGATCCTCCGGTCCCTCCGGCAGCGCACCACCGGCAATCTTAGCAAGATTGCCAGGAGTCCAGGAAATAAGATCACCATTCGACCCGCCGTTGCTCCTGGAGATGTAGAACTTCCCATTGACGGAGTTGACGCCTTGCATGCGGTCGATGTTGACTTGGTACGCCCAAGTGGCGGTGGCGACACCGGTAGAGTCGGTTGTCAGTTGGCGGTTGGTGTAGTCGATGCTCCAGCGGATGAAACGACGTGGTCCGGTGAACGAGGCGGGTTGGTACTCACCGACGAGGAGGCTGTCCGGTGTCGTTGTGCGGTCCAGGGAAACGAAGGAGAAGCGAACGGGCCAGCCTGGGGTGGAGGGACTGGTCGAGGTGTACGTTCTGTTTAGGCTGTTAGCACGAATTTCCTCAAAATATATAAGAAAGGGAGCCGTACCGACTCTGCGGCAGAACATAAGCATAATTCGCCGCTGAGAACCCTCCGCCAGTCTTCCTCCCAATCCCATCTCCCGTCTCAACCTTCCAAATCTGCGTAAGATCAAACACCCTAAACCCCTTATCCGTATCCACTATATATAACGAATTCCCATACCAGGCAATGCCTCCCGAATGCACTTTCACAGCCCTAAAATCCACCGTCCCGGCATTCGAATACGGCTCCACAAGCAAGACATAGCGATAGGCATCAGGACTCTTATCCCTATCCACGAAGGCGATCCTAACACCCTTATTCTCCGCATTGGGGACGTCGCGGTTATCGTACCAGCTTACGAGTGTTACATGCTTGCCCTCGTAGGTGCCGACGTCGTACGCGTCGGCGGAGGTACTGATGCCTTGTGGATACCAGGAGGTCGTTCCGAAGTCGTTGAAAGAGTCAGAGTTCTCCCAGCGCGTAGCTTTGTAGTTCATACCGATCGCGCGCACGTCCTCAGCGACCATGTCGTGGTTTGTTGCAGCGAGAACATCGAGAACGCTGGCTTTAGGCAGGAGTTGAGAGAGGGGGGCGATGTAGGGGTTGTATCCGGACTCTTGGAGTTTGAAGGTTGACTCCTCGAGTTTTTGGGCGGTTGTTGCGGCGGGGGATGATAGGAGGAGGAGTGGGAGGAAGGGGGAGAAAAGTAAAGACTGTAAAAAAGATTGACAGAACATAACGAACGTAGTGTTTCAAAGCAAGCCGCGAGAAGCTACCGGTATTGCATAAAGACCGAAATTCGGCTTAGGAGGATTCCTCCCTCTCTTTAAACTCTCGCCAATCCCCACCTCGCTCCGCGGAGCAATGCCTAACGTACTCGAGTACCGTAGTGTCCGGCAATCCCCCTGCCCAGAGAAGCAAGACCTCACAAGAGCACACCCCACCCTACCCCACATCTGGTCTCGTATCCATCTCCGTCAATATCGGGATTGCCGAAAATCAGCTGCGGTACCCTTCATTATAACAACCCCGGGGAGTTCGCCGCACAAGAAACGAAAACCCCCCGTCAAAGGAAACCACAGTGTAATTTATTATTGTGCCAAGTGTATCCTGTTGTGTAGAGGCGCCGAGCATAGATCGTTCTAATGCAGTTCGGGAAGGCAAGAGTAGTCGCGAGAAGGGGGAGTGGTGGTACAAACGATGCTAGATCGCTGTTCACGGGATGGTGGGGTGGGGTTGCCAGGTTGAATACGAGGTTTTTGCTAGGGGGTGAAGGATTGTGATGGTGAACATTCAGACTAGGAGTCCTAGGGTTCCGGTCACGAGCATTCCTGGTAGTTGTGCTCGTATACCCCCGGAAAATCTGGTTAGTATCATAGGATGGTCCCTTAGAGGATTTCACATCGCAGCGATACGGCGACACCGACCTCAGAAGTGAGGCTGCGGGGAGGGGATCAGGGGAACGAGATTGGATGTTGTAATGCTCTGATGGAATGACATTAGAGAAGATCAGGGTAGAGCGAAAATGTTGATCGCAGGACAAGTCAGCAAGCCGTCTCGAACTCTGAGCAGGCTTTTTTCTGTTACCCTACCTTGAGGAACTCACCTTTCGCCCGACAATTCCGTACCCCTATTACCGTAGTCACTTAGCAATTTTCGTGCGAAGACTGTCCTCGAATACAAGAGAGATGCGCCAGGACGCTGCTCTCGCAGCAAGATGCTGTTTATTTTTCCTTCTTCTTCCTTTGTCTTAACCGAGGCCTGGGTTTGCCCTGATTTCCCCACTCCTATTCCTGACGGGGAATTTCAACGACCCAACACATTTTTTCTGCATGGCACTTACGTTATCACACTCCTGAACCGATGTCGTTGCGGCTCCACCGGTAGAGGCGCACGAGGATCGAGGGAAATTGGGAAAAAACAATCCTTCCTTAAATTTACCGTATGTCATGTCTTAGACGTCTTCTCACGCCATCACGCCCAGATTACGCAGTGATCGCCGGAATAATTGTTGGTTCTTAGGGTTTTTTCGGCCATTTGGTTTTGGAGGTTAGAACGCTCCTCAAGGGCAAAGCTTTATCCCAAGCGGTACATCTTTTTTTCTTTTCCCCCCCACCCATTCCGCCAGTGACTACTGCACATTTGCTAAGGCGTTTAGGCAAGGGCTTAACAGTTGTACCGGCAGCCTATCTACCAGATGGGGAGGTTGTACAGCTTTAAATTTTTGAATGCTAAATACTGGATTGGCTACAAAATTAGTACTTGTGCAATACAAGCATCGTTCGGTCTGTAACGGGGTTTGAGAGAATTTGGGAAAGTACGGCGCATGCCAACAGGGTTCCGTCATAACCAGTACAGTACCCGTAACTGAAGGGATTGCGAAGGGTCCGGTGCAAATACGAGCTAAGGAAAACTACGGTAGAACGTAATCGACACGAGGGCAGGACGGGGACTATCGGTGCTCTACCATAGGTCCTCAGGGCTCCACTCTCCTTTCACACAAATGCTAGCGGTCGGCTGGATCTCGTACAACAATTGGAAACCAACTGAGGAATCTCCATCCGGGTTCCAAAGGATAGGGAGGAGAGACCCTGTTTTCCCCTGCGCGTTTATCCTGGACTTATTGTCTTTTCCAACTACATTTTACCCATTAGTTGTTTGTTATCCAGCAATCTCTAGTCTGTGCGCCACGTTTCGCCTCTTTCGTTACTGTCCGCAAGTAATTTAACTGCCATGCGATATGCACACTCACACCCCGCTATCCCGGATGGCTAGATTTCACGAATTTCGTACGGGACAACGGGGTATCCGGGACAACAGGTCAGGTTTCAGTGCAGGGGAATTTGGAATTCATAGAAATTCATACGGGTTAGCGAGGTATCCGGATTATCGAGATCCGGGATAGCGGGGTGTGAGTGTACTTGTACGAGGTCAAATGAATCTCGTGCTAGAACGTTGAAATTACCCCTCCTACTACCGGTAGTAGTAAGGCCTAGCAGTTTTTCGTTTTCCTGTTTTTGTGTCGGAAGGCTGATTTTTGGGCGGCTTTCCCCCTTGTTCCGGAGGAGGAAATTTTGGACTACCCAGCATATGGTCCACTGATTGGTTCTTGTGGCAGTTGGGAAAACATCAAATACAATTCTCTGTTAAAGCCTGAGTTGGAAGAGTCCTCCCTAGCACCAGATTCACCCCGATCGAGTGGAATGATGGGTCTTAATTTAGAAGAGTAGGATGCACGGCTACTAGCCACTCTGGTTGTATTCGGAGGTACTCAATGTTTGGGAGTCTTCACATTTCTTTATTCTTTATTCTTGCCATATCGGCTACTGTATCCCTTTAATCACCAATTGAGCGACTCTGTTGTCGTCCCTCTCATCTCGTACCCATTCAACAGATTCCGCTGCTAGAGAATTGAGTGAATCTGAATATATGACTCTCTTGGAGCTCGAACCGGCTCTAGGGTCTAGGCCCCACACAGGCCACAGCAGGTGGGATAAGTCCACCAGCCGGCCTGTAGCAAAAATTGGTATAAGCATGGACCGGCGTCGAGCATCCCTGCTTCCTACCTAGACTACCCGTGGATTGTTGCCAGTTGCGGTCGTGGAATATGCCGGTAATGCATTGGGCTACTACTTCGGAGAATGGTGATGTAACTCAATCAGTTACTGTCACTCCCCTAGACAGTATTTTTGCAAACAAGCGGGTAGGTTAGTCTGGTTGACCAACGGTAGTCGATTGTTGTTAAGAGTTAAATTGTGGGCCTCTATTCGAGCACCCTCCAACCACGAATACACCTATCTATCCATCTAACTGTTAGCTGTCAGTCTTGATACTAAATTAAACGATAAAGCCACAAGGGAAAACAAGACTCGCGACTCCATGCTATACACTTACCCCCACCCCTCTCCCTAACACCCAGGAGTGAAAAACAAACCTACTCGGCCTAGTTAGAATAGTGTGCGGCATGTGCGGAGGACTGCGAGGGAATGGGAACCGCGGCGACTAGCATCTGTCGCTAAAATTAAACTCGGGCATCGTTTGGGAAACTAGAATTCGGGAGAAGGGTCACGGTAGCAGCAACATTTATAGGAATAGGGTTGAATTGAACGACAGCCCCATTCAAGATCCGGGTAGCAATCCCATTGAAGAAAGCAGTTAGATCGCTGTTGTAGCGCTGAAGTTCCTAGTTTTAGCGTCCACACTGACTCCGACTTCTTTAACGGCTAGTTCGCAGCCATTGATTGACTCGTTCCAGTGGTATTAGTTGTGATGAGGAAGAACAGTGGAGCGGCGGAAGTGGGGAGAATAGCGGTAGATTGGAACTCCATTTCGGTTGAAGGAGTGTTTGGGTTGCGAGGTGCGCAGAAGGTGTAGGCTGGTGGGGTGGGAGTAAGAGGACATATGAAAGGCAAAAATTGGGAGAGCATATCGTACACTAGTGCCCGCTACTTTGCAAGAGGTTATCTAGGCCATAGTTGCTCCTCGTGGTCTTGGTTTAGCCCGGCGCGTCTTGCCGGACAACTGTGGCCGATGCGCGAGAGGGGGTGAAGCAGATCAGGTTGTGGAAGAGCCGCTGCTGACTAACATGCGGCTCTGTAAATTCAGTTGCTTCATGCATAGGGATGGTAACAACAGGGGAAGTTCCGTGACATCTTGAGCCTCCCCCCTGAAAGGAAACCATGATGCGGGGTTTTCAAAGTCTATGAGAGCCGGGGTATCTAGGTTATATGGGTTATCATTAAAGGCCTGTCCACAGGCACCGGTATGTGATAATACATTTACACTCACACCCCGCTATCCCGGATCTCGATAATCCGGATACCTCGCTAACCCGTATGAATTTCTATGAATTCCAAATTCCCCTGCACTGAAACCTGACCTGTTGTCCCGGATACCCCGTTGTCCCGTACGAAATTCGTGAAATCTAGCCATCCGGGATAGCGGGGTGTGAGTGTACTCCATCCTAGACTCCTGTAGCCTAGTGAAAAATCAAATGCCGACCTATCCCAATGACTAAGGACTTAATTTCTTGAGTCGTATCATACTCTTAGATACGTTTCTTTTGTTATATTAACAGCGGGGGCTACAAGTACGAGTAGGATCTTGCCGCTCTGAAAGATAGCTAGCATGATTGGGACGGTAAGTTATACTATACCGATAGCCGAGGGAGGTTGGGCACCTTGCAATACCGTACCGGCACCTAAGCTACCAGTAGTAAGTTATTGGACTGTCTACGAGTAAGAAGACAATCTCAAGTTTTCTCTGTAGAGGTAGGCAATGATTCAACCTTAATAAATACTATGGTGCACTCGGATACAGAGTCTACATGATAGATTTTTGGGCCGCATTTCATGGAACACTTGAGGCACGGTATGGATTGTGCTCCCGCCCGAGCAACTGTGATGTAGGGCACCTACTCGAGTACAGTATGGGTGTCACAGAGTGATCGATGTCCTGGCATTTACTAAGCAAGAGACGATTGGATAGTATTAATAATTTTAGCAGTTGGAGCCATCCCTCTTTTATTTTCAGCCCTACTGGTCCAAATTCCATAAAACCTCCCATATCGCCATAGTTGACTATCGGTATAGCATATCTACACTCGACCGAAACTTTGGACACAGGATGGACCGCACAGCATATCCGCGCTCGATCTCGTTTGGTAATAGTAATGTCAACTGCAACAACGTAACGAATAGCTACAACAAAGTCATAGCCAATGAGAACCCAGAAATTATGCAGTGGCTCTCGCCACTCGACCCAAGGGGAAGGCATCAGGATGTGCGTATAGACAGGCTTGATAGTGTGGGGGATTGGTTCTTGGGAACAAAAGAGTTTCGGGAGTGGAGGAGTAATGAGGGTGGAGCGGATAAGGCTGTTTTATTTTGCGAAGGGAATCCGGGAGTGGGGAAGACGTATCTAAGGTAAGTGCTTGGTTCATCCGAAAGAAGCAGGAATTATCGCTGATGGCTAGAAATTTTAGTTCGTTAGTGATCGACAACCTGTGTGATGAACCGTGCAAGGAAGACCTTGCAGTCGCAATGTTCTACTGCGACTTCCGCGACCAACAGAAGCAGACGATTACCAACATCATAGGAGCTATCCTTAAGCAACTGGTTGTTAGAGAGGAAGTGCTAGAGGACGTGAAAGAGGCGTTTCAAGAGGCGAAAAGGGAGGTTGGGGGTCGAGGCCTGCGACTTCCGGATATGGTGCAGATGCTAAAGCAGGCTATTGCCACATTACCGCAGGTGTTTATCTGTATTGATGCTTTAGATGAGTGCATTCCTAAGCATCTACTGGAGCTTCTTGCGTCAATGAAGGATATCCTTCAGGTGTCACCAAGGACGAGGATATTTGTCACTGGGAGGCCTCAGGTTGAGGCTGAGATTACAAGACATTTCACGAATTGTGTTACAGTACCCATCAGCCCGAAGCCCCATGACATAAAAATTTATTTGGAGAAGAAGCTAGAGATGGACACAGAGCGCACTGCGATGTCCGATTGTTTACGAGCGGATATCTTGAGAACCATTCCTCAAAGGATCTCTGGAATGTGTGTAGGGGAATCTGCAGTTCCCACTCCATGCGTAATCTTATATTGACTAACGATGGTGCGTAGATTCCTCCTTGTCTCACTAGGTATCGATGCTATCCTAGGAGAGGTCACCGTCTCTGAGAGAAAACGAAAGTTGAACGAGATGACCAAGGGCGGTCGTTTGGGGGATGCATACGCGACAACTCTAGACCGAGTGAAGGCACAGAAAGGGGCTAGATCCAGACTTGGGATGGAAGCCTTGATGTGGGTATTGAACTCGGAACGCCCACTACGCACTAGCGAGCTATGCCATGCTTTAGGAGTAAGGAAAGAATCTACAGATCTGGATCATGAGAACATTCCTGAAATTCAAACTATCCTGGGGTGTTCCTTGGGGCTTATCACGGTTCAGGCGTTCTCCTCCACCGTCCGGCTTGTCCACTTCACTTTGCAGGAGTATTTATCCAGTAATCCAAGCCTGTTCGCAAGCCCACACTCGATGATAGCGGAGGTTTGCTTGACGTACCTCAATTTTCGGTGTGTCCGGGAACTTTCGCCAGCTCTTCGTTCGGCCCCATCGACGGTCCCGCTTGTTGAATATGCTTCTTGCTATTGGGGGAAACACATAAGAAGGGAGAAGGTGGACAGTGTGAATGCGCTTGCGCTCCAGCTTCTGGTCGAATTTGAAGAACATATATCCTCTCGGCTTCTCTGGATACATAATTACGGGGATATATATCGGACGGTGCCGCCTGATTGGAGTTCTGCCAAGGGCTTTACAGGGCTCCATGGAGCGGCGTCTTTCGGGATCGTGGAGTTCGTGGCTGCTTTGTTGGAGAGGAAAGACTGGAATATTAACGCAAGAGATATCATGGGCCAAACAGCGCTTGTAGTAGCAGCGATAGGGGGTCATGAGGATGTCGCAAGAATTCTGTTGCGGCGGGAGGGTGTTAATCCCAACACTGCAGACACCGAATATGAGAGAACACCACTTGGGTGGGCGGCAAGGGGGGGGCATGAGGGAGTAGTAAAGGTGCTATTGGAGCAAGAGGATGTCAATCCCAGCTCCGCAGACGCCGAATTTGGTCAAACACCCCTCTGGTGGGCTGCGAAGAGCGGACATGAGGGAATAGTAAGGTTACTATTAGAGCGAGAAGATATCACTCTCAACACTGCAGACTCCATATATGGCCGGACGCCGCTCATGTGTGCTGCGGAGGAAGGGCATGAAGCAATAGTAAAGTTTCTATTGGAGCGAGAGGATATCAGTCCTAATACAGGGGACTCCGTATATGACCGGACACCGCTCTGGTTGGCTGCGAAGGGCGGGCATGAGGGAATAGTAAAGTTGCTATTGGAGCGAGAGGATATTACTCCCAACACTGCAGACTCCATACATGGCCAGACACCGCTCATGTGTGCTGCGGAGGAAGGGCATGAAGCAATAGTAAAATTGCTATCGGAACGAGAGGATATCAATCCCAACACTGAAGACACTAAATATAACCAAACACCACTCTGCCTGGCTGCGAAGAGTGGACATGAGGGAGTAGTAAGGGTGCTATTGGTGCGAGGGGATATTAATCCCAACACTGCAGACACTGGATATGGTAGAACGCCCCTCGGGTGGGCAGCGTGGGGTGGACATGAGGGAGTAGTAAAGTTGCTATTGAACCGAGAGGATATTAATCCCAACACTGCAGACACGGAATATGGTCGAACGTCACTCTGGTGGGCTGCGATGCATGGACATGAGGGGGTAGTAAAGTTGCTATTAGAACGAGAAGATATCAATCCCAACACTGCAGACACCGAATATGGCCGAACACCACTCTGGTGCGCTACGGGGGGCGCTAATGAGGAAGTAGTAAAAATGCGGTTGGGGCGAGGCCATATCTATGGCAGCACTGCTGGAACATATGGTGGTCAATCACGTCATGGTCAATCCAGTTATGGTCAATCACGTTATGGTCAATCACGTTATGGTCAGTCACGCTATGGTCAATCACGTTATGGTCAATCAGGCTATGGTCAATCGGGTTATGGTCAATCAAGTTATGGTAGATCACGTGTGTCAGCTGCGGAGGGCGGGTATGAAGGAGTTGCAAATTCGCTGTTGGAACGAGAGGATATCAATCCCAACACTGCAGACACCAAATATGGCCGAAAGCCGTCCTGGTGGGCTGCAGAGCGCGGATACGAGGGCATAGTGAAGCTGCTGCTGGAACGAGCGGATATCAATCCCAACACCGCGGACACCGAGAATGGCCAAACACCACTTTGGCGGGCTGCGGGGCGTGGATGCGAGGGCATAGTGAGGTTGCTGTTGAAACGAGCGGATGTCAATCCCAACACTGCGGACATCGAGCATGGCCACACACCACTTTGGCAAGCTGCGGGGCACGGATGCGAGGGCATAGTGAGGTTGCTGTTGGAACGAGAGGATATCAATCCCAACACTGCAGACACTTTCTATCATCGAACACCACTCTTGTGGGCTGCAAAGAGCGGGTATGAGGGAATAGTAAAGTTGCTATTGGGACGAGAGGACATTAATCCCAATACTGCAGACACCCCATACGGTCAAACCCCATTCTTATGGGCTGTGAAGGGTGGGCATGCGGGAGTAGTGAAGCTGTTCTTGGAACGAGACGATATCAATCCCAACACTACAGACACCGAATATGGCCAAACACCCCTTTGGTGGGCTGCGGGGCGCGGACACGAGGGCGTAGCAAAGTTACTGTTGGAACGAGAAGATATCAATCCCAATCCTGGTGACACCAAATACAGTCGGACACCACTCTGGTGGGCTGCGACGGGCGGATATGAGGGAATAGTAAAGTTGCTATTGGGACGCGAGGATATCAATCCTAACACGGCGGACACTAAATATGGCCGAACGCCACTTTGGCGGGCTGCGGAGCGCGGACATGAGGGCGTAGTAAAGTTGCTATTAGAACGAGAAGATATTAATCCCAACCCTGCTGACACCAAATACAGTCGGACACCACTCTGGTGGACTGCGATGGGCAGATATGAGGGAATAGTAAAGTTGCTATTGGGACGCGAGGATATCAATCCCAACACGGCAGACACTGAATATGGCCGAACACCACTTTGGTGGGCTGCGGAGCGCGGGCACAAGAGCATAGTGAAGTTACTGTTGGAACGAGAAGGTATCCATCCCAACACTGCAGACACCAAATATGGCCGAACACCGCTTTGGTGGGCTGCCGAGCGCGGCCACGAGGACATAGTGAAGTTGCTGTTGGAACACAAAAATATCAATCCTAACACGGCGGACATTTTCTATCATCGAACACCACTCTTGTGGGCTGCAAAGAGCGGGTATGAGGGAATAGTAAAGTTGCTATTGGGACGAGAGGACATTAATCCCAATACTGCAGACGCCTTATGCGGTCAAACCCCATTCTTATGGGCTGTGAAGGGTGGGCATGTGGGAATAGTGAAGCTGCTATTAGAACGAGACGATATTAATCCTAACACTGCAGACGCCGAGCATGGCCGAACACCGCTTTGGTTGGCTGCGGAGCGCGGGCATGAGGGCGTAGTAAAGTTACTGTTGAAGCGAGAAGATATCGATGCCAACACTGCAGACACCAAATATGGCCGAACACCGCTTTGGTGGGCTGCCGAGCGTGGCCACGAGGGCATAGTGAAGTTGCTGTTGGAACGAAAAGATATCAATCCTAACACTATGGACACTTTCTATCATCGAACACCACTCTTGTGGGCTGCGGAGAGCGGGTGCGAGGGGGTAGTAAAGTTGCTATTGGGGCGGGAGGACACCAATCCTAACACTGCGGATACCGAATATGGCCGGACGCCGCTCTGGTTGGCTGCACTGGGCGGGCATGAGGGGGTAGTAAGGCTGCTATTGGAGCGAAAGGATGTCAATCCCGGCGCGGCAGATATTAAATATAGTCTAACACCGCTCTGGTGGGCGGCACAGGGCGGGAATGAGGGAATTTTAAAGTTGCTGTTGGAACGAACGGATATTAATCCCAACACTGCAGACACTGAATATGGCCGAACACCACTTTGGTGGGTCGCGGAGTGCGGGCAAGAGGGTGTAGTGAAACTGCTGTTGGAACAAGATGATATTAATCTTAACACTGCGGACACCGAATATGGCCGAACACCGCTCTGGTGGGCTGCGGGGCGCGGGCATGAGGGAATAGTAAAGTTGCTATTGGGACGCGAGGATATTAATCCCAACACTGCAGACACTGGATATGGTGGGACGCCGCTCTGGTGGGCTGCGGTGTATGGGCATGAGGGGGTAGTAAAGTTGCTATTGGGACGAAGGGATATCAATCCCAACACTGCAGACACTGTATATGGTGGGACGCCGCTCTGGTGGGCTACGATATATAGATATGAGGGAATAGTAAAGTTACTGTTGGAACGACAAGATATCAATCCCAACACTGCAGATACCGCAAGAGGCCAAACACCGCTCAGGTTGGCTGCTGAGAGCGGATATGAGGGAATAGTAAAGTTGCTGTTAGAGCGAGAGGATATCAATCCCAACATTGCAGCCACCATATTTGGTCTAACCCTTCTCTCGTGGGCTGCGAAGACTGGGCATGAGGGGGTAGTAAAGTTGCTATTAGAACGAGAGGATATCAATCCCAACACTACAGGCCAGGGAGATGGTGGAATACCACTCTTGTGGGCTGTGGTAAGCGGGTATGAGGGAGTAGTAAAGTTGCTATTGGAACGAGAGGATATTAACCCCAACATAGCCGGGGCCGAATATGGTCAAACACCACTCTTGTGGGCTGCGAGGCAAGGGTATGAGGGAATCGTAAGGTTGCTATTGGGACGAGAGGATATCAATCCCGACACTGCAGACACCCTTTATGGCCAAACACCACTCTTGTGGGCTGCGGGGAGCGGGCATGAGGGTGTAGTAAAGTTGCTATTGGAACGAGCAGATATCAATCCCAACACTACGGACACCAGACATGGTGGAACACCGCTCTTATGGGCTGCGGGGAACGGACATGGGGGAGTAGTAAAGTTGCTATTGGGACGAGACGATATCAATCCCGACATACGAGACCTCACCGGCTCAACAGCCTTTCAGTTAGCTGCTTTTGGGGGGCATCTAGGCGTTGCGCAGTTACTATACGATCATAAACCCTCCCATCCCATCCCAATTGACGCCAAAAATATCCTCGAGGGCTCCTCACTTAAGCCATCACCTTGCTCTTCACCATCGAAACCCCTTCCCCCCCATACCCAACCTCCCCTTCTAACCCTGGCATTTCCCCTCATTATTTTCTCCTTAATTTTTCTCTTCTATATTCTTCTTATCTGCTCATCCTTATCAGATATTTCATTGCTATCGTTTTATGGATAATCGCTATATTATACATGCGGGGTGGGTGTGTGGACAAAAATGTCGCTTCTCTTTATCAGATTTATAAACTCGAGCTCACTCTCGAGCATGAATGGAAATTAACTCTGGGGGTCTTATGGTGGTTTATGGCGTATTATTTATACTTGTTTCTTTTTTCTTCCTGCTCTTCCTCGTCATTATTCTTTTTCGTCTCACTTGCCTAGTTTGGTTCCATTCATCTTTGTGAAACGATTCAGTTTCTTCATTTTTTTAGACTATTCTCTTTGTTTCTAGAATACTATAGCTATATCGCAATGCATCATACCTTCTCCTGTGCTTAGTGATCTGTCCCTCGCAATGTATGTACCTCAGACTATGGCTGTTCGATGATATGGTTTATGGGATGCCCTGCTAGATATCGAGGTCACCCAAGTCACTATCACAGGCATTAAGCTATAGTACTTAGTTGAAGCACAGGTGTTCGAGTTGATTTCACAACCCGTGGTACAACCCCACTCCCCGTAATCTCAATTAGTCTCCAGACAAAATCTTTCTTCTCCTTTTCCCCCTTTAACAGCACCAAAAGATCGTTTTTGCCAATTCTACTTCAATAAATAGCCTAGGTTTTTAGCTTTATATTCCACTTTAGATATCCATCACAGGATTATGTATTGTCTTCTGAGAAGTATGATATTCAAAGAATAGGCATAGTCTGTGCTGGTATATCCGCCTAGAGAAGAAGTAAAAGTCTTCGGGTGCCCTCACAGTGCGCTGAGCTAAATTAGCTTGACAGGTAGGTTTTACTACGACAGTCATGCTCGGAAACTACTTACTTTGTGGCGAATTACTCCTATAGTTCACTGATTGGTCCTTATGGTAGGTAGAGGAAAACATCGAATACAATTCATTGTTAAAGCCCGAGTTGGGAGAGTCCTCCATAGCACTGACTTCACCCTGAGATCGAGGTAGAAGGATGGGTCTTAACTTAGACACGGCTACCAACCGCTCTGGTTCTATTCGGAGGTATTCAATGTTCGGGGGTTTGTCATTTTTTTATTCTTTATACTTGCTATATCGGCTATTTCTTTAATTACAAATTAAGCAACTCTATTATCACCCCTCTCATCTTATACCAATTCAAGAGATTCCGCTGCTAGAGAATTGAGTGAATCCTGAATATGCCACTCTTGGAGCTCAAACCGGCTCTAGGGTCTAGACCCCACACAGGCCACAGAAGGCGGGATAAACCCACGAGCCGGTCTGTAGCAAAAGTTGGTATAAGCATGGACCGGCGTCAAGCATCCCTACTTCCTACCTAGACTACCCGTGGATTGTTACTAGTTGCGGTCGTGGGATATGCCGGTAATGCATTGGGCTACTACTTCGGAGAATGGTGATGTAACTCAATCGGTTGCTATCACTCCCTTAGACTGTATTTTTGCAAACAAGCGAGTAGGTTAGTCTGGTTGACCAACGGTAGTCGATTGTTGTTAGGAGTTAAATTATGGGCCTCTAATTACTCGAGTACCCTCCAACCACGAATACATCTATCCATCCATCTGATTGCTAACTGTCAGTCTTGATGCCAAATCAAACGATAAAGTCACAAGGGAGAGCAACACTCGCGACTCCATGCTATCCACTTACCCCCAGCTCTCTCTCTAACGCTCGGGAATGAAAAACAAACCTACTTAGTCTAGTTAGAGTAGTGTGCGGCATGTGCGGAAGACTGCGAGGGAATAGGAACCGCAGCGGCTGGTATCTGTCGCTAAAATTAAACTCGGGCATCGTTCGGGAAACTAGAATTCAGGAGAAGGGTCACGGTAGCAGCAAAATTTATAGGAATAGGGTTGAATTGAACGAGAGCCCCATTCAAGATCCGGGCAGGAATCTCATTGAAGAAAGCGATTAGATCGCTGTTGTAGCCCTGAAATTCCTGGTTTTGGCGTCCAGACTGGGCCCCGACCCGTTCAACAGCTGATTCACGAGCATTGGACGACCCGCGCCAGTGGTATTAGTCGCAATGAGGAAGGGAAGTGGGGTGGTGGAGATGGGGAGGATAGCGGCAGATTTGAACTGTGTTTTGGTTGAAGGAGTGTTTGGCTTGCAAGGCGTGCAGAGGGTGTAGGTAAATGAGGCGGGAGTAAGAAGACATATGAAAGGCAGGAATGGGGAGGATATGGACCGGTACTCTCTGCTTTGCAAGAGGTCATTTGGGCCGTAGTTGCCGCTCGTGGTCTTGGTTCGGTTCGTGGTTGCCGGGCGTCTTTGCCTGGTGTCTGGTAGAAAGGCTGCGGTACTAGTAGATGAAGCAGGGTACGGTACTGTGCTGTATCATACCAAATCAGGCTAAGGATATGCCCCTGCTGACGAACACGCGGCTCTGTAAACTGAGCCGCTTCTAGCATAAGGATGGCGATTGGAGGGGAAGTTCCGTGACATCTTGAGCCTCGCGCCTAAAGGGGGTTACGATGCGCGGTGGGGGTTTTCAGGGGCTATGGTGGGGGACTCCTTGAATCAACCCACTCCAAACCCCAAGATCCCCCAACTTCGAATGATGAAGACTCCAGAACAACAGTACCTATCAAAAATATAAAGCAATTAAATTATAGATTAGAAGCTGGCAAACAAGGTAATCGAACCAGATTTTACAAATATAAAATTTTGATTGAGTTATCAAAAGGCAGTTATTTGGACAACGTCGCCTCCCGGTAAGCCAAAACAAATGTCGCTGCGGTCCGGTGACCCATATGAAAGCCGAGAGATCTAAGCTATGGGTTATCACTAAAAGTCAGTCCACAAGTACTTGTCACAGGCAAGATGTGACCGAAAACAGGGGGAGCCCTGTAGTAGGTTCCCGGGGGACATGCGAGGAGGTCTGTGTACTTAGAACAAAAAGGAATTCAACCCCCTGAGAATTCTTAGTAAATTGATTCCCAAAAACATCCCGAGGTTTCCAAGATACCAGAATTTCTGTGCAAGGAAGAAAGAAGAAAAAAAAGGGCGTAAGGAAGGAGAAACCGAGTGAGCTCCAGTACCATATCCATTGAGAGAATGTTAGATGGCTAATGTTCTAGTAGGATTATGGCGCTTGTTCGGAGACAAGAAGCTTCATATAAGCAGAGATGTATGGTTCAAGCTTTGCGATTCGAAGCTGGTTGGACATATGAGCGAATTACAGAAAACCAAGGCTTAGGGATGATAACAGTTCATGATATTTGTCATGGCCCAGCCACACCGAAGAAGCGGAAAGGCCGGCCATTTTCAATCGACCCAGCAGCACGAAGGCTCCTTATTGCTACAGCCACAAGAGATGCCGAGCACCGCTGAATGCGATATGTTGATATCGCCGATATCTGTGGCATAACTGGTTCAGAAAAAACTCTGCGGAAGGCATTTGTGATGGAAGGCTACCACCGGAGAAAGGCTCGGAGAAAGTCACATCTGACCGACGCTCAGAAAGCCAAACGTCATCAGTTCGCCCTCGATCACGGTGGCTGGAGTTGTGAGGATTGGCAGCAGGTAATATGGACGGATGAATGCTATATATGGCTTTCTGGTTCCCAGTGCAATATCTAGATAACTCGCTGCAGTGGGGAAGAGTACGAGGAGGCCTGTATTTCCCCCAAATTCAAGAAGCAAAATGCTCTCATGATTTGGGGAGCGATACTAGGAGGCACAAAGTCCCCCTTGGTTCTCTGGAAGTGTGAAGACTGGAGTACAATAACTGCTCTGAGTTATTGTACCCATGTTTTAACTCCGGTACTTTGGCCCTTCTGGTACTGGGAGAGTCAGCAGGCAGGTCGCCAACTCTGGTTGATGGAGGATAGGGCTCCGGCTCATCGGGCACGCTATACTCAGGTAAGATAGGAAGAGTATGCGATGCCAAAGCTCCACTGGCCGCCAGCCTCCCCTGACATCAATCCTATTGAGAACATATGGAACCTTCTCAAAGATAGAATAGAGGCCCGGTGACCGCGTGTTCGTGGGATGGATCAAATGGCAATCGCGGTTCCGAAAGAATGAGACCAGATTGCTGGGGCTGATATCCTACACTGCATGAGCTCTTTACCTCAACGAATTGAGACTGTTATTTCAGCAAACGGGGGGCATACTCGGTGGTAGATTGGTTTTTTTTCTCTTTTGTTTCTTTTGTTCTTTTCTCCTTTTTGTATTATTATTATCTGTATAGTATTACATATATATATGCCTATTTTCTATCTATTTGTCACAAACGGTGACTAAGCAAGGCAGACTCTCACATGACTAATAGTTATTAGTCATCGGTTTGTTATCTTTCACACTATGAGATCAGTTGACTCATAGGCTTTCACATGACGACGCAATAGCGT
>Ga0307507_10004347_pt1 | contig 25315 bp, 23 predicted proteins | sample 7_EM_MG_FD_207223 | JGI IMG/M metagenome (GOLD analysis project Ga0307507, IMG submission 207223) | Populus trichocarpa ectomycorrhiza microbial communities from riparian zone in the Pacific Northwest, United States - 7_EM | ecosystem: Host-associated > Plants > Roots > Unclassified | place...
GTCACATTTGTGGGCTGGCATACCCCTATCTGATGATCAGTGATTTTATCAGATGATCAGATCGTATTTTGAGATTAGTACGTACAGTACATATATAGATTGTGTTTTTATTTAGCTGGGCGATACATTGCATGATGCCAATTTCGTTGAGGAAACTGTGGTTACAGAGCTTGCGCATCACAAACAAGATTGGTTCCTGAAGCTGTAATGAAGCCGGGCTGGTCTGTTTGCCGGGTCTGGGGAAAAATCAATCCTGATGTTCAAACCTTCTATTGATCAGGGCCTCCTAAAACATTTCACGCCCGCATTCACATACGGAATATTGATTCAGCCATAGGTGGAACCGGGGTTTGTGAAGTCTTCGAAAACTTTATCGTTTAGATATATAATATAGTAGCCTTGTAATGGGCCTAGGGAAGCTTTCCCGAAATCGGTTTTTCCCCTAGAATCCGGCTTGATCATGCGTTGTAATTCCTGAGCGCCAAAATCGGCTTTCAGACATCGATTCTCCGTGGCGCAATTGGTTAGCGCGTTCGACTGTTAATCGAGAGGTTGGAAGTTCAAGCCTTCCCGGGGAAGAACCTTTTTTGTATCTTTTTTTTCCTATCTCGGGGCGCTCAACTGGCGAGAGGATCATGGCGATGATTTTCGGAGGAGAAACAGGGGAGTTTCGTGGTTCTGGGAAGTGTTCCAAGGGCTTTAGGGTCCATGCGGGTTGGAATTGGAATTTGACTCTGAAGTGGTTTTCGGGGGCCCCGGTATCATTAGTGGAGGTGAATAGCAGTGGCTCTCGTTATGGTCGATCACGGCCCGCTCGAATATCGTGGCTATCGACTTCTCGGAAGGGTCATGGGCCCGGTCATGGGCCCGGTCATGTATCATCACTCGAAAATTTAGTTTTTTTTGTTGGGAATAGCAGTTTAATGTCCGCACTTGGAGTGGGAGATGCCCGCACTCTAAGGCCGCAGTAGTACGCGTATACATCGGTGAAGTGACGTGTGAGCCATGAAAGGTTTTCCCACCCCAGTCTTTCTTTCCTTCTTGTCTTTTCTCTCCTTACTCTTTTCTCCCTATTCACAACTTTCCTCAAGTGTTCCTGCTCTATCGACTTAACACAATCAATCGTGATCTTCATCTCCGCTTAACACAAACTTCGTGTCTTTACCTAAGCTGTTCAACTCCACCGCGCAAAACCTTCACCGTCGATCATTACCTCCGCATCTGTTATTTTCAACATTTTTGACAGGTGAACGAATTTGAGTAGTAGAGAATGATCGTCTCGGGGGGCTGGGCGCCGAGAATTCAATTCTAATCTCTCCGGCCTTTGCATCCAACTATCCCCTCTAAGAGTGAATTTGGGACTTTAAGCTTTTTCCCTACCTTGCGGAAAGGGTTGATGCTAATACCGTGGCCGGATGGATATCTACCTAGCCAATGACATGACTCTTGCAAGGAATACAGGTCTTCTGATGATTTTTGGATGTCTATAAATTTACATGCTGATAATCTTAGCTTACTACGTAGCTTAATTTACCAACCAACCTCCCTCTCGAGAGCCATTCAACCCTGGTTATCCTAGGGGAACTCTTGCACCCGCCAACTGGTGAGCTAACAGCAAGAATTCTTGTGGGGCAAGGTCTTCGGGTGATGTCCTAATTTGGCCCGGCTAGGTGGGTTAGTGAGTAACGTATTCTAAGGAATAAAAAGAGATGGGAAAACAGCACTTTGCACGTGACCCCGCATATCGCGTTTCAACAACCTCGGCCTCAAATCCTTGGGGATAAGCTAGCGACAACAGCGGGGCCGTCAACACTGAGGGTTATAGAATTATCCGCTGGTTCGCAATCCCATACGGAATGGTAAACGACTGAGGGAAGGAGTGTGAGGATAGGAAAGGGAGATATTCCTTGGGATGGGATTCCGAGTAGATTCTTACTTGTAGAACTCCGGCTATGGGGGGGTAGCGAAAGGCCAATTCGATACCCCCTTTACCCCCTTTATTACTCCGGGATATCGTATTCATATTAGCACCCGCAGGCTCGGACTTGTGCCTATGTTTTTTTTAAAAATGCAGTATATTGTACAAGTCCTTGCCACGTTACTTGTATCGTGTCGTTAGCAATAATACTCATAGGAATGGACTTCTAGATGTAGTGTCTTTGCCATAGTTAACATATACTTGAACAGGAGTTTTCGGAATGTGGGTCAGATTAACATGACTATATGTTATTGGATTCTTCTGGCCGTGTGTCATGGGGGGAGGCCTAGTAGAATACGGGCTGGAGGTTTAATCACACAATTTGGGAGCGACGAAAACGGAAGGGAGTGGTAGTGAGGTTACCCACGCGATGGCAGTGCGGTAGTGATAGGCCAGGCGCATCCAAAGGGCTTCGACGGGTTGTGCTGATAATGGACACGCAAAGCCGATGCAATGTTGAAAGGTTTGTGGAAGGGATAAAATAAATGAGTAAAGAGGAAAAGTAAACAAGATTTGACGCTGGGGTCATGCAATAGTAATAATATTATAAGAGTTGCAGCCCTTGATATTTTTATTAGGATTCTGTTTTAAATTTCCTGGCTATGGAAAATCACGCTTAAAATTCGAAGAGGAGAGGTTATTTTCGACCAGTTCCGATGGTCTAACGGCTAAGGAACTGGTCTCGCATCGACCCGAAACGACAACCAGCGCGAGTTCGAACCCCCCGGTGAGAACGAGGGGATGTAGTCGAGCATTGAAAAATGCTCGGCGAACCTCTTTTGTTGCTGGTGAGTGTAGAGGGTGGTATATGCCCTAATGTCTATCCGGGGGATAGATAGAGATATAGAGCACTAGAAGGGATAGAGAGTACGTTCTAATAAATAAATCGCGTTCATAATATGAGAATTGCAGCACCTGAGATTGTCCTTGGACTTTGTTTTTAGAAAATTTCCTCTCCACGGAGAATGTCACTTAAAATCTGAAGGGGAGGGTTGATCTCCGCAGCCCAGTTACACAAGTACCTTATTTGCTTTAGCAAGAGCTGGATGTCTTTGGCAAGATCTGGAAATTGCTAGTAAGGGCTTCATGGGCGGTTGGGTCATTCACGCGTTGTGTGGTTAAGTGATCGCTTGGTTTAAGCGGTGTGAAGAGCTATCCCTTCCTAGTGAGTAGGCGGTGGTTTCTTTCACGCAGTGAATGGGGAGCGGCTACCCTTGCACTGTGTGGACTGAATGTGCCAGGCTATGCCAGAAATGGAGTTGAACAAAGCATAGCTACCGGTTCACTAGTGAGTGGTTGTTGATTTGGGCTTAAGGACCTCATCCTAATATTAGTTGGCCAAATATGTTCTAAGAGTGGAAGGGGAGAAGGGTTGAGAGCATCTGCTTTGAGTGCAGCTCAAGCGCTTCATAATGTGAAACTCCAGAGTACAACCCCACAAACTACTTGCTTAGGGCTCTCAACAACATCCCCCTTCGATTGTCCTTCGTCCTTAATGTCAACTCTACACTTGGGACTGTAAAAATGGTTCCCGGATCATTCTCGCTATTCTCGCTGAGTATATGGCAATACGGGGCCTAGCTATTCGAAAAGCATGACATCAGACCATTCCTACTCAAAGTAGTCACACTGCTCCCTATGCCGAATATTTTTCAGGTTCCAGGTAAGCTATGCATGACATTAAACTGGATGCGATTCTCACTGACTTGTATGTCACCTGTGTCGGCTCCTGTGTCTGAGTAAGGAGACCGGGTGTGTAGGGACTTGATTCTTGGCTGGGGTCCAGTTCTCTTTAGGATATAAGGTTGAGAAACATGTCGCAGCGACCATTCCCGAGAAAACGTAAATATTGTGCCTTAACAAAATTAACCATACTGTACTAGTACAGTACATCAACGAACGGGAAAAACTTCGGCCATGACAGCAGCACTCCCCCACCAACTCCGCTGTCATGAAAATAAAATAATAAAAAAAAGATATAAAACATAAATGTACATAGATAGTGAAAAGTAAAAAGAGATGGACACTGGGGGAAATCATTTCTGTAAAAGTAAGGTAAGGCTTAGAGGTCAAAGAGTGTGGTAGTGCTCGATAGAAAACGGATACTTTTGGATCTATGAACAAGCTCATTTCAATTAGTCTGGACATGCCTAGTAGTATTTTATCCCATGGTCTTTTGGGCTATAAACATATGGTAGAATTATACGGACCATGGCCCCTTGCGGGCCCCCTGGGGATCGCGCAACCAGTGCTCGAAGTCCTGTTTAATTGTAGTTTCGGCTACTAGCTGAGCACTTCGCATAGGTATAGCTTTTAAGTGGTTTTCTAGTGGTAACAGTCGAGTCGCCCCGGGTTTGATCTAGGTAGATAGCCCAGCGAATAATTCCACTTGTAAGTTTATCCTATGGTCCCTACGAGAACTTCCCCATTACGGGTGGGAAGCCCAGCTGAAGTAACTCTTGGATGAGCAGAATTTTCTAATAGGTTAGAACACATTGCTATCTAGAGCGAAGAAGGGACCTGGTTAGCCAACGCTCCAAATTCCTCCGGAACAAGCCAGGAGGTACCCTGGGGAAATATCATTAGATGCAAAAAGAAAAGAACTTCCCCGGGAAGGCTTGAACTTCCAACCTCTCGATTAACAGTCGAACGCGCTGACCAATTGCGCCACGGAGAACTGATTTTTAGGTTCTACCAGTGTCGGGACAAGAAGGAGTTTCGATCATGGGATGAGCGATTCCCCCGTGGCTTGTTTTGTCGTAGGTCGGATTAATAATTGTATGAGTGTGTCGTGACCTATTAGCATTAAGTAAGGTTTTGGGGTTTATAATGAGATATTAGAGGACGTCGCCTGTTTGTCGCAGGGCGCGCAGGGCCGGATGTTTTCTTACCAGAACCTTTTAGAAGAGCTTTCGTGTTAATCGCATCACAATCACACTTTTTACTGTTGCGTGTAAGCTGGCACAGGAACGCGGAGTACTAGGTGGTATCATCAGAAATGGCGCCTCAGATATGCTATCAGCCCTCAATGAGCGGTTGGGGGAACAGAAAAGGACCAAATTCCCCACCGGCTGTTTTAGTCTGAATTGTGAGATTGCGTACCTGGAAGTGTGGATTCTTCTCTAGGGGCAATGGGATACCAAAGGCTGCCCTAACACGAGAAAATCCGTTTTTGAGGCAGGGTTTAAATAATGGATGGCCACAATAAAATTGACAGACTATGAGGGAGGAGGCCTTGGGGATGCTGTGCGAAACGCTCTTGTAGGGCTGGCTGGTGCTTTGTGCTGGGGCGGAAAGTATATCTCCTAGCTTCCGTTGCCCTGCGGTGACCTCTTAGGATGGCCTCTGTTGGCTAAGGGTTGACGCTGCTCGCTTTTTCATCAGCAAAAAGCGAACCTCAGCAAGTGAGCTTGCTAAAGCTTCTACACACAAACCCCCTAGGAACCGTAAATCCAAGGTAGAATAACTTCCGGTATTAGTAAGCCGAAGCTGCAGCTAGATAGACTACGAACACCGCGCAATCTAGCCTTAATAAGGCCCCAAGGGATCTCCGAAGTATCTCGGAGAAGGGTTGCGGGTGGTCGAGACAGCAAGCTTCGCCTAATCTTCCAATATCTTCAAGGGCGTCAAAATCAAGTGCGATTCAACGGCCAATGATTTGTAACAGGGTGACCTTGAGACTAGTACAAGTTACTTGGTTGTTGCCATTAGCTGCTTCGTCTGCAAGGACAGCTAAAAAGATATCAACTACCCCATTATCTCTCTAGATCGTGTGAATGACTATTTGAGACCTTAAGAGAAATTATGAATCCAAATCTCGAACAGTTTGGAATCATATTTTCTGTTAGAGTTGGCCGATGTGGGCATGGTGGAAGCATACAGAATGTCTTTGATAATTTCATTTGTTTAGAAGTTGAAAAAATGGATTGAAAGGATTGACGGAGATGAATTGTGGGCTTGTCTTTCCTTTGTCGCTATGCTGGAAGGTGGAGTCATACATGGAGCGAAATAGGTGAGTGTGGGAAACGATAGAATGGTCGTGATGTTTTCCTTACACTCTATATATTATTATGTTTTTGTCTAGTTAGTTTAGGAGAGTAAGAGAGCGAACGAAGTTTCTGATTTACCTGCCCTTGAGTTAAGTCCCACTCCAGTTCTAGTGTTGACGTGTTTGACTGTCGCGCCATTAGTCTATCCGCCCACGATAGCCCTTATTATTAGAATTTCCGCACAGGGATGTGGATCGCATTGCTCTCTGTCGAGGTGCAACGGTCAATGCAGCATTCGTTTGAGAGTGGAGAGATGAGGGGACTCGCTATGGATAGACCACTGGGATCAGAACGGAAAGCTCAGCTTCTCTGATGCTCTGGACTGTTGGATACAACCGGATGTAGGAGTCATGTTCAAAAACCGCGGGGAACTGCTAACGAGTGATATATTGTGATAATTTGTGGTTGTACCAGCACAGTAACGTTTTGTACCTGTCCATCCTAACGAGTGGCCGGCCCTTTTGTCTCCACGCATTTCGCTAAAGCGCTATGATTATCTTGCATCGGGGGCTCGGGGGGTTTTTTTTGGCCAATTTCCTTCGTATTCTTGAATAAACTATAATGGTTTGTAGTATATCGACTTGCTTACTACTTAGTATAGTACGTACAGTATGTTGGGCAGTTTTTGTTGACCACCCAGTGAGAGGCATGACGCCACCTTGAGGCTTTGCAGCAAGGCGGAAATACCCGTACGGTACCCCGCTCATCTCCAATAACCCCCCCTCCCCATCTCATCGCAAAGTCGTGCTTAATCAACTCTAGCATCATCGCCAGAGATAATGGCTACTACCGATAAAGGGGCATTTGCCGTGAAGGTCCCACAGGGCACACGCGACTGGTCCGGCAAAGACATAATAATTCGCGACAAGATCATATCGTCGATGGTTGAAGTTTTCAAGCGACATGGAGCGGTAACGATTGATACACCGTAAGATACCAAACCCCCTTTCAGTTTGAAAACAAATAAGTGGTATTGAGCTGGGGCAAGAGTAGTGACCAAATTTCAGCATTTTTGAGCTGTTAAATCCAACAATATCGGGACAGGATGCATCTCCGATTTGCAAACTAGCGGATCAAGGAGGGGAACTGGCAGCGTTGAGATATTCCCTTAGAGGCTCGCTCACTAGGTGGCTGGCGCTGCGAGGCGTTCAGCCTGCGAAGATATATCAGGTTGGGAAGGAATACCGGCGGGTCGCGGATGGGCTTAGCAGAAGCGTTGCGGAGGAGAGGATGAAGTGCCATTTCAGCGTTGTTGGAGCGTCTGATGGACTACTTGCAGAGGCGGAAATGTTGAGGGTTGCTATGGAAGTTCTAGACGGGCTTAAGTTAGGGGCTTATTCTATCAAGGTTAATCATTCTCTTATCTTAAGAGGGTTATTAGAGGTATGCCAGGTGCCCGAGAGTCTATGGCAGGGGTTAGCGAAGGCGATAAACAATATCAGCAAGGTATATCTCACTCCGTGAAATGCCGTTGTTATCCATGGCTCTCCTAGGGCTCGGCCCCATCTTTTAGAAGATTATTTTCTAATTATGCGCAAAGACATCTTGGGACGAGGTATATCTGGAGATGACTACAAATTTGGAGCTTGGGGAGGCAATAGCCGATAAACTTGGGGGCTACGTTGCAAAAATAGGTGTGCATCTCGCGCCACAGCTCGCAGGACTCATCTGACTAGAGACAAGGAGGCAAACACCTGCTTTACGACCTACTACTCGATGAGGGGCTTACAACAAACGTCTCCTTTTCCAAAGGAATCAACGAAATGAAGAACTTCTTCGACTTTTTAGAGATATTTGGGGTCATGCCAAAGATCGCTTTTGACCTATCGCTTACCCGCCTCGACTTTCTCGACATGGGTTTAATGTATGAGGTTGTAACACTTCCACTTTCAATCAAGTCAGCCGGGACGACAATTGATAGCATGGAAATTGCATCTGGTGGTAGTTATTACAAATGGAGTGGGTATCTCTACAAGACTACTTTTCCGATCACCGGGATCGAATTTGAACTGGAGGATATTTTCAAAATCATCCAAGCAAGAGTTCCTGCAGGCCAGGTCCGGGAGACCGAAGTGGATGCTTATATCATAGCTATCGGCGGGGCTTTTCTAATGGAGAGAATGCTGGTGTGCAGGCAACTTTGGGATGCTGGAATTAAGGTCCAGCCCTTATAATCTTCAAGAGATGGACCCTGTTAACCTTTATAGGTGGAATTCCTATACAAAGAAGTATCAGAACCAACATGCCAATTCGCTGTTGTCCTAAGCGAGGAGGGGGTAAAGCAAGGAAAGGTAAAGATTAAGGAAGTGAGCAACCTGCATAGGCGGGGGTTGGACGTTGATATTGACAGTGTTGGGCTGGTGCTCGCGGAGATGATCAAAGAGAGCAAAGAAGGTGCTGGTAGCAAAGATGGTGCTAAAACCGAAGAGGAGCGCGACGGAGACGGAAATATTAGAGAGCGGGTGAATAGGGTTAGGGCGCAAGGTGGTACTGTGGAGATGGAAGGAGTGAGTGTTGAAATGGACTTCGCAAAGATTAAGGTTAAAGATGCGGAGATTGAATTCGAGGGAGCAAAGTTTGATATAAAGAAGGTTAAGATAGAGATTCGAGGTTCTAAGGAGAAGTAGAGTTGGTAGGGTGGTAGTAGTTATTATGAGGCTGGCAGAGTATGGAATTATCATAATATCACTCTAAGATACCCTGGGCTTAAGTGCTGGCGCGACCGAATTGAAGTCGGACACTTTGTATGGGCACTACCACCTTAAATTACCGGCTTCAACTCGGCCATGCGAGTACATGGGACTCTCCTTGCAGTTGAATAGTGATGGCTAACAGGGGTAAAAAAATACGTGACAGCTTCACTCGTTCCTCCGTCTTTGACTTCGACTTCTCGCTAACTAAACATCCACCGGAGCCCATTGGGGAGCACCGTGAAAAATACATCATATGAAATACTGTCGCTCCGCTTACGAGGGAGAGCTCGCAGGCCCCCGATGACAACATGGATACTCTACAAACTTCCGTCAGATAGACATCAACTTCTTAGCTCCAACTCTCCCACAGTCCCCCCCGAGCCTACCCACTCCGGGAGTGCATGCCATGGCAGTAATTACAAGCACCGTAGTCGCTTGTATACCAGGGATTTGACACAGTACAATGAATCATGCCAGTAGTACACTTGGTGTGTTTACCTACTCCTATTCAATGTTTCCCTGCACTGGAGGCAGTGCGAGCACCGTCCGCCGTATAGCGAGGGAAAAACATCCCATACCAAGGGCTAGGCCTTAGCGAAAGATTTTTAGAATAGAGGGGGAAGGTATGTCACCCCAAGCCGAAGACAATACCAGTAATCTAAAGATTTCCCCGCTTTCTCAGGACGAAGTGATTCTAGATGATCTCTCCAACCATCTATTATATATAATCTACCATATCCGTTATACTACCGGTATTGCAGTGATTCTTGCGCAAATGGCTTCACTCCGTGCATGGGACAGATAAAGATTGAGAAAAATGGTGTCATGGCATTCAGACACTTGGTTGTGTTTTGGGTACCAGAAAGCTGTAGCACTGTAGTAGGAGAAACCCGGGCCGCCTCAGATCCATCACCGGGTAACGCTTGGCGCTCAGAAATCCCCTCGGAAAAAACTTCTCGTGGTTCTCCGTGGTGTCATGTAACACCCCAGCTACCCCACTAAGCTAACCCTCAAGCACATATTAACCACAGCTAGTGGGTCTCTGGCTGCTCCACCTTGCTCCGCGAGGTAAAGCGCTCCCATGCGGCTCTCTCAACACCCTAATCTCTTCCACCCCCCTTCCACTCCCCCCTCCGCACTAATACCATACTGAGTAGAAACCTCGCAAAGTCTAAAATAACCTAACCCAAACCCCCTCCTCGATGGGCCGCGCGGAGGCCCGGAACCCGAAATGACCGGATATGCACATCACTAGACAGACTAGGGTTCGCGCGGCTAACAGTTCTGCTTAAGAGGGAGAGGACGTCATGAGGAGGTTGCAAATTTTTAGCACCACCTGTGTTAGGGCTACTGCGCGGATGTTGGTAATTTGAACTTTGAAGGGGGGGGTTACTGGGTTTTAGCCTCGGAAGACAACCTCTTGTGAATCTGCGGACATACGATACCGTTTAGGGAGAGACTGGTTCCGAAGTTAGTCTGGGGGATCGTCGGGGGGGCGGGTCGGGACGATTGCACGGTACTCGAGTAGTGGGTTGCGGGAGTGGGGTTACTAGGGAGTAGTCCCGGGAGGACTAGATATTTCGGCTTTTGTTGTTGGAGGGGTAATGGGCCTTGCGCTTGATCTGGTTAGCTTTTTTGGTTTGACGCCCTTGTGATTATGGTTGGAAGTGGGCGGTTCCTAGGCTAGGCTCGATATGTGCTAAGGTATCGGTTGGAATTAGGATGGGTTTGTAGCTTTGGCGGAGATAGTAAGTTACGACTGAGCGCTTTTACCTCTTAGTCAAAAGCTAAGCTAGATGTCCGTTTCAGAGCCATTAGTCTCGCCCGACCCTACCTATAATATAACCGAACTCGACTTCAACAAATAAAAATAAAAATAAAAATAAAAACGTCCTCTGCTAGCGCCTAGCTTCAACCTCCAGGCTCACCTAATTTAATGGTAACGACAGGCGTTATGTCACAACCAAGTATAAACGTCAACCAACATCTCTCATTCATACGAGGACGAACCGAACCTTCCTAAAATATATCTTCTCTCACATGAAGGAGACCCTGTTACAACACCTCTTGTCATGCCCGGAGACAGTTGAGCACTTATTTTCTCATCACAAGATAATCACCGGGCATCACTCGCCACGGCCCGGGCTGCGGCTGCCGGTCGGATTGGAAGAGCCGGCTAAGAAGGAATACACGATGGCTGGGACTATGGTCCGAATTACAGGGTCGTCGCAGGGTTTGTTGTAAACCTGACGAAAAGAGTGTACTTGCTGTCAACAAAGTCCTGAGGAATAGCAGGCAATTCATTGCTGTAGGCTACGCAGCGAATAGTCAGCGGGATGGCGAATGAAGGCGAAGGGTGCCAAGCTGTAGGCGTTTGATCACTCGCTAAGGTCTTAAATGGCATACAGTGCGATACAACTTCCTATAAAGCCCCATCCTCGCCGCTCAACTTCACTTCCCTCCCACATCTCACACTGCCTTCTTTTATCATCACAATCATTCATTACACCAATTTCATTCATTCCAAAATGCACACTTCAGCCCTTTTCCTCCTCGCCATGAGCGCTCTCACTGCAAGCGCAGCCCCCGCCCCGGCTCCGGGATTCGACCACAAGGTCGACGGCTACGCTCACCACCGTGAGAAGGAGCCCGAGCGCTACACCTTCCGTCCGGAATTCTACGATGAGGGGCGTTACCACCGCACTCCCAATCACCCCCCGTACGGAAAGGACTTTGTGTACTATGACGGAGGCTACGACGGGGGCAAAGACGGGGGCAAAGACGGGGGCTACGGCGGGGGCTACGACGGAGGCCACGACGGGGGCAAGGGAAAGGAAAGGGAGGAAGAGTTTAAGAAGGTCGAGAAAAAGGAGCGCAAGCACAATAAGGATAAGTTTGCAAAGAATTTTGAGGAAGCGGAAGAGGAACGTTTCAAGAAGGAAAGGGAGAGGGAGGAGGAGGAGGAATCCAGGAAATTTGAGGAGTGTGATAAGTGTAAGAGTGAGGAGGTTATCGATGAGCAGTGTTGCTTTGAGGAGGGATTCGGTATTTCCTCTTTTTCTTTTGGTAATTCCAGCGATGGCTGATGGGTGGATGGATGGACAGGGTTCGACAAGGGGATCAAGTACGACAAAGCCTACGGCTACTACCGCGACATGAACAAGAAATTCCGCGAGGACGAGCACAAAAAGGACAAACAGGCTGCCAAAAAGGACTGGTTCCGTTGCGAGGAAGCGGAAGAGCGTGAAAAATGCGAGGAGGCCGAGGCAGTCAAGAAGTGCGAGAGGTGCGAGGCCGAGGAGAACAAGGAAAAGGAGAAGAAGGAAAAGGAGAAGAAGGAAAAGGAGAAGAAGGAAAGGGAGAGAAAGGAAAGGGAGAAGAAGGGAAAGGAGGATCACTGGGGGGGCGGTGAGAAGAACAAGAGGGGTTACTTTGTTGAGTACTACTAAAGCACTGGCTTAGGGTGATTTACTGTCTCTTTACAGCGCAATCACGCATGCTAGGGGTTTTAGGTATTCCGATGGGGGCTTTGTTCCTTCCATGTACTTTACTCTTGATAGACTAGAAGGCGTAGAAAAGTTTTATAGATGAATTTATCTTTTATAAAACGGACCACGAACTTTCCGCCAATGTTTAGAGAAAGTCCGGAGTTCGGGACCGAGGTCTAGAACACCGACTATCATACTTCGGTAGCAACAAGGATAGTCTGGGTTTCTGGGTCACTGGCGCTGCAGCCAAATAATATTGCCCACGAGAAAATTATCAATTGTAAATAGGAAATGATTATCATAATATTGTATTTGGGTTGCTAGTCAATTGTTTGCCCTCTTTGTCAAGAAGGCCCTGGGTTAGTGGAGGATAGCGACAAAAGAGTTGGTTCTTTTGCCAATCTTACACGCGAGTATGATACATGTTTCTAGGTTTCCGCATTCTTAAATGTGGGCCAAGCTAAGGTACAAGTTCAGAATCTAGGGGTCTGCTTTCCAGATTTTGGCTCAGTGCTAGAAAATATACCAAGAGGCTTTCTAGATTCCATCTAGGATCCTACGGTTCTAGCGTCCTCCCTTCTTCCAGGCCAGACTATATGAGTAGATATAAAGTTTAATGGTATTTCACAGTCTCTTGTCCCTTTGATTTTTGAGTTTCAAGGTTCAGCGAGCCAAAAGCAATTGAACCGATCACCATTGTAAATTATCCGTTCGATCGCACACATTAAAAAAAGACATCCCTGTGATAACTGCAGCAGTTATGTGGCGACGATTGATACCCCATAGGCAGCGATCTACACATGCCCAATGATAAAGCCCATCCAATTACTGCCTGCCAGAATTTCAGCTCAGCTCTAGTAAACGAGTGACTATATGTGACTACGGCAATATAACAAGCCCGAAGAATGAGATTTGAGACCTAAGGTGCAGAGAATACAGCCTGAAATCCGCCATTTTCCACCAACACACTTCGGGTCCTCACAAACTGCGACAATGCTTCACTGCCGTTCTCAATCCCCACACCGCTTAATCCCCATCCGCCCACCGGCATCTCTGCCGGCGATTCTCCCCAGGTGTTGATCCAGCAGATACCCGCGTTCATCTTCCCGACCACTCTGTGCGCGGCGTCTATATCCTTGGTGAAAACGCCCGCCGCTAATCCCAATTCTGTATCATTGGCCCTGCGGACAACCTCCTCTTCCGTCTCGTAGGTAAGGATGGACAAGACTGGGCCAAATATCTCTTCACGACAAATGAGCATGGAATCGGTACAGTCGGTAAAGATAGTTGGGGCAACAAAAAACCCTTTTTCGAGTCCCTTGCCATCCGGGAGTGAAACGGCTCGTTTCGATCCACCGCAAAGAAGACGTGCCTTGTCAACCTCCTCTCCATGCCGAATGTACCCTTTGACCTTCTCAGAATGGCCTTCTGAAACCAACGGGCCAAAATTGACAATGGGGTCCAGTGGGTCTCCCGCACGGATTCCATCCCTAACCCTCTCCAGTAAAAGCTTCTCGAATTTGGATTTGATGGCAGAATGAACAAAGACCCTAGTACCGTTCGTGCACACCTGACCGCAAGAGTAAAAATTTGCAACCATGGCGGCGTCGGCAGCTAGACTGAGGTCGGCCTCGGGTAACACGATGAACGGGGATTTCCCTCCCAGCTCTAACGTAACATTTTTGAGCGATGAGCCGGCGGCAGAGGCGTAAACTTTTTTCCCGGTTTCCACTTGGCCAGTGAATGAGCTGCAAGGTTCGGTTAGAAGGGGCTAACATGGGGAAGAGAGGACGAACATTTTAGCTACTCCCGAACAGTTGCTGAGCCAAGCCCCCACACCCCCGCTTCCATGCACAACATTGAATACCCCGCAGGGAAGGCCGGCGGTTGTAAAAACCTCGGCGAGGATGTTTGCGGTGAGGGGTGTAACTTCCGACGGTTTGAAGATGAAAGTATTTCCTGCTGCTAGAGCAGGTGCACACTTCCAAAGTGCTCTAGAAATTCAAATAATTAGAATTGAAATATCGAATGCGCGAATCATGGGTCAGAAGAGGGAGGAGAAATGAGATGGGCGTGGAGTGTGGAGCATATCGGGATCCGGAACCGGATTCAAGCGTACATCTGAATGGGGTAGTTCCATGCGCCTGTAAACAGTTGCGACGTCAGAAAATGGAAATGGGGAAGGGAGAAAGTTATCACCAATCCCCACACAAACACCCAATGGCTCCTTGGTTGTATAGACCCATGCTTTCTCCCGTAGCCGAACCATTTTCCCTTCTAGGCCGCTCAGGCAAACACCAGCAAAGTATTCCAGAACATCAGCACCAGTGGCTACATCGACAGTGCTTGTCTCAGAGAACGGCTTTCCGGTATCGAGGCTCTCGACACGGGCGATTTCATCGTTCCTATCCCGAAGAATTGAAACTGCCTTGTTAAGTATACGGGAACGCTCAACCGGTGTTGTTTTGGACCAAGTCTCGAATGCTTTTGTCGCGGCATCGACAGCATGTTGAAGATCCCTCGGTGAAGCCTCATGTATCCTTGCGAGCGGAGCGCTTGTAGCGGGGTTGATTGACGTAAATAAAGTAGGATTCTCCTCCACGGAAGGGGAAAACGTCCCGTCAATGAATAGGTGTTGGTCAGGAAACATAGGTCGCAATTGTAGGTGATGTTTTGTGTTTTCTGTCCAAATAAGAGAGGCTGGGGGTGTATGGAGCTGCAAACAGAGAAGCGATACAAGAACTTCTCAATGGGAACTAGCAGAGAATTCTCCCATACTAGCAGCCCAATACTTTCACCCCTTCTCATCGCCTAAAGCCCGGTCGTGTGGCATGGACTAGAAAAATTCTGTGGGTCAAAAATATGGTGTATGATACCTGTATCCAAGCGCGGTAAAGAGGCCGGCGTAAATGCAAATATCCAGGCCTAACTCACCATAGCCCCGTTAAGATACTGTAGCGAAAGCCTTGTCACTCACCAGATGCCAGCTCGCCCATATGATACGATAATTAGTGATTTACCGTAAAAAATTACCCAAATCTCTACCGGCTACACCCACGCGCAAACTAAGTTATAGTGAGACTAGACTCAGGTTTTGGCGCGTCCCTTCGTTAATCAGCACCATAACTTAATTTGCATGCAAATATATCTACACCAAAAGACTGCTTCTGTCAAAAATTCCATGGATAAGGATCGCCCCCGTGAATCGAAGAATTACATTCAAATTTATATAGGTAAAATAATCATATGTGCTGTGTGGGCGAGATAATGGTTTTCGGAGAGTTTTACGATATTGAAGTATGATAATTCCAGGATTTTTATTTGTGTCTAAAGGTTGCCCTTCGCTATCTACTAGTGCTGCCTCGCAGGCCTAGTCGGACGATATTATTATTATTATTATTCTACCCTTTCCTGGATTTTTTATTGCTGTTGGACATTCCCACCATCTAATACATTTCGACCTACTATCCACAGTAGTTACCCTCGCCGATACCGCACTACGTCCACAATACTAGTGTTCAGTGCCGGTATATTTAAATACCTCCCATATTTTCTCCCTCAAGTATGCCCTATCTGCTTGCCATTAAAGCCTCTATCTCTCTTCTTTCTATTTCCTATATTTTAGTTAGGTCACTCTGTATGTTTCCCATTCAGAGTTTACTTTTGTTTTATAAAGCAATTTACGATTTACACCACCCCGCCTAATCTAGCATGGCTACTACCACACCCCCTACGGACTACAGACCTGAATTTCTATTTATTGCCAGCAGCGGTGAGCATTCCGAGTGTTTCCTCCGTAGCCCAAGCCGATAGCAGCAAAGGAAGGAGTTTGTTCTTACTATCTGATGCGCTATCCCGAGTAGATCTTATATTTGAGCCCGCTCACAAACCAGAGGGTTCATTCTTTGAACTCGCGCCTTGGCTCCGTAAGCACGTAATTTGGTATCAGATTGACAAGGCTTACGCACGAACCCGCCTCACCCTAGCTCAGTCTTAGTCCCAAGTTCTCAAACGACAGCAGAAGAAAAAGAAAGAGTAGAGCAAAAACAAAACAAGCAAACACCTCCGGCCCGTTTCTGTTTTCCCCGAGCCACTCCCCTTTACCCATTCTGCACCCAAACTACTATCGATCCCCAAAAATAAAACTTGCAAGTCGACCTGAGCGTCACAGGCCATCACTCGCCTATAACCCAACTAACACCATTGACATTAGATTTTGTAAGCCCCAAAACACAATCTGGATCACCAACCACCTAAGCCCGACCTCTCACCCATTCATCAGTGGCCTTCGCTTCGCTCAAAGGATCCTCCAAATCACAGTATAATAGATGAATAGTAAATTACATCTCTTTACAAAACAAGTAACTCCTCAGACAGCTCCTCGCAGCCTCGACACCAGCAGCAAAAAGTAACCCGTAGTAATACCGCTCTGCTAAATCCCTATCCTAGGCGCGAGTCCCCCAGGCTTCAAATATCACTTGAAGCAGCATTAAATTTCTACTCCTTCCTTTCCCGGGGGAAGAAATCCAAGCCGCCTTTCAGCATAAAGGCACCCAGGAAAAAGTATATCATAAGATCAAATCTGGCCTCCAGATGATCAAACCTGCTTCAACTTTATAATTGAGGTGCCCCAACAAGATATCAGCACGGTATTTCGTATCCGAAAACTAGTTTCCAATCCCACCCAGTCCAGTTGGAGAAAGCGCTCCGAGGCGGTGCATGGCAGTGTGGAGCGGAGGCAAGCTCGGCATCGGCGCCATGGTCGTCCAGGTTGTCGGGAGAAGTGTTTTCGGTATCGCGATAGCTCTCACCGTCGCTATTGCATCTCCGAGCCAGGCAGTTAGTGAGCGTTTTAGGTTCTGTCAGAGCTTCGGGCTTACTGGAGTAGTACTAATTGCTCTACTAAGATGGTGGGCATATGGAGGGTGGTGGTAGGCGCCCGTCGGCATGAACGCCTCACTAATGAACCTGATCACGGCCGGCAACTGTTCCCGCTAGGCCTTTTCTTCATCCACGTTCCCAAGATGGACTTAGACGGGCACAGTTGGGCGCCAGAATCCTTCATCGACAAAAATGCGAATTACGCGGGCCTCCTACGCGCAGGTAAGCTAGGTCGCCGAAGGAAAGACGGCCTGGCTGTATCGAATTACATTCCGTATTTCCCCCCCAAAGGTCCGATCTTTCCGAACCCTAGCCTGCCGATGGCCCAAGTCTGGGAATCGCATCACCAGATCACGCACGTTCATGTGCTGGCGGTGGAAGTGGCGGGGCCAGCATTGATACTTGAGCAACCGCCGGCTACCGGCACAGTCTCGCGGGGGATAGTGGTGGATATGTGGGGGTAAGAGCGTGGGGTGATGCTCCTAGTGAATTTAGCAAAAGTCAGCTAATTGCCGCCGTGAAATAGAGTTATTGTCCTTAGCGTCGAATTATCGGGGGCCGAAGTGCTAGTACTCTGTCACTTCTCCCAGAGTATCATACCGTAAAAGCTCTTGAATCCACCATTAGATCAGCCGGACCACCAGATCAGGATAAGTTTAGTCTGATAGGTCAACAGAATTGTGAATACCGGATATAAGACCTAACACATCAGTTGGCCGATCTTATAATGTGTCAGGAAAACGCTATTCCTTCTCATAAAATTTAATATAATATATCCCTTCTCAGGAGCCTTGTCTCTCGGGCTGACCGAGGTGGTGAATTTCAAGAGCTTTAAGGGTTAACTTATTAGTAGACCGGGGGAGCCCTCAGCGAGGCAGCATCCGCTGCCAGGCTTGGCATTAAAAGAAGAGCACCTTTAACTAAAACTACCTGTCAATATGTGCCAAGCCTCGCTGAGGATGCTGCCTCGCCGAGGACTCCCTGAGTCTCTGAGTGAAAACAGACTTTCCAGTCCAGTTTACAATCTAGGATACTCGGCAGTAACCGTAACCACGTCTACTACAGCGACCCGATTCAAAGTCATCTCTGTCACAGTCATGATGAGCGGTACTGTACAGTGCGAGGCTGGCAGCGGAAATTACCGGTAGTCAAGGATTTCGCACCGAAAACAGCTATATTCATGACCTTCCAACCACTGATCCAGTGAGGCAATCCAAGCCAAATCTTCACCTATATGTAAAAAAAAATTCCCTCTATTTACTTTCCAACCCTTTAGAACTCTGTATCTAAGCCGGCTGAGGAATTATCAAGAGAGCTATGGTTGGCACACTGGTCTTGGCGCAATTTCTGATGATTTTGTCTGGGAAATACAGTAGCAAGGCTTGGCTCTGTTTTCAGCTTCAACTTTACAATATCGCATGCCAAAGTAGCCAACAATTCTTTAACAATCTATGAGCGCTTGGAGAGATATTCGAAAGAATCGTGAACCATGCTATTAACTTTTCAAATTTCTTACAGCTTCAGAATGTATTGAACAGAAAGCGTGAATATAGCCGTTTTCAGTGGTATCATACCCTTAACTACCGGCGACTTTTGTTGTCAGCCTCGTATTATACAGATCTTGCAGCCTTCTCAGCACTACTACCATACCAAGTGCCAGATTCTGTCTCCTTTGCTGTAGTATTCTAGGTTGCAAATCGGACTGGAAAGCTCAGCAGTTTAAGATCATATCCCAAGCTTGCTCTATTTCTCCTAAGCGGAGGGAAGTTCTATCTCTATAAATACCCTTCCAACACTATCCAAGAGTACTCCCCCATACCAAGGAAATATCTATCCTTAAAGTCATAACTATGTCTACCCAATCCTCCCTGCACGAGCAAATGCCAAATACAGATACCTCCACGCCCCAACCCCCTTACGCAGCCTTACACAGAATCCTAAATCCTGAACTGTATCAGTCTACTCCTGAGAGTCCGTCTGATACGAATTTGGACCTCCACCAATTCAACAGGTAATTCCCCACATTGGCTCCAAACATAAATCTAGAACCCACAAGATAACACCCTTACGACTACAGACACCACATAGAAAACAACTCCTCTACCATCCCGAGCGACCCTCCCACCCACTCGCTCGCTGATACAGATCCCAACCCCACCCAAGACTACCCCACCACCACCACCACCACCCATTCAAACTACCAGCCACTCCACAGCTATCGCTATACCCAACAAGGAAATCAACAAGATATCAACCCCTTAGAACACAGACACTCATACACGTGCGCAGAGTGTGATGCACCTTTCAAACGTCCCGGGGATCTCCAGAGGCATCTCGACACCGCAAGAAGCCATGGCCCAGCGAAGGGGCCGCTCTGCCCAATAGGAGGTTGCAAGTATCCTAATAAGAGGTTCACTAGAGTGGACAATCTCAAAGCACACCTTGTAAAGGTTCACAAAGTCAGTGCGATGGAAGCCGCAAGACACATTCAGAGGTGGAGGGAGGAGGGAAGACAATGACTATTAATCACCGAAAACTGCAGGGCAGGGTAATGAGAATTAGGCTAGGAGACGGTGAGAGGTCGGTGTGGGGATTCGGCCTTTGTTCCTACCGGATCGGGATTTCTGTTCGGGGGAGTATTTCTGCCCGTTTTTGGCTTTTAGTATGACATCGCAATATAATACCAAGCCCGCCTCTTCCCGTTGTTTCACTTTTTCGATTGGTGCAGCGCGAGTGTGTAGATCTTAGATATTGTAGAATACTTATTCTCAGTGGAAGTGCCTGGTCTTGATCCCAACTCTTCTTTCCAATAGTTTCTTTTTCTGGGGCCCAGTTTCTAAGCTGTCGAATACCTTTCCGCCCTCTTCCGCAACAGTGTGTAGGCCGGCGGGTATCGTGGAGAAACAGATGCCCATTCATAGAAAAGCTGTTAAGAGAGCTACAGTACGGTACAGTAATAGGGCAAAAGTATTCGTCCGATACCCTTTTTACATCAAAAGTGCCCATCTTCACCCACCCTCTCTTATTGCGTAATGTCTATGAGAATTAGCGAAAATTTATCCTTGCATTAGTAAACCCGTAGATAACATGAAGAAAGTTACAATATTATCATACCAAGTGAAGGAGAAAAAAGGTCGTTCGAGTATCTGGCAACGGTTGCCATGTACTTTTTTGTCTGGAGCCCCATACAAAAACTTAAGTCACTTTTACACTAGCTGACACAATCATAAACACAGAAGACAGCTTTGATTCCTTACACTTGTACTTGTAGAGGTTTGAATAGATAGTGATTCCCTAGCTGATGGAAAATTTTCAAGTGTTTTTATATGAGCAGTTTTGAGAATTGTTTATTCAAAAATGTCCATTTTTGGTGTAAAAAGGGCATCGGACGAGTATTTTTGCACCCGTACTTTTACGTACAAGGGATCTCATACGGTATCATAATACAAACACATGACTCGCGAATGCTACTTCCCGCCGCAACTCCTACTCTCACCTCTTTTAAGCGTCATCACCGCTTTACTCCCTGGCTTGGGCCAGAATCCCGCAGGCCAGATTCCAGCACCCCAAGTGAAATTGCCGATCAAGAAGTAAACAAGAAAAAAGATAGTTTCGCTTAAGGGAGAATAAAGTTTAACAACCTACCAGTACTTCATTAAATATTAGTGTAACCCCGACAAGGGGCTTATTCTCGCATTATATCACTCGTGCTGAGGTTGTTTGTTGCCCTGTCAAGGGATCGGTGCACCAAAAATCTGCCCACTGTTATACCCAAAATTCTTGGAAATCCAGGACCTTTCGATCTATTAGCCTCCAACAAGATAATTTCTATAGAAATTTTGTACAAAATCAGGTTCCAAGGAGCATAATAGCATTACTCTAAATTATCTGTTAGTCTTGTGTTATGATCCCTCTTGCGACCAACATCTTGAATTCCTGGCTAACCACAATAACGATCTTACACGCTTTCAAGAGAAACGGAAAGTGATGGATCAGTTCCGACACTTTGTTTCCCTTGAAAAAAAACAAAAACAGAGGGGATGGCATGGTAACTCTCCAAGGGCGCGCAATTCCATATTTAGAGAGCTTCCGTGTAAAGCTAGCTAGTGTACGAGGTGGGCTCCGATAGTCTAGAACGATAGTAGCATTCATGCCGCTCCTTCGAGCCTAAACTTTGAAGCTCCTAAGATCACAACTTGATGCTTGAAAGAAAGTCTGCCGGGTGACGCCATACCCTACTCACTGAAAGTCAGTTTAGATATTTGCGACTTCCAAAAATCCCAGTAAAAGAACCCGGAGACAGGCCTCTAGTCTCCCCTGCAGCTCTAAAAGGGCCAAATCCCCCTATACTCAGCGAAGCACTGGTCCCTAGCACTGCACCACAGCACTTGGCAAATATTCAGAGAAGTAAATTCTGTAGCAAAAGCTAGAAATGCTCATAGGGTGGAGTTGTTTGGAGCTTGTTGGAAATTACTGGAAAGAGCTCCGATCTTGTATGCCTCTAAGTTGATTATTATAGGGACTTGAGAAGTTAATCCCGCCACCGTCAACAACCGCCTAGAAAATTTTGATGCTCACCTGGGTTGCCACCCGTTTTGCTGTCACATTCGATTCTTTATTCCTCACCGGTCCTTAGCGCTATTTCGGGTTTGCTCAAATCATCTGGTATCTTGTCTCAGCTTATATCGATGTTCACCCCTCACCTAAGAGCCTTTTCCGGCACGTTGTTAGAACCTAGACCGAGTAGTTCTAACCAGCCAAAACCCCCGGAGTCCCGAAAACCAGAAACCTCTTCAAGCTAGAAGCCTCACTTGGCGCTATAATACATCCACCTACTCTCATATTCCGTTACTATTCTCTCCCCATAGCATTTCCCATATTTCTTAACCCAAACACGCCACCCTAAGCGAGCCGAAATGCATTGCCTCACTTATGGGCAGCAATCTCATGCCTTCGCCTTTCGCGCAGATCTCTGATTAGCACTTCTCACGATATCAAACCCCACTACGTGATCACATATATCGAGATCGGCTTTTCCCCAAACGATCAATAAACGCAATTGGACGATGATCCCGCCAACGTTCCCAGAGCACGATCTTCATAGATCATCACTCGTGAACTCCGCCCCTTGCGCTCGATTTGTGCTATCTATAGGTTAATATTTCTATCTCGGCAAAGTCAATATGCAACGCAAGGCAGACAGACATACATACATTCCTCTCCACGCAGATTGCAATTATGATTTGCTGATCCCCATCTGACTGATCCCGAAGTAGACGACTCCCTCTCCAATAGCTTCCGTCTTCAGGGCACGCTCCTCCCATCCACGTTCACCCAGAACGGCGAAAGAATACAGGTGGGGTACCGTATCCCGCTGCCAGCGATGATCGGATTCCCTGTTCGCCTTGGAAAGTTATTATTGTTGGTTGAAACTGCCATCCCCCACCTCTTGGAATCGCACATGTGGTCCAGTAAACGATCGTGTATGTTTCTGGATTTATTGGCTGGGCGCGGAATCAACCTGGTCGAGTTGCCGGGAGTGGGCGTATCATATAGGGTAGGTAGGTCGGAACCTTGAGAGCTACGCTATCATACGGTCACCCTTTCGGTGGGCTATGGTGGGTTCTTACCTGCAATGCTGGGTTTCCAGGAGACTGACTGGGGATCCGATGTGACCAACCAACCCTACGCTAGCGGGTTTACCCGCATATTGTTGTTTCTATGAGGGGTTTTTGTCATGTTTGTTTTGATTTATTGTTGATTAATTGTTTCGTTTCTATGCTGGGGTAATACGGGATGATACCCTCATTATGGGTTGTGGTGGTGGTGGCTTCGAAGGAGAGACTGGAATATTCCCTCGGTTGGGCTTGATGGACCCTGGCGGCTGTGTTTTTTTTCGTTACGCCTGGCTTCTCTTTAATGGAATTTTGGTTACGAAGCATAAGTTGCAGCGTTGTTCTTGTTTCCGAAGTTTTACTGTATCCATTCGAATGGTTGGCGGTGGGCAATCTGCACGGACGGGAACAAGGAATTAAGATTGATAATACACACGCGAGTTTCTCACGTGATCTCTCTCAAGTTCGCGCTGTGTTCTTCAAGGTGCTGCTTAAACGATCTCGCTACCATTGGTTCAATTCATTCACATACAACAAAAGTGCTACAACTACCGTATCATACTATCATAATTCTGTCACCGATAATTCTTGAAGCTTGTCGGCCGTTGGCCATGATGATATCGTACACGAGAAACAGCACTCGTGGTCTGTGCACTAGAATTTTTAATGCATTCGGTTAAAAACCCCACTCAACTCTTCACCAGGACCAGCACAGTTCTTGGCCGGTGCTCTCTACCCAAAATCGCACCAAACAACCAAAGTAGAAATTCAATACCGTACCGGTACTCGAGTGACGCACTATGAGTGCCCTCCCCGGCGGATCATGGCGGTGCTTGGCTCTGGCTCTAACAAGGCTGAAAGACACCCCTCCCCCGCCACGGCACCTACCGCAGGGTCCGCAACCGTAACAAAACTACTGTACCCGAAGCCTACCGTAGTCCTCGGACTGAACTGATGCCTTGCGAATTACGCTCGGAAAATGCAGCAGCAGCAGCAGCAGCAGCCCGCGACCAACACATTTCCTTTTTCGTTACTGTAATTCCGAAGCGTTGTTTTGGGTCAGTACTCGTACAGGGTCGTCAACATGATAGCGAGGCGATATATCGCAAGGCGGCCCCTTATGCAAGAAATGCAGGTTAGATGCGTGTGGAAATGAGGATTTTGACCTACATCTATTCTGTACTCGTACAGTACTCGTATCGTACAGCAGAAGGAAATTGTGAATTGACCGGGATGTTGTAGTACCGGTATACTAGTAGTAGCATGCGGGCACGGTATTGCAACCGAATTCAGCTTTTTCACTTTCGGTGATAGGGCTGGTTTACGGTGTTTGGAGGGCTGTTTGGTAACTGTGAGTGAGGAGGGTTGGGTTGGGTTGGGTTTGTGAGCAGTTTTTTCGTATCTGGGAAATAATTGAGGGAATACGGTTAATCTGTTTCATCGATTCAGGGAATATCCACTGACGATGGAGAAAGCCTTGTGCGGCCGTGGAGCAAGATTCCCGAGTCCTATGAAATACTAGAGGTTCGTTTATTTACAGGCTGATAGCTGTCCGGGGATTAAGAAGTACTCGAGTAATAGGAATACATCTGAGACGCGCATACTGTATTTAATATACTGGGGCTGAGTATCGTGAGTCTGGGAAGGGGATGTTTCGTGGGTCACAGTGATACGGCGCCGGGACGACGGGACGAGCTCATGTCTCGGCATGCCGACCACTCATGTTTTGCATTCTTTCCCCCACTCGTTTCTCTCATCTCATTGCACGTCTCGTTCGCCTCTCTCTCCAGCCTGCTCTCGCAACCACTCAACCTACTCCTTCGCCGTCTGGATTCCCACCGAAATGGCAGGCGTCCGCCCCGATGGGGCCCACTCAAAAAAGAAACAAGCCTCCCACCGGAAAGATGCGAGCAGCAAAATACAGTATTAGAAATAAAGCCAAACTTGAAAATAAAGTAAAGAAACACAAAGTGGGGAAGAAAGAAAAGGAAAAAAAGTGCACAAGTTTCAAACGAATTGTTTTTTTTTTTTGCGATCACGGTGAGCAAAAACCGAGGGGTTGATCTGGTTATCTTCGGTTGAGAAAGTGAGTAGCATCCTGGTGCTCTGAAATATTTCGCTGCTACAATTGGTCTCGGGGGGGGCTATTGTTGTTTATGCAATGCATGCACGATCATTGGTGTGGGACCGGGGCCGTCATCTGATTCGACGAGGGATATTTCCACCCCCTCCCCCCCTCCCAAAGAACCTCTCCTTCAGCTTCTTTATTTATTCCCATCACGATGTGAGAGGTACGGTGGATACAATTTAGGGATACAGTACGGTAATTCGATCTCGATGGGGGTATCATGCTTTCGAAGACGCAATTAGTTGAATTACAATATGAGTGCTCCCGTGGGTTGAATGGCGGTTGAATGTGGGGGATAAGATGATACAGCAGGTTGAATGAATGGTGGCTACCGGTGTTGGAGCTGACAGGCTGCGAGACAATATGGAGAAGGGAATGCAGTCTGCTTTGGTAGCGGGCTGTACCATACAAAATTCCTGGAGCTACCTTCTCATGTACTCGTAGTGTCGTAGCGTTTTTAGAAAAGACTGCTATTGCATACCA
>Ga0307507_10004348_pt1 | contig 25314 bp, 6 predicted proteins | sample 7_EM_MG_FD_207223 | JGI IMG/M metagenome (GOLD analysis project Ga0307507, IMG submission 207223) | Populus trichocarpa ectomycorrhiza microbial communities from riparian zone in the Pacific Northwest, United States - 7_EM | ecosystem: Host-associated > Plants > Roots > Unclassified | place...
AGACCTAACCCCTGAGCGACGTGTATATATACCGCCTCACCTCCTACATAGTTCTGCACACGACATCGTTTGTTAATGATACACAGTCACAGTTACCTCGTTGACCCTCTGCACGTACTGTGACACTTTATTAGATATAGACGCTTGGTTAATCCTTTGACTAATAGATCTTAGAGCGTTAGCAGCATATCCTCTTAGCTAGAAATGTCCACTCTCTAAGAAGTTTGAGCACTACCTTTTACGCCTCTTATATGTAAAGCTATACCTAAAATATCCCCTTCTATAGGAAAGGGTTTGCATAAAATTTAACTTACCTCTCTCCTATTAGGATAGGTGGTAACTCCTTAGAAGTATATATAAGCTCGTATATCCTGCCTAATATTATATCAAAAATTTGAAAGCGCTAAGCGCGATTAGGATGGCCAAGACCTATTACTGCTACCTATCCTTCTATTCGCTAAATAGCTTGTTTAAAGTATTCCGTTAAGAGCGTTCTTATAAAGAGAAGGAAGTATATAAAAACATATAATTTAATTTGCATATTATTTGCTAGATTTTTATAGAGCTCTGTAAAAGAATAGAGGTCTTTATTGCTTATGTTATGGAGTAAAGTGGCTATTTCTAGCTTAACGCGAAATAGCTCCGTATTCTGTGTTCCGCTCGCCATATTATCTTCGCTAAGAATTAATATTTTAATTGCCTGCTTTATGCGCTACCTAACTTAGGGGAGGCTTACCGTAAACTTTAGGAGAATGTTTTTAGACTCCTTAGTGGGCTTATACGCGCTATTACTTTGTACTTACTTCCCTCGTTCCTAGTACCACGCCAGCTTTAGACATCCTATTATAGCGGGGTTTCGCCAACCTTAGTCTTGCCGTGATAATCGTTTCTCGATCTTCTGCAGCCATAAGTTATATATGGCAAAATATGCGCAGTAAGTCTTGCTGAGGCAAGATGTATTGGGCGTTAGGCTTAAAGAACCAGTCTCGCTAAAGGCCTTAGATATTGTCCTAGTAGAACACGCCTTAGTCTTAGCACTGTGTCTCTCCTTTGGAAAAGCCGCGCTAAAGCGTTTACTTACCTATACCTTCCTTGGATACTGCTGTATAGCACTAATTTGCTCTAAATCTTTACCGGTCGACGTGGATGCTATAGGTTAGTACCTTTTTATCCCAGTATCTTCCGCGTAAGGTCTGTTAAAAGGCCTTAGCTATAGTCCCCTGCCGAATAGAAATGCGGTCTCTTTACTACCCGCTTTCTTATAGTACTGGACTAAAGGGCTTATAGACTTATTGTTTGCTTTGCAGCGAGGCGTAGTGGGGTTTACGTCGTTATCTAAATGTATATTATTCCTCGTTTAGCTAACCGTGAAAATTCGCCAGTATAGTACTGTACTGTAACCTGGCTGCACCTAGCGGCCCCTAAGGGGTTCCGGAGAGTTTACCCTTAACGCTTATAATAAAAGAAGGATGTTTTATATTCTTAACGACTTAATATAGGGCCTAATTTCTATTAATAAATATTCTAAGACTAATGCATTGTATATTTAACAATTACCGTCTTCGCGTACGAAATCTTAACAAAACTTTAAATGCTAGTCCCAAAGCCGTTACCATCTTAAGCTACTACTTTAGTGCGAATCGCGCCTCTATATAAACGAAGATAACGCTATGCTAACTAGTTAGGCAGTACTAATTGGAATTAATTTCTACTCGGAACGTCCTCTATAGGACTACGTTTGAGATATATAAATAATCAAAAATTATCTCAAAACGCGTGTGGACATTGCTATATTGACGGCGAATGCGCCTACTAAGCTTAAAATGTGTAGTTATTAGGAGTATAACGCTAGTATCTTCTGCAATATCTAGCTAGGGTTTGCCTTTATTATTAAAGTTAGTTATAGAGTTATTAAGATAACTGCTAATTACCTTATTAAAGTAGTTTAGCAAAAGCTATACTAGCCCGGGATATCTCCTGCCGCATAGCAAACTATATTAAGGGTATGGAATATATATACTTAGTACCGCAGAGCGAAGAGCACTGGTTCTAGGATAATGGCATATTTTAATATATAAATTAGCAGCGCCTAGGGTTTATACCCGTTAATAACGCTTAGAATGCTATTCTCCTTTGGTCCGATGTTTACACAATCTTTAACTAAAAGCGTTTTGCGATTATTCCTAAGTCTTCTATTCTTCTTGTTTATATTCTAGCCCTAGGTTTATCTCTTTAGCTTATAAGTCTCTACTATAACGTATTACTACAGCCACTCGTTAGTGTCGCTATTTAGTATATTCTGGCACGCTTCGCGTAAACAATCTTTACTTAATCCGTTAATTTTATGCAGTAGGGCCTTAAGCAGAGGCTCTGCATTTATATGGGTAATGGGGAGATAAGTATTATAGACTTCTTAAAAGACTAATATAAGCAGCTACTCGCGCTAGGGGCTAAATCTTAGAGCTAGAGTTTGCGAAAATGATAACGGGATGCTTATATAGCTCTAGTAGAAGATAGGGAAGATAATAGAGGAGAGTAATATTTCTGGGGTCGTAGGAGACGGCGCAGTTTTAGCGCCTTATTATAAAATTCTTCCTTTAATAAAAAGCTATTAACTACCTCTTAAGAGCTATACTAGATATAGATGTTAATAATAATAATAACGAGCTAGACAACTATAATAATATAAAAAGATATTTAAAAAGATAGTATCTAGCAAGTTCCTATAATTATAATAATCCTAGTTAGAAGTTTATCTTAAATCCCCATTCTAGATAGTTATTAATATTGCTTTTAATTTTAATTTGCAAATTTACTACTTTATATACCCTTCTCTCGCATTTACTACATCTTGATAATATTTTTTTATATTCCCAATATATCTCGCAAAATTAGATAGTTCTAATACCGCCTACTCTTCCTCTATATATTGCCTTAACTCTATAAGGCTATATAGAAATCTTTTAGCCACTTTCTATTTTAACAAACGCCAGATATTCTCTATTAGATTTAAGTTAAAAGAATTAGTAGGCTAATACATCTTATCTATACCATTTAAATTATTATTATTTATTGCTTAACGTCCGATTCGGATCCCTGTTGGGCCCACGCGGACTACTCCTTATATACATGTGGGGAGAAAACTCTATTTAAGAAAACCCCATAATCCGTCTCCCCGCCTTTTGGGGCTTGCTTATAAGTCGCCTATAAGTTACCAGTGGTGCTCTACTACCTTACTTTTTGACCTCTTTGGGAACTACTGCTGCCGTAACAAACCTACGGACGCGCTAGTATTACACACTATACTCTACTCCTGTAGAGTTATTAGGGGGCGCCTATTACTTACCCCTTTGCTTTTTATTGCTGTTTCCTTTGCAACCCAGAACTAGTCTAGCATATTTTAGCCAATAAGCCACTAGGTAGCCGCCTTGAGGCCTTTCTATATTAAGAGCAGTGTATTATAGTTTTCTGTGCTAGCTACTAAGAGTATTGCTTCTTAGCTAGTGCGTAAGGGGTATAACAGTATTACATATTTTGGTGTCTGTCTTAGCCAGCTATATTTACACCTTAGGCTATCTACTAGAACACCCACCCAGTAAAGCCAATCTTTTAGTCCTATTATTCCTGTTCTTAAGAGTGTTGCTATTGTATTTTCTGCCTTTGTTAGGCCCTCTTAGAGCCCTTAGGTATTTACCCCCTATAGTATTACCTATACTATGGTTTAGGTTCCCCTTGCCTAAGTCTGCCTCTATACCTTTAACTCCTATTTGTCTCTCTAGCGTCGGTCCAACCAGTATTATATTGCGGTAGATGGTTTTCCAGTACTCTTTTATGCTCTACTTTGGCTCCTTTCTCTCCCTTACTGTTGTCTTTGCTAGCCTCTTGCGCGTCTCCCTTCCTCCTTTATATAGGCCTGGGCCCTAGCGCCGCACTATTCTTCTTCTACTTTCTCTATCTGTTTTCCTAATATATCTTCCCTACTTTAGGGTTGTTGGTTTCTTCTCCTATAGGGCACCCTAGGGTCCCTCTATAGTTTGTTTAGGTATGTCTTAATATACTTTATAACGTTAGAGTTACGTTTCTTTTACACCCTTTACATTGCATCGGCTTCAATATATAGTTATAGGGGGGAAATATTGGCTTCCTTCTCGAGCAGTGCTGTGGCCGTTCGCTTATACCCACCTATTATACTCTTAAGGCAGGCTGTTTGGACCTTTTAGAGTAGTTTAAGGAGTAATTTAGGGGGGCCTTTTTTGGTTTCTCTAGTGGCCCAAATGCTAGATCTATACGTTATAGTTAGCCGGACAACTGCTATGTATAGTAGGCGTAACCTCTGGAAGTATAGACCCCATATAGAATTAGCGATCCTGGATATAGCGATATACTATACTTAGCCCTTACGGGCCGCTTGCGCTGTATGTGCGCTCTACCGGAGCTTACTATTTACCCACACTCCTAATACCCTTAGGCCTTAAACCGGTTGACCCCCAAAGCCTTAGATATAGATTGTATGCTAAAGATCTACAGATTAGTTACGTTTTCTTATAAAATAGATTAGCTAGTATTTCTCTAGTAAGAATTAGACTCTATATTATCTTGCCCATTCTATATAGGTGTTATGGGCTTTCTCTAGTGTCCTACAGTTCTCTGCGGCTGTTGGCCTATATGTAATTAGGTTTGTGTTATTAACAAAGCCTATTCCCTAGGTCGCCCCTTCCTTAAAGGTGTCAAGCAGGTTGCTTATAAAGAAGAGGAAGAGTATAGGCGACAGAGGTAATCCTTGTGGTATTCCTATTACGACTGCGATAGGGGGGCTCTGGTATCTGTTAAAGACTAGTAACGTTTCTTTCTGGCCTATAAATCCTTAAATAAACTAAATAATCCATTCTAGGAAGCCCTTTGCCCTAAAGATGTATAGGAGACGCTTATGGGGTATATTGTTGTAGGCGCCGCTAATATCTAGGCTAAGCATTAATACTATAAAGTCCTTTCGCATAGCCCATGCAGTTTTAATGGTAGCAGCGAGTAGTGTAAGTGCTGATAGCGTTAAGCGATTCTTCCTTGCCCCCATTTAGCTTTGTGGTAGTAGGGCGTGTTCCTCTACCGTGTCTGCTATGTGGTCCGCTATAACCTTTTCTAAGATCTTGCTTAGGGTGTTTTCTAAGGCAATAGGGCGGTAGCTTCCTGGGATTGAGTAGTCTGCTTTGCCTTCTTTTCGTAAGACGACCGTCGTCATGGATCTTCCGAGTCGCGGGTAGTAGCCTATTGCAAAGCATGCTCTGGCTACGTCTGCAAGCCAAGGTGCTATAAGTGGTCCATAGGTCTTTAGGGCTTCGTTTGGGATCCCATTACTATTTAAATTATAGAGCTATTATATAAACTTAGTAGTATATTAAAAAGCACCGTCTTCTATTAGAATAATATGCCTCTAAGGGTTTTCCAGGTGTTATACTACCTAGTCTATAAATTTATATACCTAGGGAAGCACTCTTTCTCTATATACTTTACCCATTACACTGCCCTATTCCTTTTTAATAACTACTATATCTCCTTTACCAAGCGCTAAAATACTCCTATAGATGGTTTAAGAAAAGTAATCTCTAAACTTAAAAGAATAATAAGAATCGTTATACTTCTCTTTTAGTTGCTAGGTAATATATACCTTTCTAAAGCCTTTAGTTAAGAGGGAGCACTTATTAGTCTAGATAACATAAGCCCACTACTTTAGCGTCTAGCTTAAATACTTAATTGCCTATACTAAACGTATTTGCTTTTATGCTTCGGTAAGGAGAGGTTTTAAGGTAGCTATATGGCGACTATAAGACTCCATTTTAAATGCTGCTATAAGAGCTTTTTAATAAGCCTATATACCTTCCAGCTAAGCGATTTCCTTATACATTATTTAATAATAAGCAGCGTTAAGGGTTGTATAAGTAATAAGGCGTTCCTAAATCTTGCCTATAATAGTAGGCTTTCTACCTATTTACTTCTTTAGAGCTTTAACTTAGGATCTTATTATAGATTAAATAGTTATTTAAGAAAGTTTTATAGTTATAGCAATTGCTTCTAGTGTCTAATATAAAAGATTGGAGAGTATAAAGATGCAACAGCGCTTTTTATAGAATAGTTTAGTTCCTAGTTAATGGGTCTAATTTTAGCTCTGCTCTATTAGATATAGTAAGCAATACTAATAAGGTCTTTAAACAATATTAGGTATACTTATTCTATTAATATACTCCAATATACTTTATAGTAAGGACATATACTTTTATAGTTAAAGTAGTTATTTTAATATGTTTAATGGCACTACCTAAGATAATAACTTTCTTACTAATACTTTTTAAAGCGTTAGAGTAATAACTAGGACTAGATTTTTAGTGCAAGTATATATAATATTTAGCCTCTTCTAAAAGGGTTAATCCGTTAATTTCCTTATATTACCGCTATTTGTATTATTCTATCTACTATAATAGATAAGCAAACGTATCCACTTACTTATCCTACTTTATAAATTTTCCTTAAAAATAAGTAAGAAACGAGTTTGCTAATAAATACTCGCTTAGTACTATAGGGTCAGCACCGCTATATACCATAACTAAATCTAAAAACAATCTATGGTGGCTATATACGTACTTTAGATTATCCTAAAATCTTACTAAACTCTTAAGAATAACGACTAAGTCTGCAACGTAGATATAGCTATATATTATGCCATAAGTCAGGCCGCATTGTAAAGTTAAACGGTAATTGTTACTAGTCCGAGGTTAGGAGTTTACGCTTTAGTTAACTTAGCAATCGCGCTACACGCGCTACGCTAATCTAATATAAGCTCTTTATTGTAGCCAAGCAGTAGGGCATTAGAGAGTTCTATAGCTAGTAGTATAAACGCGGCAGTGCTTAACCGCTATAACGCCAAGCCTAAGAGAGTTATTAGTTCTAACGTACCAGCCTATAGTAGAACCACTTCTTGCTGGCTTCCTATTCTTATTCTAAGAAAGTAGCGCCTTAAAAATAAGGGTGTGGCCGGAGCGGGTTGGCCGCCCTCCCTACTAGCGTAGGTAAACTGTAGAGAGCTTTAGGCGAGTTTGCGCTAGAAACGCCGCTAATTTATTAAGAGATTATAAAGCAGCTAGGAAAGACGAAGCGTAGGTTACGCCTAAACGTATCGCCGTAGCCTAAGCCTAGAGGACGCCACTCCTACTTAGCACGGTTAGTAAGCTAAGTATTACTTACCCCTCTATTTTTAACTTATCAAATATTAAGATAAACCGCGGTTATAAGAGCGGCTTTACTCCATCCTTCTAATACCTAAAGAGAGGGAGCTGAGGGCTAGGGTGGTAAAGGCTTACCTTTTTAGTCGCCAGCTAGATATATATATCCATAGCATAGATAACTCTATCTTATACTTACTTCTCTATATCTATATACAATTGTTTATAACTTCTTAGCAACCGCCATACCAATCGTTATATCTATATGCTATGTTAAAGAAAACCCTAAACGCTTTTAGAAGGGCCTGCTATTAAACGGTTTACTTTTACTATAATTCTCGGCAATCTCTAGCTCTGTAGCAACCCAGCTAAGTAATCTATGCTTTACTGCGCCTTACTCTATAAGGAGCAGCAATAATAAGATCTAGTAAAGGTAATGGATCTTTCCAGTTAGGGCTATTTATTGGCTGTAGTGATGAACCTTAATTCGCGCAGAGTAGCTCCGCCTCATTAAGTTATATAAATTTTTGTATATGCTAATACCTGCCCTTTAATTGTGCAACGACGCGTCTATATAAATGTTGACCTGTTCTAGTTTGTAGTTCTTGACGGCGGCTAGAGCGTGCTCGTCCCTGTATATTACAACGTTAGGGCTTAGATAACCTTTGGTGGATATATATATAACTTGACTTCTGATACGCCCCTCTACTTGGACATTCTAGTATATCGTCGCCGTCCTCTAAAGGTAAGAGGTATCTTTTGTGGACCTACTTTCTCTAAATTATCTAGTAAGGGTGCGATTTGCCTAGCTTATAAATAGACGCTTAGAATGCGATTGCCTGGTTGCGCGGCCTCTGCTTAAGGGGAGGAGACTGGCTTTTACGTCTGCTATAGAGAGAGCACCGGTCTGGGCTGTTAGCCTTAGATACCGGTAAGGCAGACCACGCGGCTTAAACGCGGTATACTGTAATTCTAATTATTAATCTCTTTGTACAGATTTATATTTAGCTGTAAGGCTGAAATTTTTACGAGCTGCTAAGTGCTGCGTTGGGAGCAAAATTTATTCTGCTAGCCCTCAAAGCTGCCCGAATATTCTACTTACTGTTTCCATCCTTTTTTCTCCCAAATCTTGTAACGTCCAAGTAACTAGCGCCTCTCGCCTCCTAAGTGAATCCCTAAGAAAGCACCTTTCCGCCTAAAAGAGCCTTTAGGATCGTACATCGCCGTCTATATAGCATTATCCCGCCACCTAATTGCTGTTATAGATCTAATAAGCCATAGCTGGAAACTTCCAGTTCGGCTTAGTTTCTGGATAGAATTAGAATATCGCGGCCCTAATAAATGTCAACTTCGACTTCTTAATTATAAAATTTGCTGTACTACTAGAGTACTACAAGGTTGGGCTCACTATCTTACCTAAACGGAGAAGGGAAGCGGAGGATGGACACGTTTATACTATAGTAAGAAAGTTGGCTCTTCTCTTCTGCAATAACCTCCCCAAAATCCCGAACCTGGTTAGAGTATACAGGATCCGCGCGATAGAAATTGTAAAGGATTCTAAAGTAAATCCAAGAGGTATATCCCTTAATGGACCATTTTAGGAGTATATTAGAATTAATAGGACCTTATTATAAGCATCGGCAATATTAGGCAAGAGTGCTGTGGCTATATATCTCCTCGCCTATATATTATCTTAAATATGGAAAGGACGGGCCACCGCAATTTAGGCGGAAATGGTTGTAAGGAGAAAAGCTATACTATAGGAAAGGCTTATAGAGACAATTTTAGTATAGACGAGTTTATAGCGTCCGCGATACTAATAAGCAGAGACCAGCTGTTAGAGTAGGATGCTAGCGTAAGGTAAGAACTTACTTAGAGGTCCAGAAAATCTAGGTTACTCTTTAAAAATACCTAATACAGAACCTATAGGGCTTGGCTGGAAAGCGCGGATATTACGCTCTCTTAGAGGTAAACACAAGCGAGGCTTATCCTAGATAACCTAGGTTTAGAGCTCCTCTCTAGTCCCGACGTCTATAAAGTTATTATAAGTACCTAGAAGGCAGCCCTGCAATTTATAGAGGATATAGTTGTTAGAATGCCGCAAGCGGTTAAGAGCGGAGAGGTTTTATTAGCTCTATCTTTATAGCATCTTTACCCAGATCTTAAAATTCTCTACGGCTATACTTAGAGTATTACGCAGAACAATCCACTAATAGTCTAAGGAGGAGTCATAATAATAGGACTTTAAAATCCAAACGTAACCAATAAGTTGGGTATATTATGGTCGCTGCCGCTCTTATATCTCCAGTATTATGGAAAGCCAGTAATAGCCACTAGCTTTATTAACACGTAATTATCTAGAGTTACAATAAACCAGCTTTTACTAGTTATATTTGGATACGTTACTAATAACTAGGTTATAGATACTAAAGGTATAACTACATATGCCAAATTCCTACTAGTACTCCGAAAGGCCCTAGATAACCAAGAACCTCCTAGATAGCTTAAGATGCTATTTAATATAGCAGTTGCGTATTTAGAATTAATAGGCAAATCCAGGGAGGATGCCAACCGTCTTATTTTATTTAGCCAAAGAAAATGTCCTACTTTTCTTAACTAAATAAAGCGGACTATTCTAATGGCACTCGGCCTTATAAAGCCAGAAGTATTCCTTGGGTTCCTTAGAAATTCCAAGATTAAGATAAAATGGCTGCGGGAAAGGTTTAATTATTAAAAAAGACGGTTAGAGTTAAAGAAAGCGAAATATAAGACTAGCAGTCTTGAACTTGCTTTAATCCGCTACCCATATAAAGTTATTTATTTAGATATACACAACCAATTATATAACCGATCGCACCATTATTATTGCATGCATCCAGATTCCGTATATAATGCTTATACTTCGATCTATAAATAGGCAAGTTTAGCTCCGGTTTATAAAGATAAGAAAGGGCGACATTATTATCGGCGGTGGTTAAGTACGCTTACCGAGAGAAGAGCGTATCTCGAAATGGGATACGAGCCCGTGGCTTCTCTAGCTGTAAAGCGGGGTGCGCAGCTAAAGAAAGAAACAAACGAAGAGTGCGGATTTGTTTTTCTCTATAATAAGGATTTTTCTTCGGGAGTTATTGTTAGGGAAGCCGAAGGGAATGGCAAGATTATGGCAAGATTATGGCAAGTAATGCTAATATGGCTGTTAAAGATGATAAATGGCTGAGGTGGCCGCAAAGCCACCTTAAGATATCGCCAGTACCGCTACTACTCGGGTACTAGCTTCAAAAGCGGCTAACGTTATACGCTGCTGCCCCGTCCGGATTTGGTGTTTGGGGTATAGATCCCCACTTACGAACTATGGAGGGTAGTAAGGAGGAACGCCTTTGCGTTAAAGAACTTGATTATAGGATTGGACATTGGCGCGACTTAAACGTTAAAATGGTAGTACCGAGTTCTATTTAGAAATTCCTTGGTCGCTCGCTATCTTTTATAACTAGATCTTTAAACTACTTAGTTAATCTAGAAAAGGAAAAGGAATTTTTTTTAAAGATTATAAGATATAAGTTTAATTCTAATCCCGCCTTTAGGAATGTAAGTTAGTAAATACCTATAGTACTCCTAGAAAATAGCTCGCTAAGTAATAATTACGCCTACCACTTATAAAGTGTCACGGAGTGAGTATAAGCGACGATAATATATAGTAAAGTAGATATTATTAAGCTACGTATATAAACTGTGTAATGAAGTTAAGATATTGCGTAAGGAGAGAAGGTAAGGAAATGGGAAGAAATGGTATATATCATTAGTTTGGTTGCTTGGTTGACACGTGCACAGAGTAGAATAGGATTTAAGGAGCGGTCTTGGCAGAACTTGGTAGAATTCAGTAGGCTTTAGCGGAATATAGCAGAATTCAGTGGATTCTGGCGGAATATAGCGGAATTTAGTGGATTTTGGCGGAATATAACAGATTGCCATCTTACGGTCGGTCTCTTCTTACTGCATTAGTAGAAATAGATGGACGTGTGTAAGGTGTTACAGAGGTGTCCCGTAACAGTACCCCCCCTTTAAACTTAAGCTTCTATAAGATGGGGCTATAGTAGTTCTAAGTAGAGTTTGTGAAAGTCTTTTACGGCTTATATAAGTCCTACAGAGTTAACAGGTTCCTATATAGGCTTATTAAAACCTCTCCATTTTATAAGATATATATATTAGCGTTTTCGTTTGTTATACTTAATGTTGTTAATTCTTTTAATAAAGTACTTATCCTTACTATCCACCTTAACTAGTAGGGGAGGGTCCTAGATCTGTCTAGGCAGGGCATCTAATATAGGGGCAGTAGGGTAGAGGACTAACGTGTGGAATATAGAATAGATTTTAACCGTATTAGGGAGCTTTAGTTAGTAGGTATAAGGAGAGACAACTTTCTTAACTTTATAAGGGCCGGCGTTCTTCCAATTAAATTTCTTAGTAGGTTGTTTTATGTTTAGATTTCTTATATCTAACTAGTGTCACGAAGTTCAAATAGATGAGTTTATTGATGAAATGGGTTGATAGATTGATGATCTGGTATCGTGTCTTGAGTGACATGTCTTGGGGGCCCTAAAGCTTCGAGCTACGAAGAGATTTTACAATGCACGTGCTCCGTGCACATGACTCGTGCACGTGACCCACGCCTTTAGAGAATACAGATTATCTAACATACCCCCTTAGCTTTAAGCTCTTTGAGGTTAAAGCTAGCCACCTTCTCGTGTCCGTTAATGAGTTAATTAAACCGTAATCTCATCTGAATCTTTCTGTCTTGCTCTAATACTGTCCCTTAGGTCCTCTAGTTGCTTCTCCTTATCTAGCTGCTCCTTAATATCCACCATCCCAATTATATTAACGAAGTTTTAAAACCTCTGCTTAGGCAGGGCCTTTATAAGTCCATCGGCAATTATCTCCTTTATCACTGTCCATTAAAATTATACTTGTCTTATTGTATATTCCTAATGTAGCTAGTATTAATAGATATTAACATGTTAGAGCTTTGTAATTAGCTTTACCGTGTCTTCTATAATTAGTTGGAGTGTCTGTGTATTATCACATTTAATAATTAAGGGCTCGTTTAGGCGTAATGTTATTGCTTTAAACAGCCTACTAATAAAGATAGCTTCCTTTACTGTCTGTAATAGGGCTAATAACTTAGCTTCTGTGCTTGATGTTGTTACTATACCCTACTTGTTTACTTTCTAGGCGATTGGCCCCCCAAATAGCTTTATAATGTATCCTTATAAGCTCTTTCTATTAACGGAGTTGTCTATAAATAATGCATTGCTGGCACAGATAAATAATTGCGCTTTACCTCTACCGTCTCTTCCGTTATCTTGTCCTTTATCGCGTATTCCTTTATCTCTCCCTCTACTGTTTATTCCTTTCTTGTCTCCTCTATAGTAGATTGCTCTGCTTCTTGTGCTATATAGGTACTGGATTACTCTATCTGCCGCTTAATGGTGCTCTTGGCTTGGGTTCTGATTAAACCTTACTAGCTATAATACTACAAAAGCAATATCTGGACGCGTTATAGTGGCTGCATAAAGTATTAAACCTATTTTTCTCTAATATAGCATTATAGAAGCTGCTTCTCTTGGTAGGGACATAGGACGGACTAGTAGGTCTGTATTAGGGGATGGACGCGTTAGACGGATTGATCAGTAATTAGTAGGGAGGAGTTCCGATTCTACTATAGGAGTGTCTAGAAGACGCCCTCTAAGATCTATCTTATACTAGTTAGCTATCTTCTTAATATAGGCTTCCTGGGATAGCCACAGGAGCCTCTAGCTATAATTGCGTAGCATATGGATTTCTAGGAACTATTTTAGCTTGCCAAGGGTACTTATCTAGTATTCCTTATATAGCTCCTTAATTACTTCTTAAGCTTTCTTCTTATCTTTTTTTTGGTAGTAGAAGATAATATTGTTAATATAGAAGAAGACGACTATTCTACCTTTTAGCATAATATACGGCTCCTAAGGTACCTCTTTAAAGCCCAATTTATTTAACAAGCTTATAAGATTCTTTTGCTATAACAGCGGTAATCGTTATAGTCCGTATAAGGCTTTTCTTAAGCGTAGTACTTTGTCTATCTTTCCTTTGTTAAACCCTAGCGGTAGCTTTATATAGACAACCTTATTAAGATTATAATGGACAAATATATTAACTGCATCTATCTGTATTATCTCTAGGTTAAATTTTACGGTAATCGCTATAAGGGTTTAGAAGGTCATACTAGCTAATATAGTGGCTCTCGTAGGTAGGTCTCCTAGGGCCTATTAATTTCTATATACTACTAAGCGTGCCTTGCATTTCTGGAGAAATCCATACTTATCCATCTTATAAACGAACACCTATATTAAGCTAAGGATCTGCTGTTCCTTTACATACTTCTTTTTTGTTTCTTAAAATAACCTTATTTAATAATAGGATTAGAGGTAGGCTTATTAAGCTTCTTAGAACTAATCTTAAAGAGGATGCGTATTAAGGTTACGGATTAACTAAGGTAGCGGAGGTAAGTTCTTCCTATATAATCTAATATTATGTATTCTGCCTGATTTTAGCTTACTATTATTAAGTTAACTATTAAGGTTAAACTTCCTTCCTGCTAAGAAGGCGCCTTAATAGGCTAACGTGATCCTTTTAGTAACAAAGTCTTTAAACCTATTATTATAGGCTTCCTTAAATAAGTCTTTAACTAAGTTATTAAACACCCCCTAAGTATAAAAACCGTCTCCTACTTGGCTAATAATGTCCTAATCAGTACCTTATATATCTAACTTTATAGGATACTTAACGTAAAAGGCACATAGAGATTCTTTATCTTCTTCTGTTAGAGGTGGCGTATAATACGCATCTTTAAGAGCTCTTACAAGGTTAAGATCTGCTAACTTATTAAAGGCTTAAACTGGCTCATTATCAACATCTTCCTCTTAAATTAACGGTTTAAACACTTTGTTATTATCTTCTAGGAGAACCTTGTTCTTGGTTAGGGTATTAGGGAGTTAAATCTTCTTAATTAGCGTATCTAATTTAGCGTGTAGATCCTTTAAGATGTCCATTTGCTTTCTATTAAAGAACGTCTTCTCATTAAAGATGATATCCCTAGTAGAGATAATAATACCTTTATATAGGATCCAGATCCTGTAGATATTGGTAGAGTTATAGCCAATAAGGTAGCTAATATAGGCTTACAGATCTAGCTTGCTTAGCCTTTTCTTCTTTAGATGGGCATCTAACATCATCACGTACGCCCTACAGCCATAGGCTTTTAGGTGCGCCAATTGTGGTTTTCTTAATCTCCCATTCGCTAGGTAGGTATAGAACCTCTTATATAGTAATTTCCATCCATTGCTTTCTCGTGGCGTTCGATCTTAAAGGTAGACTGCATAGTTGATAATCTTATTCTATAGATTATACAGTAGCCTGGCAGCAATTCTTATTACTTATACTCTCTTAATAATTACACCCCCTAAGCATTTAGCGGTACTGTTTTAAGCTTAAGTATATAGCGCCAAAGGCTTAAATGTAATCCCTTAAGTCTATAGCTATTTAAGAGTTCTCTTTCTCCCTAGCTCATTGTCTAATCTAATAGTGTTGACTTTAAGGTTATACCTCAGACAAATCCATTAGATAAAATCTTTAAGCACTTATAGTGTCTCCTTCTCCTTGCTATGTGTTATTATAAAATACAGGAAGGTTCTTCCTAAGAAGGTATTATAGATAAATATAACTTATATAAATCCAGTATACGCTTCCTTAAAATTAGTTTAGTTAATATAGAGGTTAAGATAAGGTTTATTAATATTTTATTTTAAGAACCTTTTTAAGACCTAACGCTTAATTTTGGCAAGACTGCAATATTAACATTCCGTTATCTTTAGGCCTTAAAGCTTAACTCCTAAGGCGTTAAGACCTAGATAGTAAAGGCTTATAGGTCCTAGATAACCTAGACGCAGATGCTATAGACACACATTACCTTTTAAATCTGGACGAGCGTCTCTTGACAATGCTCTGCGCTTCTATTAGCGGCATAGTAGTTAGCTTATATTAAACGCTAATAGACTTCCTAGTCGGATATATTTAATAGTCTATTATCTATAACATTCTTCCATTTAATATAGGATTGTGTCATCCTTCTAAACTAGAAGATTGTTATCTCCTTTATTGTCCTAGTAGTACCCTTATTTTTAAAGTAGATGGAACAACACTAGATTCGTATTAAAGTCCATACAAAAGACAACGTCCTTAAGACATAGGTTTCCCTTGCTCTTGTCTGGTTTTGTGACTTAGAGAGTAATATCGCCGTAACCTAGTATAGGCACTTCTAAGCTGCCAGCGGTGACGTATTCATATCTTAGGACTTTCCTAAAGTTGTAGAAATAAGAGAGATTATTAAAGATGTGGAGAGTGGTTCCTAAGTTAAGAATAGTTAATAGCTTTAATAGATGGAGTTGACCAGTGTAATATGATTCTAGGAATATCGCATTGGCTTCTCCCTTAATCTTAACTATCTCCTAGCTCTTATCCTATTATTATTAAGCTTTATTAGTCTTTAATTCCTCAAGCTTAAGTTGTTCCACTTGGGCAGCTAAATCCTTGTCTTGCTCTACCTTTATAAACACCCTTTTTATATGTGTACCTACGGCTTTAAATCCCTTAGGCCTTTTGCTTTTAAATAGATACCAACAGTTAGGAAGGGTATATCCCCTTATATTACATGCTAGGCATTTAAGGTTCTTCAACCTTTTAAAAGACGTCTCTTTAGTTAAATTTATACCTGCCCTTTTTCAGCTGCAAGATAAGCTATTCCCTTTTCCTTTTTAGACTTTAGCAGTAATAGAGATACCCTCTTTAGGCTCTCCTGCAAAGTCTACGTTGAATGCACTCCCTCTCGCCATTGTAGGTACGGCTTTGGAAAGGTTTTAAAATGCTTCTTGTAGCTCCATTACTACTTTATGGTATTCTAATAAGGGAGCCTTTTTGGTATTATTTGCCTGCTTTATATACAGAACAAAATAGGTTTCGCTTATAGGTCGTATTGCATTTACAAGGTCTATTAGCCAGATCCCATTGGTTATCTATAGAAGATCGTGCTTCTCTACTATCTTTATCGCATGCTCCCATTAGTCAAGCCACTGGGTAACCTTTGTCTGCTTAAGCCCTTTAAGTAACTTTATATACTACAGCTGTACCTTCCTTATTATAAAGTTCTTTAAAGACTTAGTGTCTTCTTTTAACTGAATTAGCCATTCCTTAACTGTAAGGGAAGGGTTAAGCAGTAGCTTCTTCTGAATTAATACTATGGACATAATCTAGGTGCGTATCTATTGCAGATGCTCTTCCTGTTTTAGGAAGTACTTTATATCCTAGTTATAGTATTATCTACTGTTCTTATATACTTTCTGTTAATTCGTCAAGAGCTATATATATAAGGTTGCATTCTTATTAAAATTAGTAACTTCTGGATAGGCTGGTTCTTGTAGTAAAGCTCATTAAGGTGCTGCATTATTTGGGTTAACGTGGGCCCAAATTCATTTATCCATAAGGGCTTATAGTTGCCAGATCTATTATTCCCAGTCTTCTAGTTTATTAAGAATGATCGTGGTCAACAAACTTAATATTAGTGGAGTCATTTTACTAATAGGCAAAGGAGGAATTATAATGGTATTTTATTGTTAGGATCATCCTTGTCGTTAGAATCGTCCTTGTCATTAGGGTCGTCCTATAATAATTAATATAGAATCTTATAGAATCTTATGGAATCTCGTGGAAGGTTCGTGTTAGAATCATCCTGTAACACTTAAGGTAGGATTTCTGTTAGAGTCCGCGTCCTTAATAATGAGGTGTCAGAGTCTGACAATAAGATAGAATTTCTTTAAATAATTAAGTAATAGCTGACTAGCTTCTTAAGTTGGCGGACCGGGCTCATAACCATTACGAAGTTTAAATAGATGAGTTTATTGATAAAATGGGTTGATAGATTAATGATCTGGTATCGTATCTTAAGTGACGTGTCTTGGGGGCCCTAGAGCTTCGAGCTACGAAGAGATTTTACAATGCACGTGCTCCGTGCACGTGACTCGTGCACGTGACCCACGCCTTTAGAGAATACAGATTATCTAACAACTAGATAAAGTTACTAATTTAGTAGGCTAGTGCTAGGATTTGGTTCTTATTTGCTGCAGCTTTATAGACAGATTGGGCCTATATTATTTTATTAATAAGGAACTCTTATAGTTCTTCCATCTTCTTTACGAATTTATTTGCTTCTATAACCTATAAGGCTTAATAGGCTAGGCGAGGAATGTTACTAAAGGGTTTAAAACCCATTTGCGGATACTGGCCGTAGTTAGCCAGGAATAGGGAGACCTTTATGGTTTCTAAGACGGAGTTATTTACAGTAAACTTAGTGAATATAAGCCAGTCTATCTAGTTGTCCTGTAAATATAACGTGTATATCCGGATATACTATTCCATAATAGCATTTACATATTCCGTTTAACTGTCCATTTTTAGGTAGTATACTATAGACAATAGTGCTTTAATACGGAGTTGGGTAGTTAGTTCTTTTCAGAATATAAAGATAAATTATCTACCTTTATTGGAGATAATCGTTTTGGGAAGTCTGTAGAGTTTCTATACGTAGTCTAGGAACAGTTAGGCAATAGTAGGTGCTAACATATTAGGGCAGGCGATTAAGTGTTTTATCTTAGATAGTTAGTCTATAACTACTATAATATTCATACAGCCTTTACTTTTAGGGAGATTAATAACAAAGTTAATTAAGATATCTTTCCATCTTTAGTTTAGAACAGGTAGTAGCTTTAGAAAGCCGTTGTATATCTTATGCAAAGCTTTAGCTTATTGGCAGGTATAGCAGCTAGCGATATATCTTCGTATTATATTATACATTGTCACGGAACGCGGGCAATGGCTACAAAGCGTATGTATTCGGGGAGTCTACAAGACGTTGCGCGGTCGATCGTAAGGGTCGAGGGCGTAAGGAGGTGATATACCCTCGCGTAGCTGACATAAGCTGTACGCGAGGTGTACGCGAGAGCACGGGGTTCTCCTATGGAGGCCCCTGCGGTCGGGTTCCGTGACATACATATTCGGCCAGTAGTACTCTTATTAGAGCAGTTTTAGGATTTTTCCTTAGCCTGGGTAACCGGCTACTGGCAGATTATATGCATATTTAAGGAGCTTAAGCTTAAGTTCGTTGTGGTTAGGTATAACTAGATAGTTTTAGTAGTACAAACGGCCTCTATGGGCTTTACATTTACTTAGAGAAACCCTTTTAGAGCGTCTAACGCCGTCTTAAATTAGCTTAAGCGTCTCTTAGATAAACTCATTATTTAGGTATTTATCGGCTATAATCTGTTTAATAGTTTAATTAGTTATTTTAAGGACGTATACCAAGAGATCTTTAGTAAGGGGTTTAAATAGTTTAGGGCAGAGTAGAGTCTAATTGCGGTAGAAGCGTGCTTTTTCTTAAGCTAGTGCATCTTGTAAACGTTAGGTTAGGGTATTAGGCTTCTGGCCTTAAACGCCTAGGTAATACGTAATAGATAATCAAAAATAGGATAGATATTCTAACCAGCAGGCCTATTAGTGGCTTAGCTATTTTATAGTTGTGAAGTATTATAGGTTCTTATAGTTGCTAAGAACCTTAATTGGGAATCTAAAGCCTTTTAGTTTAGGTCACTATTGTTTAAAACATCTAATAATAGCTAATAGTTCCTTATCATAGATCTCATAATTGCATTTAGCTAGACTTAGTTATTTTAAAAAGTATGCTATAGGGTGCAATACTTCTTCCTTATTATATTAAGACAGGATGCCTCTAGTAACATAGTTAGATAAGTCAGCTTCTATAATACTCATTTGGTTTAGGTTAAAGTGTTAAAGTATAAGTGCGGTAGTAAACATAACTTTTAGGTAAGTAAAAGCTTTCTTACATTCCTTATCGAAGATAAAGGCTTTATCCTTTTATATTAAGACTATAAGGGGTAAAACTAAGGTGGAGAAGTTATTAATAAACCGTTAGTAGAAATTGGCGAATCCTATAAAGGCCCTTACGTCCTTAACGTTCTTAGGTTCTTGCCAGTTTATAATCACTTTAACTTTCTTAGGGTCTATTTATATGCTATCTATAGAAATAACAAGTCCAAGGTATAGAACTTCCGTTTTATAGAACTCGCATTTATCTATATCTAACTGTAGGCTAGCTCCGCGCAAGGCTTACAGGACCAGTTTAATGTGTTTTTAATATTCGGCTAGATTATTGCTGTATATTAAAATGTCGTTAATATAAGCAGTATAAAAGACGTCTAGGTATAGGTGTAGGGTATTATTTATAAAGTATTAAAAAGAACTTAGGGCGTTTGCGAGGCCAAATGGCATTACTAAGTACTTAAATAATCCGTATTAAGTACAAAATGCAGTAAGCCATTTATCTCTTTTTGCGATACAGAGGCGGTTAAATGCGTGGATAATATTAAGCTTTATATAGAAGCGAGCCTTACTTAATTAGTTTAGTGTCTCTTAAATTAATAGGATTAGGTATTAGTTCTTAATAGTAATAGTATTAAGAGCTTGGTAGTCTATATAGAAGCATAGACTACCGCTAGGTTTCTTAATAAAGATTACTAGCATAGCTATAGGTAAAGAGCTTGCTCTAATAAATCCTTTGTCCAGATATTTATTTAAGTACTTCTGTAGTACCTAAAGTTTGTTTTAGGACATTCTATATAGGGGTCTAAATCCAGGATATTTTCCTTCTTTAATTACAATCTTATAATTGTATAGGCGGCGTTCTGGTAGCTTATTAGCTTCCTTTTATAAGAATATATCTAGGTATTTATAGTACTCTACTAGTACCTTTATAGCGGGGTTAGTATACTTCTTTAGTGCTAAGGCCTTCTTAATATTGGCTATTATAATAGCGAAGATTATATATTCTAGTTTCCTGGCGAGTTGTGCAAGCGGAGTAGCTCCAATTATATAGATATCTAAGGCGTTAAGCGGGCTTAAATCGTCCTTAGTTTCTTATACAGTTTCCTATTTAGTTTTAGATTTAGTGTTAAATATAGAGTTAGTATTAGATTCAGGTTTAGGCTCTTTAAGCATCTTTTTTATAGTAGAATACCAGTTCTTCTGGTACTTTTGTATATTAAGCTTCTGCTTGGTTCAGGGCGGTGCAGTAGTTAGGGTCAGTTTATATAATTTGGTGTAATTTCTAGGTCCTTAGTAGGCGTCGGTGGAAATCTTATATTTATAGAATTTAGTAGAATTTTTGGGTTTTAGTTTAGGGTCTAAGCCGTAAGTTATAAGGCACTTCTGCTTGTAACAGAAGGCGGTAAATAGAAGCTTAAGGTTATCCTAGTTAATGGTTACCTTATATAGCTTTATCTAGGGTTATCTAAGGATTACTAGGTGACCTAGGGTGGTAACAAAGAGCTTAATTAATTCTTTGTGGTTTAGGTATTGGAGTCTTAGGGCCGCTATATAAGTAATACAGCCTAAGACAGTGCGTTTACTATTAAATCCAAATACATTAATATGCTGGTTAAGGGGTGTTAGGGTAAACCTATTGTCTTATATAAAGATCTTATTAATAAATCCTATACCGCTAGCTCCTATATTAATTAGGACTTAAGCATTAGCCTATTAACCTTTCTACTAAAGATGGCAGTTGACAGTTATACTACAATCTTAAGAGTTAGGGTTTGCAATATCTAATGCATTTAACGAGATCCTGTGACATAGCTATTCTAGAGAGCGACTTAACTCCAAAACACACCTTTTAGTGGCGAGTAGGAAGGGGTTCCTATAGAACGTTAGTTGTAACTTTGTCCTTATAAGTAGTACTTACTAAATACAGGGCTAGAACTAGGTAAAGATCGGGGACGGTAACTAGAGGATTAGTATGGTAAACAGCTGCTAGTATTAACCGTTCATAAATTCTTTTGGAAAGGGATAGGGTAGTAGCTGGAGATATAAGTGTCGCTTCCGCACTTAAAACAGAGGCCATGTTTAATGCGTCACTTTTATTTAGCAGATTCTTTTAGGGCATAAGATAGGGTTCTAGTGTTAATATCTATAGCGTCTAAGTCCTTACGGGTCTTAGGTGGCTAGGGAGTAGAGTATTAAGGTATATATTTTAGGGCAAGGCGTAGTAAGTTGTTATATAGGCTATTAATAACGTTGGCGCAGGCGGTAATAGTACCTAGCAGTTTAACTCCTATAAGAGATGCTTTTAATTCAGGGTTTAGAGACTCTACTAGATAATTAATTAAGGTGGGTTTATTCCATTCAGTCTCTTTAGCGTAGCGGTGGAATTTAGTAAAGTATAATGGGAAGTTCTTAGAGCCCTATGTCATCTTATTTAGTTTCCTTTATAATATAGTGACTTGGTTAGGGTTGCTATAAGATGCTTCTAGTATAGTAACTAGTTCCTCTACTATACTTAGTTGGAACGGGTATATAGTATCTACGGCATTTCCTTTTAGGCGGCTTATAGCGTAACAAAGCTAACTGTTAGGGTAGGGTAGCGGTTAATATTACCGCTTAAATTATTCTAAAGTTAGTTAAGGAAAGAGCGTAGCTTACTCCTCTTACTAAAATAGGCGGGAGGATTAGGGAGACATTTAGATAACTTTTTTTTAGGGGCATTAACTGGCGAATTTGGGGTTAAGGAGTTAGTTTTAGATGTGTTCTTCTTATCTAGTATTTATAGGTCAATAGTAGTAGGGATAGGTAGGGGCGATAGTGTAGCAGGTGGTGGGTTATAATAAATCTCTTTAACTTCCTTTTTTAGGGATTAGATTGTTTTATAATATTAAGTTTCTTATTAGGCAAGAGCATCTATAAAAGCCTTTTAGAGACTTCTTATTTGTTTAGTAAATAGGGTATATAGGTTGTTTATAAATAAGGGGGTTTCTAGGTTATTCTGCATATTAATTAAGGCAGGACGGAGTATATAGTTTAATATAATATAGTGTTACGGAGTGAGTATAAGCGACGGTAATATATAGCAAAGTAGATATTATTAAGCTATGTATATAAACTATATAATAAAGTGAAGATGTTGCGTAAGGAGAGAAGGTAAGGAAATGGGAAGAAAGGGTATATATTATTAGTTTAGTTGCTTAGTCAACACATGCATAAAGCAGAATAGGATTTAAGGAGCGGTCCTGGCAGAACTTGGCAGAATTTGGTGGGCTTTGGCGGAATATAGCGGAATTTGGTGGATTTTGGCAGAATATGACAGATTGCCGTCTCGTGGTCGGTCTCTTCTTACTGCGTCGGTGGAAACAGGTGGACGTGTGTAAGGTGTCATGGAGGTGTCCTGTGACACAAAGAGACACTTCTCCTGGCATAAGTCCTATTGACCTAGATACTAAGGCCAATAAGATATAAAATCTTACTTAAGTTTGGGATTGTATAAACCCGTTCTATCCCAGTAACTGTTTATATAAGTAGTATATTCCAACAATACCATATAATAAAAATCTTTCTTAGAGCTACCTTTAAGTCTTTATAGAACTTAACGGCGTTTATATCTACGTTCTAGTTAAAGAAGGCTCCGATTCACTTAAACTCCCAGAATTACTTAATTTATTCTTAGAAGAAGTCATTAAAGTATTAGAACAGTAGAGGGTAAGTAAGGATGCTCTACTTTAATATCTTGAAGAACGTTTAGGACAATTTTATATATCCTTAATTGGCGGCTTATATAACTAGATTACGTCGCTAAACGCCTTAGGTTTTACTACAGAGGTTTATTTGGATTTGCTAGATGCTTGTATGGAGCTCTCTATAATAAAGAGTGCCCTATATAATTACTACTAGGCCAGCCCAACTAATGAAATCCTTACGTACGCTTGAGCTCTGTCTTGTATAGCTATATACGAGTCCGGGGATTTAAATATTAAACTAAAAGAACTTAAGGAGGTAATGGCTATCTTTACTAGCAGCTCGCTCTATATAATACTCTTTCTCTTATCCGATCCCTTCTTACTCTCGCCTTTAAGTATTATCTGTTAATCTATTGGTAATATTGGCAAAAAGGGAATAGCTTTCCTAGTCTCTCTAAGCAATCTAAATGTAAAGGAGCCAGAATATAATAGCTGGCAGAGTGTGTAGCATAATAAATTTAATGGGAAACTTAAGGACAATTTTCTAGAAACATTATTATATCTCTTATTTACTGGTTACGAGCTTCCGTTAAACATAGGCTAGTATAGTCTTAGAGATAAAGAGGCCTACTTCCTCTAGGTAGCTATATAAGCTTATAAAAGGGGTATATAGATAGCGGACCTAGATATTCTTGGTACGCTTAATAATAACAATTTATATATTAGGCGGCTAATAAAGGCATATTACCACACGTTAATAGAAGCCGAAAATATAAAAGTTGGACCTATTACTTCTATCGACTACTAGGCAGAGCTGCTTAATCCGCCAAAAACCCCGTCAATTATAAGGTTAAAAGGTAACTGGTTGGCGCGTTTAGCAACTACTATGGTGGTAATTTAGTAAAAGAGAACTGTTCTAATTGCACTAGAGGAAGTATGCTAGGCCTGCGTCCCATATGGTTCAGATTACGACCTTTTAATAACAATAATTTGCTAGTTTTTATTAGTAGTAAGGAGGCGCCGTTGTTCTTACCGGAGGCGCTTTGAAAGTATTGGGCGGTAAGTAAGCATCTGTACCCTATGTCCGGCCCGGGAGGCTGGCAGGACGTCTTTACCGACCGTTAGCTTGACAAGCTGAAATTCCGGTTGCCAAGTCTGAGTGATCTCCCATCGTGACCGGGGTGTGGAGATGCGCTTAGTGATGCGCGTTTAATCTTTTCTGACGCATTTTAGGTGCAGGAGATTTAGCGGTGCTTCTAGCGCATGGATTTGCCTAAAGCTCTCTACAGTTTGCCTGCGCTAGCAGGGAGGGCGGCCGACCCGCTCCGGCTATACCCTTGTTTTTGAGGCGCTACTTTCTCAAAATGAAGATAGGAAGCCGGCAAGAAGCGGTTCTACTGTGGGCTGGTGCCTTAGAACCAACTCTCTTGGGCTTGGCGTTATGGCGGTTAAGCACCGCCGCGTTTATGCTACTAGCGTGGCGCGGTTGCTAAGTTAACTGAAACGTAGACTCCCAACCCCCGCGACGATCACCGTTTAACTTTGTAATGCGGCCTAACTTATAGCATAATATACGGCTATATCTACATTATAGACTTAGTCATTGTTCTTAAGAGTTTGGCAGGATTTTAGGAAAACCTAAAGTACGCATACAGCTACCGTAGATCGTTTTTAGATTTAGTTATGGCATATGGCGGTGCTGACCCTATAGTACTAATGCTTATTTCTAAGGAAAATTTACAAAGGGATGAGTAAGTGGATGTGTTTGCTTATTTATTATAGTAGACAGAATAATGCAAATAGCAGTAATATAAGGAGGTTAATAGATTAACCCTCCCAGAAGAGGCTAAATATTATATATACTTACACTAAAAATCTAGTTCTAGTTATTACTCTAACGCTTTAGAAAGTATTAGCAAAAAATTTATTATCTTAGGTAGTGCTATTAAACGTACTAGAATAACTGCTTTAACTATAAAAGTATATATCCTTACTGTAAAGTATATTGGAGCATATTAGTAGAATAAGTATGCCTAACGTTATTTAAAGACCTTGTTAGTGTTGCCTACTATATCTAATAGAGCAGAGCCGAGACTAGACCCGTTAACTAGGAACTAAACTATCCTATAAAGAGCGCTGTCGCATCTTTACACTCTCTAATCTTTTATATTAGATACTAGAAGCAATCGCCACAACTATAAAACTTCCTTAGATGACTATTTAATCTATAATAAGATCCTAAGTCAAAACCCCAAAGAAGTAAATAGGTAGAAAGCCTGCCATTATAGGCGAGATTTGGGAACGCCTTGTTGCTTATACAACCCTTAACGCTACTTATTGTTACGGCGCTGGTACGCGTCACCTAGTCAGGGGTTCGCTTACGCCTTGGCGCGTGTACATAGACGTGTCCGTTCCACGACCTTCTTCTTCTCCTCAGT
>Ga0307507_10004349_pt1 | contig 25314 bp, 7 predicted proteins | sample 7_EM_MG_FD_207223 | JGI IMG/M metagenome (GOLD analysis project Ga0307507, IMG submission 207223) | Populus trichocarpa ectomycorrhiza microbial communities from riparian zone in the Pacific Northwest, United States - 7_EM | ecosystem: Host-associated > Plants > Roots > Unclassified | place...
ATTAAAAATCCAATTACTTTTAAATTTAAAGAGAAGTTTTAGAATATATAGAAAAGTCTAATTACGCACTTTTAGAATTTATTATTTAAGCGTTATTGCGTTATAGAGTTGCGATTTTCTTGATTTTCGGTGGGATTTTTAAGTGGCCAACTTGGTGATTCGGTTAACTAGGTGATTGACTACGTTATACGTTTTCCTGCTTACATAAGCAGGTTCCCTTTGCTTCCATTTTGGTTAGTATCCTTAGCAATTACTTTACTACCGTGGACATAGGCCTATATAAGGACCTATATTCGTCGTAGATAGAACTAGATAATTACATTTATTCGTTTTAATATTATTAAGTTTATTAGGTTATGAGCACTTATTGCTACTAAGCTATAACAGTTTAGCTATTTTAACAGTTTAGAATATTAACACCTTACCATAGGTTGCATTAAGGGTTACTATACCCGTGCTAGGTTATATCGTACTGTTCTATATTTAACACCTTACCACAGGCCGTATTAAAGGTTACCACACCTACGTATAAAGTCATTTCTTATTATTAAAATTACGCGTTAAATTCGCTTGTTTACGCGTCAAATTTATGTATTTACGTGTCGCCATGGGTAAAAACTATCCAGGCATTCAACGCCTTAAAAACGATGGTTTAAATTAGCATTAATATTAGACGCAGCTCCACACGTACCTACGTAGTAAGGGCCTTCTATATATTGTTTAAGAAGGACTACCCCTCTACCTAAAGCTCTAGGAAGAAAAGCCTATAATATCTATTAATTAAGTACCAAAAGACGCCGACTGTGACGGCGCTGGGGCGCGTCACCTAGTCAGGGGTTCGCTTAGGGCTTGGCTTATGTATTTAGACGTGGCCTCACCACTTCTCTTGCTCCTCACCTTGATATCTTCGTAATACAGCATTCGTTCGCTTCATCTTGGAAGCATTTGTTCAAGTCTTTGTTAAGACACTTGTTCAATGGTTCGAGCCGTCACACCGACAAGGAGGAGTGAGATAAGGTCCTTAAGAGGTTCTAAGTTATTGCAGACACTAATAATTTAATTCGCTTAACTAATAAGGTACTCTGCGACGAGTATAATAAGGAGTTTAAACAGTATAATAAGGACAACGGTAAAGCCTGTTTAGTTATCCTTGGTATAATTAATAAAGAAATTATTACTGCCCTAGAGCATAAGTAGACGGCGAAGGACTATATTAAATACCTTAAGCAATTGTTTAAGGCCCGTGGCTTAATTTATAAGGCTAATATATAGGAGACTTTTATTAAGCTCCGCTTTTAACTAGACTAAGTAATTATTACTTTCTTAAGCCGTTACTAAGAAGCGGTTTAAGGAGTTAAGCAGGTAAAGCTTGCCCTAGATAATAAGATCATTAATTACCAATTTATTAACGCTATTAACAAACACTTCCCTATATAGGCTTAAATCTAATGTAATAAGATCCGCAACAGATATATAATTTTACTACTTTAATTAATTGCTAACCTTACTAATAAGGCTCGGCAGAAGGACTCGGCTAAAAGCTTCGCCTTATTTAATTAGACACTAGGTAACTTACGCTAAGGACGCGGCAATGGCCGTAGTTGCGGCAATGGTCAAGATAGAGGTAGAGCTGGCCACGGTGCCTTATTAGACAATTAAGGCTCTGCCAAGGATGCTTTAAATAAGTGCGGATAGTGTAAATAAGGTTATCTAGGTGGCAAGAAAGGCTGCTAGATAAAGCACGCCTACCTAAAACCCAAATGGTGGAGACCTGGAGAGAAACGGCCTCCGCGCTTAGGTAACAGAGCAGCCTTAAATACTAATAAGGCCTCCAAGGGGACACCTAATCGCCCCTCTTAAGCTACTAATTCAGTAACTAAATTGATCTTTGCTACGCAAGTTATTAGGCTAGTAGCTATGGCTTTAGGAACGAATATTAAGGACTCCTAGATAGCCAACAGTTGCTTAAATATTCATATAAGTAACAATATTAGGAAGTTTGTACAGTATAAGGAAATTAAGCCTCTTTAAATCTAGACAGGAGGAGGCTTAATAGAGGCTATTAGCGTAGGATTAGTTAAGCTTATAGTTACCCAAACTAATTACTTAGCCTATACTATTATATTTACTAACGTATATTATTATCCTGACTTCTTTATAAATATCGTCTCGCTTAGTATTCTGCGAAGCAAGGGCGCCTTCTTTAACGGTCTCTATAATACGATTAACTTTATTAAAGATTGGGCAGAAATAGCCTATATCCTAAGCATTAACGGACTTAATATGTTTATACTAGTAGACAACCCTATGGAGGTTCCTTTTATAATAGCTCTAGCTACCGCACGATCGCGCCTTTATAAGAAAGGCGTGCTTGCCAAAGCTACTATAGAGACCTGGTATAAGAGACTATAATACCTTCCTCCTGCCTAGATACATCTCCTCGCTAGAAGCATAAAGGGGATTATAGTTACTAAGGACAAGCTATTTTACTGCGAGGACTGTTACCTCGGAAAGGCTAAGAAGTAAATATTAAGACGCCCTTAACAACGCAGCAATTACATATTTGAAAAGGTGTATATTGATATAGTTGGGCTATTAAAACACAAAGGCCTCTATGGTAAGAAGTACTGGGTATTATTTACTGATAACCGAACATGCTTTAGATAGATCTACTATATATTAAATAGAGGCTCTACGGCCTCTACCTTAAAGCAGTTCGTCTGTATAATTAAGACTTAAATAGGGATAATAATTGGCTGCTTCCGATTAGATGGAGCTACTAAGTGGTTTAGTAAGGACTTGACCAATTTCTTTAAGAACGAGGGTATACTTACTAAGGCCTTTACCCTATATACCGTATACCAGAATAGAATTGTAGAGAAGGCCAACTACCTAGTTAAAGAAAGGGTTAGGGTGATATTAACTAAGACTTAATTACTACTAAAGCTCTGGCCTAAAGTCGCCAAGGTAGCTATATACGGACTTAATATATTGCCTATATTAGTCAATAAGCACTAAGCTCCGCCCGCTTAAGCAATAGCTTTTGCCCTAGGTAACACCAATTCTATAATTACGTATACTAACTAGAAGATCTATAGCTATCCCGCCTACGTCCTTATTAATAAAAAAGACCCTTAGCGGTAATAAGGTAATAAGTTTATTATAAGAGCTTAGAAAGGATGATTAGTTAGTTATAAAGGCTTATATATATACCGCGTCTATCTACCTTATAAGAACAAGGTTGTTTAATTAAGTAGCGTCACCTTTAACAAATTAGGAACCTTTCTTACTACACTAATTAGTAAAGAAGAAGGTGGCGACAACGATATCTGCTAGGTACTACTTGAGGAGCTTCCTACCATAGACACTATACCAGAGGTCTCTCGGTTACTGTAGGAAGGAGGCGAAGCTTCTTGGTCACTGCAGGAGGCAGACGAGGTCTCTCGGGCCTCGCAGTTGGGGGGTGACTCTCAGTCGGGGGGTGCCTCTGGCGATCACGATATCGCACCACAGCTCAATCGACCTCCCCTCACTAAAGACGAACAGGCAGGCCTTGACTAGCAAGAGCTACCTGATCTAGGAGGACACCTCCGTTAGGAAGCGACTCCCCTAAGGGACACCTACCAGAAAGATCTGGAGCAGATTCTGGATGAGTACTTAGATAAGAAGGCTGAACCTATAACAAACACTTATACACGGTTAAAGCCACAGCTTAACTATAGTGTACTCTATAGAACTGGAAGGAAGGAGCTAGCTATAAAGGCTACCTACCTTACCCTGGCCTTTACCTATACGTTCACAAGCGCTCTATCGCAGCCTTAGTGGATAAGGATAACTAAAAGACTACCTCTAAAGCCACGCAACTAGAAGGAAGCCATGAATTTAGTATTTAAGAAGGAGTAAAAGGCTGCGGTGGATAAGAAATAGAAGTCTTAAATATTAAACGCCTTATTTAAGATTGTCGAACTTCTACCTAGAGCCAAGGCTCTACCCGTTAAATGGGTCTTTATGTACAAATTTGATGAGAACAACGTCCTATTTAGATAGAAAGTAAGACTGGTATTATGCGGTAATAAGCAGCGCCTAGGAATTAACTATGGAGACATGTTTACAGGCGTTGTTTAACTAAGTATATTTGAGCTACTAATGGCCCTGGTTACCGCATACGATCTAAAGTGCAAGCACTTAGACGTAATTACAGCCTTCCTTAATAGGAAGCTTAACCGTAAGAACATCTATATTTAGCTACTGGAAGGATATCATTAGTATCTAAAAGACGGCGTTGCCCTTATAGGCCTACTGCTTAAGGCTCTCTATAGTCTTAAGCAGGCGCCACGCCTTTAGTATAAGGAGCTCAAGGGCTTCCTTACCACCCTTAAATATATGCTAATTCTAGCTGACCTATGCGTTTTTGTTAGCCAGCAAAGCGGCCAAATTATTATTGTCTATGTCGATAATCTTATCTTAATTGGATAAGACGTATAGATAATTAAACTACTTAAAGAAGCACTTAGGAATAAGTATAAAGTAAGAGACTTAGGCCTAATTATATACTACCTAGGCATTCGAATTATTAGGAACCGTTAGGCGCGATTAATTCAATTAGTATAGGACGCCTATATTAGGAAGATTCTGCATACGTTCTATATAGAAGATTGCACACCGGCCTCTATACCAATTTACCCCTCCGCGGTAGACTTTAAGCCGCGCAAGCTTAAGGATTAAGCTCCGCCGGAGCTGGTAAAACGGTATTAATCGCTAATAGGCTCTTTACTTTATCTATGCAATTAGACTTAGCCTAATGTGGCTTAGGCTGTAGGGAAGCTCTATTAGTTCCTATATAACCCTACCAAGCTGTATATAGAAGCTGCGATGTAGATACTCGCCTACTATATAGGGACGGTCGACTTTGGTATAGAGTTTAGCTTACCCTAAGGGCAGCAGCCACCTCCGAAGGCCTTTGCTGAGACGTTAGCTACAGACCATACTACCCCTAATTGCAATAGGGAGTATAGCGGAAGCGCACTAGGTAATATACCTAACCTATAACTACACGGCTATAGCGATGCAGCGTTCGCTGATTTAGTTAACAGGAAGTTAACTTCTAGCTATATCTATAAGCTAGCAGGTAGCCCAGTTTTACATAAGTTAAGTAAGCAGTTAATACTTATAACCTTAACTATAGAGGCTAAGTATATAGCGATGACATATGCGGCTAAGGAAGCCTTATGGCTCCGTTAACTGCTTACTAATTTGGGCTATACTGGAAAGGATCTACTACCGATATATTTATATGGCGATAATTAACCAGCTATTAGCCTTACTAAAAGCGACGACTACCACGCGCGCACTAAGTACTTTAAGCTATACTAGCACTACATTTGTAACAAGGTTTAAAGCGATATAATCCACCTACAGTATATTCCTACGGGCGATATGGTGGCCAATGGTCTTACAAAGCTACTATTGGCGGTTTAGTTTAGGAACTTCGTTAAGCAGCTAGGCCTTGTTTAGTGCGACGTAGATACTAAACCTAAGTAGAAAATTATACACAGGCCGGCAAATCCTCGGAGGGCACGCTATTTGACAATTCCGACTAATACTAATAACTTTTAAAGGGGGGATACGAACAATGTAGAGAGCTCATAACGGACGATTAATTACAGCTTAGGGAGAGGTTAAGTAGGACCTATAGTACACTCGGAGGATTACGAGGTGTTTCTTTTATATATTAATAAGTTTAATACTAGTTTAGGAAGGATCTGCTTCTATTTTAGTAGAGCACTAGGGGGTGTGATAATGGTTCTAGAAGAGTCCTCTATATGCGTTTTCCTGCTTATATAAGTAGGTTCCCTTTGCTTCCATTTTAGTTAGTATCCTTAGCAATTACTTTGCCACTGTGGATATAGGCCTATATAAGGACCTATGTTTGTTGTAGATAGAACTAGATAATTACATTTATTCGTTTCAATATTATCAAGTTCATTACTTACATTAACAAATGAACAAACGATCGCGAATAAGTAGATAAATGAGCAAATATACGGCCCCTTCTAACCCCTAGGGCGATCGCCCGCGGAGCATACAGTCACTCGCCGTTAACTACTAAGTACTATCTAGCAGCCTGGATTGCGACCCACGGTTTTCCCTATCTTCTTTTAACGGTGTAGTGACCCTTAGAAAGGGCCTAGCTGGGGCCTAGGCATAAAAGATACCTAAATACACAATATCCCGCTTGCTTGTTAGTATTACGGTGGATAGAACGGATGAATTCCCCTTATGCCTTCAATGGCTCTAGGGGGGGGAAGGCATGGCGTATATGGCAATGGTTAGACAAGAGATAGCACATAGGGGATGGCTAAGATATGGGAGACAACAATAATAACACAACAATTAATTAGCAAGGCCTAGCTGGGACGTAGTAAACCCTAGCTTAGATAGGCTAGAGGAGGAAGCAGTGGTTCCTAGGGAGTTTAAACATCTAAGGAGGACAGGACGTAGCCGTAGGCCCGCAGGGCCGCTGCTACGGACGGATATGGCAAGCTGGGGTTTTTCATCCTACTAAGGTGGCTTATAGGGTTTTTCCTCCCCCAACCTAACTGCAGGGTTTTCTTTATGTAAACTATAAGTTTTCCCCCTGTGACGGAGTAGTCTGCGTGGGCCAGTAGGATCCGTATCAGACGTTAATTAAAGAGTTATTATTATAAAAGTACTAGTAGGAATATAAGATATAGAAATAGAAAGCTCTATATAAAATAAGTAGTAACTAGGGTGCAGATATAAGAGATAAAAGTTCTAAAAATTCTAGAGAAAGTGGAAATAGAAAAAGTAAAAAATAAAGAAAAGATAAAAAGCCCTTACTGGGGGTCTACTACCTATCTATTATATAGTATAACTATGGTAATATAAACCACTATTTTATAAGGCCCCTACTAGACAGTCTAGACCTAGATAAATACTATATCCTTACTATATAAGAGCTATATTATAATACCTACACATAATTAATATACTGCCCCTAAGGATTCCAGCTCCTATATAAACTAAAAGCAGCTATATATATATGCTTTATAATTAGTAAGGCTATTAGCCTATCCTTATGGTTATAGTAGGCAGTTAATCTAGATATATAGGGGACCAGTATAAATTATTAATATATATAACCCCAGGGTTAAAGGGGTCCCATAAATAGAGAATATTATATTAGTAATAAGCTTACTAAAAACCAAAGGCACGGAGTCTATTTTATTAGAAGATATAAACCTCTACCACCTATGGTGGGGGGGTATTTATATTACTACTAAATAATAGGTAGAGTGCTTACTAAGAGCTATAGATATCTGGGGCCTTAAACTAGCTACCCCTCTAAAAGCAATTATATGGCAATAAGGCACCGCCAGAAGTATAATTAACCTTATATTTATAGATGAAGGCCTATACTAGAGACTTAAAAGATGTAACCCTAAAGGAGAATAGGCACTCGCCTTAAACTATATCCCTATCTAGATATAGCTAGACTTAGATATTAAGGCGTAACTAAATAGTAAAAGATATATAATAAGGAAGCTTAAGATAGACAGCTTTCTTAATACAGTTAAGTAATAACTTTAAGACCTAGAAGAAACCTACCCAATACTAAATAAGTGGGGCTTATTAGCCACCCCTAAGAAAATTAACTAAAGACTTGAAAGGATCTAGGCTAGAAGAGTACTGCCCGGTCTTAAAACTGGGCCCCTATACGTAATATATATAGTCCGTATAATGCGCGGTTCTTATTACTAGCTAATAATAAGTAAGAAGGAAATATATAAGTAGCCACAACCCTAAAGATAAGAGATAATATAAAGATATAAAAAACCAGTTAAAGAATACCTTAAAAAAAGAGGCAAGAAATAACTGGAGACGGTTTATAAATAAGTATACTTCTAACCTAAGCCTCCTCTATAATAAGGGCCTTTAGGCTATAGTAAAATAGGTAAAGAAAAAGGTAGGGCGTTTAGTAGAAGACTTATACCTACCACCTCTATAAAGAGTAGAGGAGTTATAGGCCACTAATAATAATAATAAGAAGGTAAAGATCCTTATAGAAAGGTTCTTCCCCTAACTAGCTCTAGTAGACCTTAGTAATATTATAGGTAAAATACCAGTAACTTACCTGCAGGTTAACAGCAATATAATAATAGAGGAAATAGCTAGAACTATTAGCCACCTTTTAAATAATATAGCACTAGGATTAGATAGTATACTAAATAAGGCCTTAAATGTCACGGGACTCACTCGTTCTCACGTCTCTGCGCGTCTTTGACGTTCTTGACCCATGCTCACGTTCGTCCCGAGACACCTGCGCACGTTCCCCTACAGCCCCTATTTATACCCGTACCTGGCACACGAAGACTCTTCTTCTTCATCTAATGTCTTTGTATCAACCACGCATAGTTACGTGTACGTAGCCTTCTCAATTACTACCTCGTTTAGTGCATTGTATCCCGGCTCGTGCCTACTCCGTGGCATTAAAGACCTATAGACCACTTATAGCACCTTAGCTTACAGATATAGCTAAAGCATGCTTTGATATAGGCTACTACCTATAACTTAGAAAATCTATAATAATGGTTGTCCTATAAAAAGAAGGTAAAGTAGATTACTTAATCCTAGAAAGCTACCGCCCTATTACTTTAGAAAATACCCATAGTAAGATCTTAGAAAGGGTAATAGCGGTCTATATAGCAGATATGGCTAAGGAATACGCCCTACTACTATAAAGTTAAATAGGGGCAAGAAAGAACCACTTAACACTATTAGTACTTACGTTACTTATTACCACTATTAAGTCTATATAGGCAATGTAAAGGGACTTTATAGTATTAATACTTAGCCTAGATATTAGTGGTGCCTATAATAATATACCCTATAAGCGCCTTCTATATATCCTTAGGGTAAAGGGCTTCCTAGAATAGATTATATAATTTATTTAAGGGTTTATAGGCCAGAAAGAAATATTACTAGTCTTTAGCGGATACCAGAGCCCCCCTATTACAGTTATAACAGGAATACTATAAGAATCACCCCTTTTGCCTATTCTCTTTCTTTTCTTTATAAATAACATATTTAAGTTCTTTAAGAAAGGGGCGACCTAGGGGATAGGCTTTATTAATAATATAAACCTAATTATATACGGGCCAATAGCTATAGAGAACTATAGAACACTAGAGAAAGCCTATAATATCTATATAAAATAGGTAAGATAACATAGAGTCCAATTCTTACTAGAGAAATACTAGCTAATCTATTTTATAAGAAAACGTAACTAACCTATAGATCTCTAGCATATAATCTATATCTAAGGCTTCAGGGGCCAACCAGTTTAAGGCCTAAGGGTATTAGGAGTATAGGTAGATAGTAAGCTCTAGTAAAGTATATATGCGTTATAAGTAGTCTATAAGGGCTAAGCGCAGTATACCGCAATATCCAGAATCGTTAATTCTATATAGGGTCTATGCTTTTAGAGGTTACGCTTACTATATATAGTAGTTATCTAACTAACTATAACGTATAGATCCAGTATTTGGGCTATAGAAGAAACCAAGAAAGGCCCCCCTAAATTACTCCTTAAACCACTCTAAAAGATCTAAATAGCTTACCTCTAGAGTATAATAGGTAGGTATAAGCGAACGGCTATAGTACTACTTAAAAAGGAAGCTAATATCCCCCCCCTATAATTATATATTAAAGCCGCTGCAATATAAAGGGTGTAAAAGGAGCGCAACTCTAATATTATAAAGTATATTAAGACACGCCTAAATAAACTATAGAGGGACCTTAGGGTGCCCTATAGGAGAGCCAACCAATAACCCTAAAGTAGGGAAGATATATTAGAGAAATAGGTAGAAAAATTAGAAAAAGAATAGTGCTATATTAGGGCCTAAGCCCATATAAAAGAGGAAGGGAGACGCGTAAGAGACTAGTAAAGATAATAGTAAGAGAGAGAAAGGAGCTAAAGTAGAGCATAAAAGAGTACTAGAAAACCATCTACCGCAATACAATACTAGTTGGACTAATACTAGAGAGGTATATAGGAGTTAAAGGTATAGAGGCTATTTTAGGCAAGAGGAACCTAGGCTATAGCATAGTTAACGCTATAGGGGGTAAATACCTAAGGGCTCTAAAAAGGCCTAATAAAAGTAGAAAATATAATAGCAACACTTCTAAGAATAGAAATAATAGGACTAAAAGATTGGCTTTACTGGGTAGGTATCCTAGTAGGTATCCTAAGATATAAATATAGCTGGCTAAGACAGACACCAAAATACGTAATACTATTATGCCTCTTACGCACCAACTAAGAAGTAATACTCTTAGTAGCTAGCATAGAGAACTATAATATACTGCTCTTAATATAAAAAGGTCTTAAGGCAGTTACCTAATGGCTTATTAGCTAAAATATACTAGACCAGTTCCGGGTTGCAAAGGAAATAGTAATAGAAGGCAAAGGGGCGAGTACTAGGCGCCCCCTAATAACTCTATAGTAGTAGAGTTAAGTTCGCGATACTAGCGCATTTATAGGCTTATTACGGCAGCAGTGGTTCCTAAAAAGGTTAAAATATAAGGTAGTAGAGCACTATAGGTAACTCGTAGGCGCCTTATAGGCGCTATATAGGCGAGTCCTAAAAGGCGGGGAGATGGATTACGGGGTTTTCTTATATAGAGTTTTCTCCCTATATGTATATAAGGAGTAGTCCATATGGGCCTAACAGGGATCCGAATCAGACGTTAAGCAATGAATTATTATTATTATATATGGCGACTAAGTAATTAGAGACTTTCTAATAGCGGTAGAGCTAGTATTACTAAATTAGGCCTTAATATATAGGGTTAAATTTAATAAATATAACTAGGCCAACGACTACGTAATATCTATATCTTAACTATTAAAGATTAGAGACTGCCCAGCAGAAGAATAGAGCTTAGTTTAGTGCTAATATAGTAAGCTTTTAAGGCAAGCCAATTAATAAGGCTTCTAAGGACAAGGCCCCTACTACCACCCCTTTTAGGACGGTATAGAAGAAAGATACCCTAATATACTACTATAGAGACGTTTACTAGTTCTAAGATTGTCCTTATATTAATAGGTCGGTTTAATTAAAGGATTAGAAATTAGATAAAGCTATAGCTAAGAAGGTTAAGAAAAAGATTACTAATACCCTAGATTGGCCTAAGCAAAAAATTAAGAAGATAAGGTAGTAAGCTCTAGAAAAGGAAGATAATAGTACCTTTACTGTATATAAAGTAGGCGTCTATAAAGCAGGCACTAACTTTAAGCTGTATAATAGCGTAATTCTTAATAACGGAACTACTATATATGTTATTAATAATTAATTAAGGTTCGTTAACAAGCTCTAACTAAGTAATAACTTTATATATACCGGAATGGGTATAGATCTAATTAAGGGCATAGGGACGGCGGTAATTATAATCCAGACACTATTAGGTTCTAGGAAGATCTTCTTAGCTAACACAGCGTATATACCAGCTTTTTATATAAATTTGGCCTACCTAAAGAAGTTTAATAATAAGAATTTATAATAGGATAATAAAAAGAACCTACTGTACTATAAGAACAATTATAGAACGTTCGCCTTTTGCAAAAGCTATTGCAACTAATTAACGCTTAAGTATAATAAGCCGCGACTAAGGACCGTAAGTAAGGCCTTAGTAGACCCTATTCCTAATTAGAAAGAGCCTTAAGAAGAGCCTAATAAGACATTAGATAAGGAGGACAAGACTATAGATAAAAATCGAGAGGATATTAGTGGAAGTTAATAGGTAGATTCTAATGAAAATTAAGATTAAGTAATAGATCAAGACGATAATATAATCAGCCTATAAACCTTAAAGGATAATTTCTTACTAAACCTACCTACCTAAGAACCTACCCTATATAAGACTTTTATAGCTACTCCTACCCCAGAATAGAATTTAGAATGGACTCTAAAATAGACCTTAGGACCTTTTACCCTAGATTTTACCTTAGACAAGACCTTAGACAAGACTACAGAACCGGCTCCAGTAGGGCCTTTTAGACCTCTAATATGAAAAACAATATGTCCTAAAGTAGTTCCTAAGGAGCAAACGTGTAAGATCTATAATAATATTAAAAATATTAATATTCTAGAAGGCAGAAGGATTATCTACATTAACGATCTTATAGTAATCTTGTTACGGACGCTTTAAGTACAATGTTATAACTACTAGGAGAGGAGTCGGAACAAGCTAGTTGGTTAATAGAAGCACGGTCTAGGATGGAACCGGTAGAACTATGTGACGAGGAATGGTAACCGAGGTTACATAAGGAGCTCTATAAGCTCTATGGGATCCGCGAGGAACGTCTTACGTACCTTATATACCTTACGTACCTCACGTAGCGAAGGGATTTCTTAGGCGTACGGTTGTGTATTTAAAGGACCACAGTCTCTACCTAGATAGTTCTCTCTTTGTAGTAAATCTCAGAATATAATTAGAGTTAATCTATTAGGCAACCACTCTACTAGTTGTTATTAAGTTGTTGACTTCTTATTTACCTATACACCTAGTCTATTAATAAGTCTACCGTAGTACCTACTATAAGGCTCCGTTATACATTTACCACCTGGTTATGGTATTAATAAAGTTAAATAACATACCACCTAAAGCACTAGTCGCGACCTAGTCTACGGCAGCTACAACCTTAGGGTTAGGAGGAGATACCAGTATAGGGGATACGGATTCGCAGCTAGTCATAACGGGTTAGTTATAAGAAATAGTTAATTAATTAACAGATAATAATAGGATACTTAAGGAACATATTAATGGAATTGGAGTAGCTAAGGTTAAGTTACCATCTATTGAGCGGTTCTTGGGAGAGAAGTTAAAACTTAAGGGGTTTCTTACGCAAATGTATTTTAAGGTTATATAAGAGGGAGTAAAGTTAGTAATACCCGTAGACTAAGTAGCATATATAGGGTTATTCTTAACGGGAAGGGTACTTAAGTGGTTTAAACCTTACCTTACTGAGATCCAAGTTAATAGAATGATAACTGCTAATTAGGAAGTACGGTATATGTTTACTAGTTGGAACGGGTTCGTAGAAAGGTTAATATAGATATTTAGAGATCCTAAAGCAGTAACTATAGTAGAACGAAAACTTTAGAACCTAGTATAACGTACTTTAGCAATTAAGTATACAATATAGTTTTAGACACTTACAATATAGGTTAAGTGGAACAATAAGGCGCTTATGGCACAGTATAAATAGGGACTTAAGGCTAAAGTCCAGGACGTAATTATTCTAATAGAAGATGCGGACACTCTAAGAGAGTTAATAGATTAGTTAATAAAGATTAATAATAGGATCTATTAAAGGGAATAAGCTAAGAAAGGGTAAGATAGAGTTCTATAGTTGTATAAGGCGCAGAGTACGTATTAATAAAGCTAAAGTCAGAAACTATAGAACGGTGGGCCAGAGCTAATGGACTTAAGCAGTACTAAAGAATTTAAAAGGTGGAATAAGAAACTATAAAAACCTAGAGGTTAAGGATTAAGTAATTAAAGGACTAAGGAGTAGAGGATAAACTAGGGATCTTAGTAATAGAAGACGTTTAGGCGAACTCTATAGTAAGAAGAATGGTTTAAAGAAGGAGCTTACATAAATTGCAGAAAGAAAGGTTACTATGCTAGGGACTATAGAGGTGATTAAGGTAACTATGTGGTTTAAGGAACTAAGCTAGGAGAACTAGGACCAGTAATAAAGGCGTTATGAGGTACTCAGGAGTGTACAGTTAGACACTTCGCATTTTATTATAATAACGCATACCAAATTTATAAGGACGCTAAGTACGGCGCAAGCTATTGGCCATAAGAGCCAGAGTTAAGAGGACTTAAAGAAACTAGAGAGTTAGATAAAGAATAAGATTAACTCTACAAGCTAGATTAAGATGTTATAGTAACGTACGGATAAAGATTAGTAATAATGACAATAAAGTTGGTGTACTTATTAATTAGCAGTAACAAGGAAAATAAGGAGGCTAACTAGGGGCACCCAAACCTTAATAACGTAATAGAAGCAGAGACTAAGACCACTATAGAACGTGGGTTAGTAACGGGCATTATAACACCGTTAGATACGGAATCTATCGCTTTACAAGACGGCAGGAGTAATATCTAAAAGTGATTAAGTAAGCAGATGACTGCTAGTGCTAGCTTACCACTTAGTAAAGGCAAAAGGCTATAGGCTTAAGATTTTTAAGAAGAGATAAGATACGCTTAAGATTCTTAAGATAAGATAAGATACACCTAAGAACCTACTACAGACGAAAACCGATGGGAAAGGGTAGCGACTTAGTTTAAAGATAAATAAATAAGTATAGGACGTAAGTTTAAGAACTATAAGTTTAGAGAACAAATAAGAACATTAATACTAGGTGAACGCAGTATTTAGCCTAAAGATTAAAAAGTTAATACTAAGATTAAGAAGCAAGATAACTTTAAGGATCTAACTACAAGACGTAGAAAATAAGAAACTATAGATAAGTTTAGGCAAAGAATTATCGCATAGCAAGAGCAAAAGCTAGATAAGAGATTAGCTACGCCAGGACGTATAAGGGACAGAGCACCTATATAAAGAATTACTAATAGGCCTAAGGCAGGGACGCCTAGAGTAAAGTAGTTAAACAAACTGGAACAAGAAGAGGATCTAGGGATTCCAACTAGATTTAAAGAAAGGCATACCAAGGGATATTACAATATAGCGATAATAAGGTACTTTCTAATAGACAGACTATACACACTAAACTAGTTATATAGAAAGTAGTATAGGTAATGACATAATAACAAATAGAAAGATTTCTATATATAGCTAGACGAAAAAGTTGTCTAAAACCAACCTATTATAGAAAAACGCATAAGTTATATTAAAGGAGCATTAATTATAATATTAAGGAACCTAGAAGAAGGATCTAAGGACTAGAGAAGTAAATAATAAGTCTTAGTACCCGCAAGCAAGAGACTAATAGTTAGGTTAGCTAGACAGAGGTTTAAACTAAGAAACAAAGATAAACCAAGAGTTAACCTAAGTCACTTAGCGCATTATACACTATCGTGGATAGCTTATATAGATAATATGTGTAATATATATAGAGCACCAAAGGATAAAGCTTAAAAGTACCTAATAAGGATATATTGGGCACTAGATAAAAAAAAGTATGGAGACGCCAAGTATATATATAAATAGCGCCTAGTAGAAGTATAGAGTTAAGGGGACTTAATACTTTAACTAGGAAGATTCCTTACAGAAGAATGCCTAGATGGATAACAGTGGTAGAATTATTTAGAAAATACTTGTCTATAGTATATAGAGGAAAAGAAGTAAACTAAGTATTAGCCTAAGTTGGACTAAGAAAAAATAGGATCTAGTAGCTAATAGTTAGGAAAAGTAGAGGCCCACAGGACTAGAGGGAACCAGTAGTAAAGCCTTAAACCCTTAAAGGAATTTAAGGGCGACACCTAAACTTATAAATTAAGTAGCAAGATTAATAGTTTAAAGCACTAATAGATAGTGGAGTAATAAGGAACCACATATTACTAGCAGTAGTAGAAAGGATAGGGTTGCCTTATAGACAGAAGGAGCACCTATATCCACTAACAATAATTTTAGGAGATTAGATAGCCTACGGAGAAGGCATTATTAATCTTAAAATAGGACCTATTTAGTTAACTATTAAAGGGAGGCAAGTTAAAATATCTTCTAATATCCTACTATTAGGACAGAATAAGGCGATACTAGGAATGCCTTGGTTACAGAAATACAATCCAAGGATTAATTAGGTTATAAGTTAGGTCAATATTAGAGATACTTAATAACATAAGATGCAACAGTAAACCAAGTTAGTATAGTACTAAGTTAGAGCAATATACAAAGAGACTAAGCGAGGCTTAAGTTATATACTAAAAAGATACTACAAGTATGGTAAAAAGTTATAGTCACCAGAAAGTAAAAAGCTATTAAAGTATATAGTATAGAACTATAAGATAGAATTGGAACCGGGGACTAGTCTAAAGTTCTTTCTAATTTATAAGCTTCCTAAAACCGAGTTAGTAGTGCTTAAGGAGTTTATCTAGGAAAACTTATAAAAGGGATATATTAGACCATCGCAGTTATTAGTAGGATATCCAGTACTGTTCATCCTAAAGAAAAACGGAAAACTTAGGATGTGTATAGACTATAGACAGTTAAACAGTATTACTAGAAAGGATAGGTATCCTTTACCCTTAATTAGCAAAATCTAAGACAGGATTAGTAATACGCAAATCTTTATAAAGATAGATTTAAGGTGGGCGTACCATTAAATTAGGATTAAAGAAGGTGATAAATAGAAGGCAGCCTTTAGGTTAAAGGAAGGACTATATAAGCTATTAGTTATACAGTTTAGGCTTATAAACGCATTAATAACGTTCCAAAAATGAATTAATAGTATATTAGGAGAACACCTTAATAAGTTTGTTATGGTATACCTTAACAATATTATTATCTACTTAATAACTAAGGAAGAATACAAGGAATACGTCAAGTGGGTTTTAAAGAGACTATAGGAAGAACAAATGCTAGTAGTAATTAAGAAATGCGAGTTCTTTACTAAGAAGACCAATTTTATAGGATTTATTATTAAACTAGGCAAGTTAAGTATAGACCTAAAGAAAGTTAAAGTTATAGTAAGTTAGCAAGAACCGGAGAACGTTATATAGTTAAGATTGTTCCTAGGGTTTTGCAACTACTATAGGAGGTTTATAGCACAATGGTTAAAGAGTATTAAGCTATTTACGAGACTTATAAAAAAGGAGGAACTATGGATATGGGGAGTAGAATAAAAGAAGTTATTTACCTAAGAACCAGTCCTCAAAATCTATTAACCAAAGTTAGATACGGTTGTAGAGATAGATGCATTAGACTTTATACTAGGAGTATGTTTGCTATAGAAGTATTAGGACGTATAGCATCTAGTAGCATACTATAGTTAAAAGATAATACTACTAGAATTAAACTATAACATCTATAATAAGGAGTTGTTAGGTATAGTTGCAGCGCTAAAAAAATAAAGAGTATTCTTGCAAGGCACGGAGAAACCATTTATAGTTAAGATGGACCATAAGAACCTAATGGGGTTCCCAATAATAAAAGAACTTAATTAAAGATAAGTTAGGTGGGCGGAAATGCTTATAAAATATTATTTCAAAGTTTAGCACACTAAGGGTATAAATAACGCACAAGCAGATGCTCTAAGCCGAAAGGCTGAACTCTAGAGCGATAATAAGCTATTAGGGGCTTTACTGCGAAAGGATTAAGATAGAGTAATTAGGTATAATTATCTAAAGATCGCAGCAATAAAAGAAAGTTAGGTTTATAAATTACTAGAAAGTAATTAGACATAAAAGATCCTAAAGATATAGGTAGAGGATCTAGACTTAGAGCAATATAAGAATAGAGAAGTAGTATACGTTTTAAAGAATATTATAAAGGGGTTTATTAAGGAATTCTATAAGGAAATAACATAAGGACATAATAGAGCTATAGGCTTAGTATTACGACTTTAAGAAGAGTATATTATTTAAAAAATCTAGGGACTAGCAAGATAAGTTATAAGAGAATGTCTAGATTGCTAAAGAAATAAACTAATAAAGTATAAGCCGTATAGGGGGCTATAACCTATTAAAGTACTAGGAAGACCATGGGAGATTATATTATAGGACTTTATTATTAAGTTGCTAAAGTTAAGAGATCCTATTATAGGATAAGATTATAACGCGATCTTAGTAATAGTAGATAAGTTAACTAAGTGGGGTTACTTTATAGCGTATACAGAAAAAATATCCGTAGAAGAAGTGGCTAGAATCTATATTAAGGAAGTGTTTATAAGACACGGAGTACTAAGCAAAATTATATCGGATAGAGACCTAAGATTTATAGCAGTATTCTGGGAAGTGTTCTTAGCAGAATAAGAGGTTTAGGTAGCGATATTGACTATATATTACCTATAGATAGACGGTTAAATAGAAAGGTTAAACTAGACACTAGAACAGTATCTAAGGCATTATATTAATCACGCGCAGAATAATTGGGTATTGTTATTACTAGTTATATAGTTTGTATATAATGCAACACTATAAGAAGGGATAGGCATATTACCTTTTAAGGTAAATTACGGATATAAGCTAAGAACGTTATTAACACTATAATAAGTAAAGAAAATAAGTAGTATAGCCAAAGAAAGAATGGAGATGTTAATAAGTCTTTATAGTTACTTTAAAGAAATAGCTAAACTAATATAAGAAAGAATAAAAAGGTACTATAACGCTAAGAGATCTAAGGGACCAGATCTTAAGGAGGGGGATAAGGTGTGGCTACTATATAAAAATTTTAAGAGTTAACAACTAAGTAAGAAGTTGGACCACGTTAGACTAGGACCATTTATAATTAAAGCAAAAATCTTAGAAGTTATATATAGACTTAACTTACCAGAGAAAATAAAGATCTACCCTATATAGCACATTGCAATATTAGAGCTAGCACACAGGAATATTAAGCTATTAGTCTATAAGGTAAACACGTACAGAGGATAAAAAGAGGACAAACGGTAGGTTTTAAAGATTATTAGTTACAAGGATATAGATAATAAAATATAGTATAAAGTAAAGTGGATAGGCTATAGTGAAACTACTTAGGAACTACTAAGCAATCTAGAGAATGCTATAGGAAAGGTATGGGAGTATTAGAAAAAAGTAGGTTAGGGAGTATTAAAAAAGGATTACTAAAGGATAAGTTACCTAAGGGGGACCCAGAAAGAGCAACTACCACGTTACTTAGAGTTATTTCCTTCTCTAGTAGTGCCACTCTTTTATTACTAAGCTTCTACTTTTTAAAATGTACCTTCTTATAACCCTTCTTAAGACGGAGTAAATAAGCATAAGCGTTTTAACGGGCCTTAAGGGCACGGCGCTCCTTGTCACGAATATAAGCTAGATAAAACTTATCGTTATATTAAAGCCAGTAAATCTTAGCTAACGCCTCTAATAATTTACTGTTAAGCTTTATAGCGGCAGATTAAACACAAAACCCTATAATAAGTTACTTAGGGAACTCGCAGACTACTAAGAGTATTAGGACGCGTATAGTTAGCATTAGAAACGGAACAAACATTACAAAATAACCGTATATTCGCTTGCGTATATTTAGTATAAGAGTGTTACGGGACACCTCCATAACACCTTATATACGTCTACCTGTTTCCACCGTCTCGACCTCTATGTTAATGACTTAGTTAATCAAGACACATAACGGCAATCCGAGGCAATTTGCCATCACGTAACGGCAATCTACGGCAGTTTACCGTTCTCTACTATATTCCGCTATATTCTGCTAAGTTCCACTAGGACTATAACCTGAAGCCTATTCCGCCCTCTGCATGTATTAACTAAGCAACTAAGTTAACGATATATACCCCTTTCCTCCTATTTCCTTACCTTCTTTTCTTATATAACGTCTTAACCTTATTACATAGTTTATATATATAGCTTAATAATATCTACTTCGCTATATATTATTACCGCTTATGCTTACTCTGTAACACTATGTTGCGTTAACCCTATATACCACCCTCTAAAATACAGAACGACCCTAAAGCCCCTATAATAGCCGCTAATATTATATCCGCACTCTAAAAACAATTAGTAAATATACAGAAGTCTTTTATAGACGCCCTCGTATAGAACCAGGCCGCTATAGCCAAACAATAAGCTAAATAAGAAGTACGGTACTAGAAATTAATTAAAGCACTTTAAGAAGAAGTCCGCGCCCTAAAGACACTTATATTAAGGTCCCAAAACCAAATACTAGCCTAAAAGGCTGCTAATACGCCACCTATAAACGAGATAAAAATAACTAAATCTAGACCTGGCTTGTCAGGTGTAAACCCTAAGCCAGCTGTGGATATTTATCCTATAAATCCGTCTACTGCACCGCAACGATCTAAATGACTATTAGACCCCCCGATATTTACTAGTAAACAATAAAAACTCTAATTATTTCTAAGCCAGCTTAAAAATAAGCTAACTAATAATGCTGACCGCTACCTAACTAAAGCTAACTAACTCTACTATGCCCTAAGTTGACTAGGAGAAGACGTAGCTGACCTTATTAAACCCCTTTAACCGAACTTAGTACAAAGTCCAGTTATACTTCTTAAAGCTATATATGGTGACCCGAACCACCAAGCTACTGCTTAGAGAAAGATAAACTATATAACTTAAGAAACAAAAAGCTTTCTAGTATACTTCTCCAAATTTAACCGTTACGTAAAGGAAACAGGCTAGAATAACTCCATACTAGTTAATAGCCTTATTAAATCCCTAAGTCCTAAACTAAAAACCTCCCTAATAGGTATAGACCTACTAGGAGCCCTTAACGCCTGCGCAAACGTTATTAATAAACGGTATAATAATATATTATGCCTAACACCAAAGTCCGCTCCTTAATATAATACAATAACCCCGCGAACGTCTACTAAGTTATTATCTTAGCCCAAGCACCTAGACGCCATGGATATTAACACTAAAACCCTCTCTTACGCCCTAAAAGGATCTGTTAAATAAGAATAACGCATTAAATATAGCCTTTGCTTTAAGTGCGGAAGCAATACTTACCTCTTAAGTTACTGCTCTATCCCATTACCCTAAACGCATATATGAATAACTGGTATAGGCGGTGTCCTGCTGTTCTAAATATATAAACGAATAAGTAGTAGATCGTCTTGATTAAGCTCTAGCTACCAACCCCAATTTATACCTAGTTCTAGCCCTATATTTAGTAAATACTATTTATAAGAACGAAGCTCTAACCAACGCTCTATAAGAACCCCGCCCCGGTTGCCTCTAAAAGGAAGGTCCTAGAGCTAAGTTGCTCTCTAGAACGGCGCTACCTTAGGATCTTATTAAATGCTCTAGATGTTACGAACTCTAACTCTTAGAATCGCAGCATAACCGTTAACTGTTGTCTTTGGTAGAATAATTAATAGGCTAGTGCTCAAGTCCTAGTTAACACAGAAGCCAGTAGTATAGGATTTATTAATAAGATCTTCGCGTAAAATAATAGGTTTACTTTAATACCTCTTAACCGGCATATTAACGTATTTGGATTTAATAGCAAACGCACTATTTTAGGCCGTATTACTTACGTAGCGGCCCTAAGACTCTAATACCTAAACCATAAAGAATTAATTAAGCTCTTTATAACTACCCTAGGTTACCTAGTGATCCTTAAACAATCCTAGATAAAGCTATATAAGGTAACCATTAATTAGAATAATCTTAAGCTTCTATTTACCGCCTCCTATTGTAAGCAGAAGTGCCTTATGACTTACTACTTAGACTCCAAACTGAAATCTAAAATTTCCACTAATATCCACCTTATACCTAAAAAGTCCACCTAATTCCACCTACCTAAGAATTCCACCAAATTCCATTAATATAAGATTTCCACCGACGTCCACTAAGAACCCGGAAATAATATATAACTACATAAACCGACTTTAACTGCTGCATCCCAAACCAAGTAGAAGCTTAAGCTTAATATATAAAAGTACCAGAAGAACTAGTATTTTACTATAAAAAGGATACTTAAAGAACCCGAACCTAAATTTAATACTAACTCTATACCTAATACTAAACCTAAACCTAAATAAGAAACCATATAAGAAACTAAGGATAATTTAAGCTCGCTTAACACCTTAGATATCTATATAATTAGAGCTACTCCGCTAGCACGACTTGCTAGAAAACCGGAATATATAATCTTCGCTATTACAATGGCCGATATTAAAAAGGCCTTAGTACTAAAGAAGTACACTAACCCCGCCATAAAAGTACTAATAGAATACCATAATTATCTAGATGTATTCTTACGAAAGAAAGCCAATAAGCTACTAAAACGCCGTCTATATAATCACAAGATTATAGTTAAAGAAGGAAAATATCCTAGATTCGGACCCTTATACGGGATATCCTAAAACAAACTCTAGGTACTACGGAAGTACTTAGACAAACATCTAAACAAAGGATTTATTAAAGCAAGTTCTTTACCTATAGCCGCACTAGTAATCTTTGTTAAGAAACCTGGTAGCAGTTTACGCTTCTGCATAGACTACTAAGCTCTTAACGCTGTTACCGTTAAAAACTAATACCCAATCCTATTAATCTAAGAGACACTAAACTAATTAAGTAAGGCTCGCTTTCATATAAAGCTTAATATTATCCACGCATTTAACCGCCTCCGTATTGTAAAGGGAGACGAATGGCTTACTGTATTTTGTACTCAATACGGACTATTCAAATACTTAGTAATGCTATTTAGTCTCGCAAACGCCCTAAGTTTATTCCAATACTTCGTAAATAATACCCTACGTCCGTACCTGGACGTCTTTTATACTGCTTATATTAACGATATCTTGATATATAGTAATAGTCTAGCTAAATACTGAAAACATGTTAAACTAGTCCTATAATCCTTGCGCGGAGCCGGCCTATAATTAGATATAAATAAATGCGAGTTCTATAAAACGGAAGTCCTATACTTTAAACTCATTATTTCTATAAACGGCGTACGAATGGACCCCAAGAAAGTTAAAGTAATTGTAAACTGGCAAGAACCCAAGAATATTAAGGACGTAAGGGCCTTTATAGGCTTCGCCAACTTCTATTAATAGTTTATTAATAACTTCTCCGCCTTAGTCTTACCCCTTATAGCCTTAACCTAAAAGGATAAAGCCTTTATCTTTAGTAAGGAATATAAAAAGGCCTTCGCTTATCTAAAGGTTATATTTACCACTATACCTATACTTTAACACTTCAACCTAGACCAAATAAGTGTTATAGAAGCTGACTTATCCAATTACGTTACTGGAGGCATTCTGTCTTAATATAACAAGGAAGGAGTATTACACTCTATAATATACTTTTTAAAACAACTAAGCCTAGCTAAATATAACTACGAGATTTATAATAAAGAATTACTGACTATTATTAAATACTTTAAGCAATGGCAACTAAAACTAGAAGGAGCTGGATTCCCAATTAAGGTTCTTAGTAATTATAAGAACCTGCAGTACTTCACAACTATAAAATAGCTAAGCCACTATTAAGCCCACTAGTTAGAATATCTGTCCTAATTCCAATTCTTAATTACGTACTGCCTAGGCGTTTAAGGTCAAAAACCTAATGCCCTAACTCGACGTTTATAAGACACAACAGTATAGGAAGAAGTGTGCACCTACCGCAATTAAACCCTACTTCGTCCCGAATTATTTAATCCCCTAGCTAAAGACCTTACGGTATATATCCTTGAAATAACTAATTAATTAATTAAACAGATTATAATTAACAAATATCTAAACAACAAGTTTATTTAAGAGACACTTAAGCTAATTTAAGATGGCGTTAAACGCTCTAAAAAGATCTCTCTAAGTAAATGTAAAGCTCGCGGAGACCGCTTATACTACTAGAACCGCCTAGTTATCCTTAATTACGATAAACTTAAGCTTAAGCTCCTTAAATACGTATACGACCTACTAGTAGCCGGCTACCTAGGCTAAGGAAAAACCCTAGAACTACTTTAATGGGAGTATTACTAGCCAAACATATATAATATAATACGAAGGTACGTCTCTAGCTACTATACCTACCAATAAGCCAAAGCTTCGCATAAGACGTACAATGGCTTTCTAAAGCCACTGCCTGTTCCAGACCGAAGATAGAAGGATATCTTAATTAACTTCGTTATTAATCTCCCCTTAAGTAAAGGCTATATGAATATTATAGTAGTTATAGACCAACTATCTAAAATAAAACACTTAATCGCCTGTCCTAATATATTAACGCCTACTATCGCCCAACTATTCCTAGATTACGTATAGAAACTCTATAGACTTCCTAAAATAATTGTCTCTAATAGAGGTAGACAGTTTATCTCTGTATTTTAAAAAAAACTAACTACCTAACTCCGCATTAAAGCACTATTGTCTATAGTATACCACTTAGAAATGGATAGTTAAACGAAACGTGCAAATGCTATAATAGAACAATATATTTGGATATATACGTCGTATCTATAGGACGACTGGATGGACTAGCTTGCATTTACTAAGTTTATAGCAAATAACTCCGTCTTGGAAACCATAAAGGTCTCCTGGTTTTTGGCCAACTACGGCTAGCACCCGCGAATAGGTTTTAAACCCTTTAGTAATGTTTCTCGCCTAGCTTATTAAGCCTTATAAGTTGCAGAAGCAAACAAATTTATAAAGAAGATAGAAGAACTATAGGAGTTTCTTACTAATAAAATAATATGGGCCTAGTCTGTTTATAAAGCTATAGCAAATAAGAACCGAACCCTAGCACTAGCTTACTAAATTAGTAACTTTGTCTAGCTAGATGCAAGAAATCTAAATATAAAATAACCTACTAAGAAACTTAATTGGAAGAACGCTGGCCCTTATAAGGTTGAAAAAGTTGTCTCTCCTTATACCTACTAACTAAAGCTTCCTAATACGGTTAAAATCTACTCTGTATTCTATATATCAGTCCTCCACCCTACCGCCCCTATATTGGACGCCCTGCCTAGACAGATCCAAGACCCTCCCCTACTAGTTAAAGTAGATAGCGAGGATAAGTACTTCGTTAAAAGAGTTAACAACATTAAATATAACAAATGGAAACGTAAATATATATACCTTATAAAATAGAGAGGCTTTATTAAGCCCTTATAGGAACCCGTTAACTTTATAGGACTTATATAAGCTGTAGAAGACTTTCACGAACTCTACCCAGAACTACTATAGCCCCATCTCGCAGAAGCTCGAGTTTAAAGGGGGGGTACTGTTATAGGACACCTCTGTAACACCTTATACACGTCTACCTGTTTCTACCGTCTTAACCTCTATGTTAACGACTTAGTTAATTAAGATACATAACAGCAATCTAAAGCAATTTACCATCACGTAACGGCAGTCTACGGTAGTTTACCGTCCTCTACCATATTCCGCCATGTTCCGCCAAGTTCCGCTAGGACTATAACCCAAAGCCTATTCCGCCCCGTGTATATGTTAACCAAGCAACTAAGTTAACGATATATACCCCTTTCCTCCCGTTTCCTTACCTTCTTTCCTTACGCAACGTCTTGACCTTATTACACAGTTTATGTACATAGCTTAATAATATCTACTTCGCTATATATTATTACCG
>Ga0307507_10004350_pt1 | contig 25311 bp, 9 predicted proteins | sample 7_EM_MG_FD_207223 | JGI IMG/M metagenome (GOLD analysis project Ga0307507, IMG submission 207223) | Populus trichocarpa ectomycorrhiza microbial communities from riparian zone in the Pacific Northwest, United States - 7_EM | ecosystem: Host-associated > Plants > Roots > Unclassified | place...
ATAAGGTTATAGCCTTTAAAGTTAGCCGCCTAGAAGGGTTGCGGACCAACTACCTTAGTGCGGTTATATATATTAGCCACTAACACTATAAGCTTATAGGCACTATATAGTTTAATCCGATGCTTATCTAGGAACCCTATAATAGGTTTCTGCTACCTTAGCGACGGGATAAGCTTATGCTCTTTTACCAAATCATATTATATAAGATTAATTTCGGCGCCGCTTGTAAGGGCGCGAAGAGGCTTTAGGGAAGATTCAAAGGAACAATATAAATTCTATCTAAATCTAAGGGTATATAGCTTTTTAAGAGAACAAGACGTTGCGTAAAGAAGAGAAGGGAATAACCAGAGAATCTTGTAATTAAATAGTCAGGGGTCTTGGTCAATACGTACGCACGTACGCACATGGACGGACTTCAGTAGAATTCAATTGATCTGGCAGAACTTGGCAGAAGTCAATCAAGCTGGCAGAATTCGGCAGAATTCGGTCAAAGCGTCAAGTTTATCTTGTTAAGTGTTTTACTAAGACATTCCTACTGTAACTAGGCTAGTCCTGTTACAGTACCCCCCCTTTGGCCAAAGGTTTAAAATAATTTAATTTAGTTAAGAATTTATAATTTTTTTTTTTTTTTTTTTATCGCGTGTCGTATTTTCGCGTCAGGTAGCGGTCTTGGCAAGGCAGATCTAACCAATTAGACAACTTCAACCGCCAGTTAAAGTTCCTTAACATCTTGCGTGTCACGTAATTACGTTATGAACGTTATAACTTATTTCGAGTTCTTTTTAAATTCAAGTTTCGTATATTCGTGTCGGGTGGCAGTTATTTACCTTTATGTTGTGTCCATCCAGCCAAAGTAGGCCGCGAAGGATGGTCCTTATAGAATTCTTTTACCAGGGAAGGCGTGTCGGCCTTAATCTGATTATAGGTTTCCTAGGTTCGTGTTTTATATCCTTCCCACTTAACAAAAAGTTTAAATTGTTTGGATTATGGTTTCTATCGCATATTATTAATTAAGTCAATAAAGTAAGAACTGTTACTATTATTAACAATTACGGGAGGTGGCGGTGGTACTTTATAAGTCATAGGATTATCTTTTAAAGGTTGCAACAAGCTTATATAAAACATTGGGTATATTTTTATCTTAGTTAGCAGTTTAAGCTTATAGGCGTATAGGCTTAGTTTCTTCTTAATTTAGTACAGCCCCATAAACTTCTAATTAAGTTTCTTTAAGGGCTATTAAGTTCATATGTTTCGTGTATTTAGGTAAGCTATATTACCTTCCTTAAAGTCCCATGCGGGAGCTCGTCCTTTGTTCGCATGCTATTCCTATACTATTTAAGCGTATGTTAATTCACTTCATAACAGTTCCGTTAACTACTTTATTTAATTAGCAAAGTTATACGCGTTAATTAACTAGATCCGTTTAATTATAGGTCCTATTATATTAATTTTAGGTTATGGTTCAAATCCAAGTTAAGGGTTTTATCTATAGGTCGCGTAGAACGGTGTTACGCCTATTAATACGTTTATCGTATTATTCGCAGTAAACTTAGCTAAAGGCAGCCATTTTTCCCAGTCGTCTTACAGGTAGGAGTAGTATATTTATAGGTATTGTTCTATAATCGCGTTCGCAATTTTGGTTTAACCATCTATCTCCAAATAAAACGCAGTTAAGAGTCGTATTCGAATACTTAATTGTTTATATAGAGCTTGCTAGAAGTCTAAAACGAACTAGCTTCCATAATTGGATATTATTAAGTTAGGAAGTCCGTGTAGCTTAAAGACATACTTAATAAAACATTTAGCTACTAATATCGCATTAATTAAGTCCATAGGAATCATATATTGCATTTTTATAAGGCGGTCAACGACTACTATAATATTCGTAAACCCATTACTGCTAGGCAAGTCGACTATAAAGTCAATCAAGATATCGCGCCATCTTTGCATCGGAATTGGTAGCGGTTAAAGTACTCCTTACTTCTTTACATAAGAGGTCTTTCCACGCACGCACATCCTGCATGCTCGAACGTATTTTTGTACGTAGTTGTGCATTATAGGCTAGTAGTATGCTCGTTAAACAATCTTATAGGTCTTTGCACGGCCAGGATGCCTTACTATAGGGGAGTTATATACAAAATTGAGTATCTTAAATCGTAAAGGTTTAGAATTCGGAACTACCATCTTCTATTAATAGTACAATCGATCGTTTCGAATTTCGCATTTAGCGAGTGTAATGTCCTTATACTATCGTTTTCCTGTTTAAATTGCTTTTATTATATCTATTATCCATACATCATTCTTATATTTGTATTCCATTAGCTTATTAATTTCCATTTCCCATTTATCAACTTCTAATTTATTTCTATTAAGTTCCATATTTAGGAATATAGGACGTAGCTTTTCAAAATGTTTAGGGGGCAGTAAGATCCGTAATTAATTTATAATCCGTTTATCTAAAGCATTTATAGGTAGGTCCTGTAATTGTTATATTAATGTATTAGGCTTCTAATTAAGTTTACCTAGTTAGTACGTAATCTTAAAGTTAAATTATAAAAGGTATTCGGCCTAACGAATTTGGCGCTGCGTTAATTATTTTATAGTTATAAAGTACTGCAGGTTCTTATGGTCCGTTAATACGCGTATTAGGAACAACAATCCTTTAAGCTTAGGATGCTATTGTTTAAAGCATCTAATAATTATAAGCAGTTCCTTATTATATATCTTATAATTCAATTTAGTAGGGGCGAGTTTCCAAGAGAGGAAGGCTACTAGACGTAGCTCGCCATTCTTATTGTATTGCGATAACACTCCTCCTAGTGTATAATCAGACGAATCTGTTTCAACAATGCATTTAAGGTTAGGGTTGAAGTGGGCGAGAATTAGAGCAGTTGTAAAACAATACTTCAGGTCGTTAAAAGCTTATTCACATTTAATAGTCCATTTAAATTTCATATTCTTTCTTGTTAGGTTTATTAATGGCTAGGCAATTTTCAAGAAGTGGTTAATAAATTAACGATAGAAGTTTGCAAATCCTAGAAATCCTTAAACGTTTTATATATTACTAGGGCTTCCCCAGTTTATAATTACGGCGACTTTCTTAGGGTCTATTTTAATTCCGTTGCAGGATATAATTAAGCCTAAGTATATAACCTTAGACGTGTAGAACTTGCATTTTTTAATATTGCATTATAAGCCCGCATCTTATAGGCGTTTAAGAACCATTCTAATATATTTCTAATGTTTAGAAAGCGAGGACAAGTAGATTAAGATATTATTAATATACACGGTAACAAATATATTAAGGAATTCACGAAGTGTATTATTAATATATTGCTAAAATATACTGGGACCGTTTTTTATACTAAACGGCATTACTAGGTATTTAAAGAGTCCCTATTATATACAAAAAGCTATATACTTCTCATCTCCTTTACGTATACGGATTTTATTAAAGGCAGTAACTATGTCAAGCTTTATAAAGTACCATGCCTTCGCCAAACAGTTAAGCGTTTCTTAAATTAGGGAAATCAGATATCGGTTTCAAATTATAATTACATTTAAAGCTTAATAATTAACACAAAATCTTAAGCCTCCTCCTAGCTTTTTAATAAATAGTATGGGTAAGGCGAATAGAAATTAACTAGGGCGAATAAATCCTTTTTCTAGATACTTATTAAGGTATTGTTATATTATAAGCAGTTCTTCTTATGATATACCATATAGCGGACCAAACTTTAGTGTTATACCAGGCTTAAGTTCTATCTTAAAATCATACTTATCTTAGTGTGGGGCTAGTTGGTCTGCAAATCGTTTTTTAAACTTATTAATTAGATTATAGTACTCTTTAGGTATAAGAGGTTAAGGATTAATATACTATTTTGGTTTTAGTGCTTTCTTAATATCTTCTATGGTTATAGCAAAGATTTCATAATCTCGTCTTTTTGCTAATAAGATAAAGGGTACGGCCTATATTATACAAATTTCAAGAGGTTTTGACGTAACATCTTTACATTCTTTACTGCAATTGGCAGTTATAGCTTTATCATATTGGTTCAAGGTTCGTGGTAAGGGTAATTTATATTATTTTAAATTCGAATAGTCGTGTGTATATTTATAGGGCAAATGGGTTTTTAAGTAATAACTTTAGCAGTAGGTTATACGGAACTTTAGTATTTCTTTAACCTAGCTAATTAAAGGGTTATGTCGTTTTAGCCATCTATGTCCAAGTATCATCTTATATTACTTTAGGGGTATTACGAATAGGGAAACATATTCAAGGTATTTGCCCATCCGCATTTTTACAAAAGTGTAGTGTATCAATTCGCTATATATTAAGGGTTTGCCGTTAAAGCCTTATAGGCCTTGGGGCTTATTAAGTTTCTTTAAATTTAGGCGTTGGGTTTTCGCGTAGTTTATATTAATAAAGCCCATACTAGTGGCTCCGCTGTCTATAAGGATTTATACCTCCTTCCATTTTCCAAGTGTTCGAATTTCGCCAAGTACATTAAAGGAGTTGTGTTGTATATTAACGCTGGAAGAGCCTAGATACTTATACTCTTCCACTTCTTGTCCTAAGGCGCGACTTAGCCCTAGGATAATTCGCTTTCCAAGTTAGCCAAGGGTAAGATGCTTTATAATAACTGGGTATAATTCATAGAATAAATATAAGTTAAGGAGCGAGTACGGCTTAAAGAACAAGTGCGATTTAAGGAGTAGGTGCGATTCAAAGACTAGGAGGAACTACGGCAGACTTTTTCAAAAGGGTAAGTTCGGCAATTCCTTTAGATATGTCCTTTTCTACCATATCCAAAGCATTCTCTATTTGCGGCTCGAGTTCTTTGTTTATTGGTTCCTAAGGGTGCGTAGGATTAAGTGGCGTTAAGGTCTATAGGGTCGTGCGTAGGTTTCGGAGAAGGGTCGCGCTTTAGGGTATATATCGGTTTCGTAAAGCTTTAAACACGAGGTGTGGTTGGCTTTAAAGAATAAGTCTATTTATTATATTAAAGGTCCTTATTAATTCGTTAATATATTATAGCAAATTCGGGTAGGTCCTTTGGCAGTTCCCTACCTACTAACTATGCTCTAATTTTATCCGAAATAGCTTATTAAAGAGTAGTAACTCTAGCGGCTTTATTCCAATCCAGTTCGCTAATAAGGCCTAAAAATTCCAAAAAGAAGCTTGTAAAGTCTCGGTTCCGTTATTATAGGTTTTTAAGTTTAGTAACAGCGGTATATTTGCGGCTAGCGTTATTATATGTTCGTTCTAGCAGAGAGATAAAGGTTTTGAAATTAATAAAGGTGCCATTATAGAAGAATAGGTCTATGGTTTATGCAGCATCTTTACTTAAATAAGATATTCCATAGCTAACCTTGCTAGCTTTAGTAGGGTATTAGTTATAGTTTATTAAAAGTTTAAAACGGAGCTTGGTTACAAAGGGATATAGGTTATTTTAATTTCCATTAAATATTAAAGGGTTAGGAAGCTTTTCTAATTTCACGGCAGGTACTAGGTTCGTTATAGGTATAGGTTAAGCTACCATTACTAGTTTAGGGTTTGTATTTAACGGGCCAGGTTCGGATACAGTTATATTAATTTCGTTTATAGGCGGTATTGGGGTCTCTAACGTAAATACTTAGACGTTACGGAGTTCTTCGCGGAGTACTTCTATTAATCGCTAATACTAGGCTTCCAGTGCAGCCCGCTGCTGAGCTAAGGCATCTATAAAGGACTGTTGCATTATGGTTAACTGTTCCCTGACTAGGGATATAATACTTATAGTTATTAAAGAGGATTCGGGTTTGTTTGCCATTTTAATAGTAGTTGTTTTTAACGCAACGTAATATAAGGGCGCGAAGAGGCTTTAGGGAAGATTTAAAGGAACAATATAAATTCTATCTAAATCTAAGGGTATATAGCTTTTTAAGAGAACAAGACGTTGCGTAAAAAAGAGAAGGGAATAACCAGAGAATCTTGTAATTAAATAGTTAGGGGTCTTGGTTGATGCGTGCGCACGTACGCACGCGGACGGACTTCGGTAGAATTTGATTGATCTGGTAGAACTTGGCAGAAGTCAATTAAGCTGGCAGAATTCGGCAGAATTCGGTCAAAGCGTCAAGTTTATCTTGTCAAGTGTTTTACCGAGACATTCCTACTGTAACTAGGCTAGTCCCGTTACACCGCTATTATATAGTACTTGGAACTAACGTACCTCACCTATAGGGAGTGCCATTTCTAGCTTAATAGTAATACGGAGAGTCTCTCCTTCTATATCTTACCCTAGTTGCAGCCAGGAAAGGTCCGCAACTAGGGCTTTTCTTTTTTTATATTATTAGTGCGTTTTTCGCCCTGCTTCTTCTAATAAGATTTGCCTCCGGAGTTTTCTCTTAACTTTTTAGAGTGTTCCTATAAAGGTGCCGGACGGGTATTAGGTTGGCCCTAGGAGTCTTTCCCATTATTTAAGGCCCCTAACTTTAACCCTTCCGAAGTTCTCTTTAAGAACGGCTTCTTTAAAGGTTAGGTCTGCCCTATATTACTACTAGAGTGCCCGCGCTTTTAGTAACCCCTTAGCCTTCTACTAGAAGAGGTCTGGTTCCTTACCGTATCCTTAGCGTTTAGAACCGCTCGTTTAAAATCCGCATATATGGTAATCCATAGTAGGGCTCCTACGCGCTTTATTTTATTATAAATTGCTGGCTTAATTCTAGCCTAGATAAATCCGATCTTCTTCTTCTTACGGACGCTACCGTCTCTATTTTTAAAGGGCTTTAAATCCATCTGCTAAGTACAAGTTTCTATAAAGTTTATAAACTAGCGGAAGTTTTAACGGTCCAACTATATACCATTCCAGAATTGTTCTGCATTATTATATTATATGACATACGGATCTTGGGTCCAACCCTTTAGGAAGGTCTGCAGCTGTGGCCATATAGTAATTTACTCTTTATTAAGTTAATTAAGCGCGATCTGGTTTAGTAATCGGTTTTTAATCTTGCTAATAATCTACTATATACGTTCTTTGGTATTATCTCGGATTATTAGCATCTTAAAGAAGTTATCTACTTTACAAAACCAATTGTCTAACTGTTGGGCGGTGGGTTTATAACGAAGTTCTAAACTATTAGAGGCCTTAACCAGTTAGTCCATATCTTTTTTCTATTTATTATATAGATACCTCTCTAGGTCTTCCATATCTCCTTAGGTAGATACTAGGTAGCCCCCAGAAAGCCTTAGGCCTTAGCCAGGTTATAAAAGATTTTATCTAGCCTAGATCAAGCTCTGCTAGATCTAGACTTGCTCCTAGAGGTTTCTAATATGTTTATTAGTAGCTCCTTCCCACATAGCTTCTAAGAGCCTAGCGGCAGCTTCCCAATATCCTCCTTAAAGAAAATCGGTATGGGGCTCTTGACTTTCCGAATTTAGGCCTAGGGAAGCTCCGGCTATAGAGGTAGTGTTGGTACTAGTAGCTAGTATAGGCTTCCCAACGAGGCTTGGGTTTTAAGTTAATATTTAGGTTGAGTTACTAAAAGGGGTAGGCCCACTTGGCTTATAGGCAGTCTGTACACCGCCACTATACCGATTATAGGCTAATGGTCCTTTGGGAGGGTTCCGGTTAGATCCCTAATTAGACACATTAGTGTATTCCTCTAGCATTTCCGGCTTAGGGGAAGATCTTAGGGTTGCCTCTAGCGCTTAATCTTCCAATTGGCCTGGGTGGGGCTAGAGGGGTTCCGGTTGCTTTCTAGCAGCGTTACGACCGTTATAGAGGATGTCTGCGTTTTCCTCAGCGGTAACTATAGGTATGCGAGAGTCTTTAAGCTCCTAGTGCATCTGGGTATTAGGGCTCGTTCGGCCGTCTTGCCCAGAGGTTTATATTATCGCAATCTCTCGTTATCGGAGGGACCTTCCTGCTTTAGCACGATGGCTTTCCATAAGGTATCCGTGGAGTTTCCATTTAGGTCATCGCGAGATTTTAAGGGAGGAATAGTAGGTGTAAATAAAATGTAAACACATAATCTGGTTCTTAAAGCCAGCTGCCCTTCTAAAAAAGAGTAGGAAGGATTCGAATGTGAGGGGAACTTATAGACAGGGGGCTATAAGGACACGATTGTAGAACAAGATAGATTGGTAAGAGAGACGAATCTTTAAGGAGGTAAGGCCTTGAGGATTGTAGAGACTATATACTACAGGCACGTGCCTCCGGCACGTGACCGACGGACGTCCGAGGGGTGTCCGGGGGTTGTCCTAAGGGCAACCTAAGGTGACCGCAATAATATCCCTTACACCTTGCCCGACTAGCTATGTACTACGCCCTTAGCTGGTCCCTATTGCAATACTCTAATTAACCCTACCTCGGCTATATGCTATAACTGCGATAAGGAGGGTTATTTTGCCTTGTCTTGCCCAGAGCTAAAGGATATAGGCGATATTAAGGAGATAGAGGAAGGAGAAATGTCCAATAAGTTAGGAAAAGAAGAACCCTAGGGAAAGACTTCCCCCTAGGGTACCCTATTAATCTTAAAGAGATTAATCTAAGTTAGTTAATAGGTGGAAAATACTTTATGGTTCTATATATAGTATCTTAAAATAGATATGGAGTTAATATAACCGCCCTTATTAACACTAGAGCAAATGGCTTTGCCTTTATAAATACTACCTATATAAATAATGTTGCTAAGTTTCTAAGTGTAGAAGCTACTAGACTAGAAAAGCCTATCTAAGTAAAAGGCTATAATAGTTAAGCCAGTAAGCCAGTTACCTACGTCTTAAAGTTGTATATCGCTCTTAACGGATAACGCTAGTATGGTATCCCCTTTTGTGTCTTAGACTTAGGGTCCTACGATATAATCCTTAGCCGAAAATTGATATCCTATTTTAATATTTGGCTAAATGTACAACAAAGACAATTTATCTGGCTAGAGGATAGACCAAAATTACCCTCCTTTATTAGGGAAATCCGAACTAACCACAAGACACTAGCTGTAAAGGCTGACCCTACCTATTAGCAGGATATTAGGGACCGCGACCTAGCCTTTACCTAAGAAGATGCCCGCTGTGAGGCTAGAAGGAACTTATTTATACCAATAGAGATACTCCCCTAGAGCGCTATAGTTAACGAAGACTCTACTTACGGCAGCGGGATAGATAGTGATGTAGATAATATCTAAATCACGCAGATCTGACTAACAGGGAAGAGAATATACTAATAGGATATAAGGGACAACCTCCAAAAGATATAATAGGAGCTAAAAGGAGTAATAATAACGCCTTTACCTCAGAAGCCCCTAAAGTCCTATATACCCCTATTATTACGCGACCCCCCTATGGTAGATATTACTATAATTAGCGCTATAGTGTTCCACTTTAATATGTATAGGAGAGATAATAAGGTCTTTATAACTAGCTTATATAAAATTAACCGGATTATTGCCGAGAGGGAAGAAGAGCCAGCTAAGGAAACTAATAAGGAGCTAGTTAAACGCCTTCTTTCTACTATCTATGTGGGATACAAGGACGCATTCTTAAAAGTAGTATTAGATAAGTTACCCCTTTACCAAACATACAATTATAAGATTTAATTAGAAGCCAATAACTTACTAGGCTATAGCCCTCTCTACTAATAATTAACAGATAAGCTAAAAGTAACTAAGTAGTACTTAATTGATAACCTTAATAAAGGGTTTATTAAGCCAAGTTAAGCCCCTTTTACTTCCCCTATTCTGTTTGTAAAAAAGCCTAATGGAGGCCTTTATTTCTGTATTGACTATTAGAAGCTAAACGCTATTACTTAAAAGGATTAGTATCCTATTTCTTTAATTAATGAGACCCTTGCATATCTAAGCTAGGTAAGGATCTTTACTAAACTTAATATCCGCCAAGTATTCTACTAAATTAAAATAGACCCTGTATCTAAAGATTTAACAATATTCCGTACCCATTATAGGTTCTATAAATGTAAAGTTCTTCCTTTTAGACTAATAAACGGACTGGCTATATACTAAAGGTATATAAATGACGTTCTTTTTAATTACCTTGACGAATTCTATACAGCATACCTAGATAATATTCTTATTTACTTAGATAATAAACTTGAGCACTAAATTTATATTAAGAAGGTCCTAGAGAGATTATAGAATATTGTAAAGGCTCAGTCAAAAGAACAGAATCTATTGGTAGCCAGTAAACGAGAATTCCAAGACGAGGACTAGAAGAAGGTCGAGGAAAGGACACATCTATATACATAGGCCAAGGCTCTAAGCGAGGAGCCCCTAACTAGGGTCTGTATCAGTGCCGTAACATCATCCCCCCCTTCAGTAAAGCCTGCCCTCAGGCTTTGTAGTTGTCCTCCCCATCAAGAAAGCCACGTTGTCCTTTCTAGCATCAGATCTATTCCAAATTGTTACTACAGGCGGAGCAGTAAGGGTCAACTGGGTAGCTACAGGCAGAGCAGCAAGTAGTTAGGAAAAAAAATTCGGGCCGTACGGCGCTAGTCCTAACGTCAGGAGGTTGATACATATATACAGTCCTGCAGTTCTGCTGCCATATAGCCCGGCCCGGGCTAGTACTACGTATCGCTAGGGGCCTTTCGTTCTTTGTCGTTCCTCCTAGAACTCTATTATCCCCTAGCTCTCTTTCCCCGCTTTTAAAAAGGCTTCGCCCCGAGCCGTTAGTTAAATCCCCCCCGCGGGGGCCCCCCAGGGTCGGTAGGGTCGTAAGAACAAAGGTTAGGAAAAAAAAAATTTGGGGTAGGCATTGTCTTATCAGGTAGTCCGTAGGCCTTATAACCGCAGGCATAACGGCACGGTCGTCTAGTCGTGATAGTAGGTCGAATATAGGTCTCGGTCTATTAGTTGGTCGGTGGATCACAGGCATATTAGCACAATCGTTATTTGGTTCAGTAGCAGTACGGTACTAGCGTCGGTTGGCAATAGTAGGTTAAGTATAGGTCTCAGTCTATTAGCTAGTCGGTAGATCGCAGGCACATCAGCACAATCATTCGGTCGGGTTTGGTTCAGTCGGTGGCAGTACAGTGCCAGCGTCAGTCTTTCCTTATTGTTTACCAAAGCTTGCACAGCTTAGTATTAATCGGGGTTATTTATCGCGGCTCATAGCCTAGTCTTAGCCGAGGTCGTTCTTCGTAGCTTGCGTAGCTTAGTATTAGTTGAAAAGAATTGTCCTTCCGTAGGCGTATTAGCACAGTCGTTGTCGGGTTGGTCCTTCCGTAGGCACGTCAGCACGTTCGGGTAGTACGTAGATAATTACGCAAGATCGGACATAATGTGCTGCACTACGCGTAAGCTATAGGCGTATCTTTCCATATCTTTATTTTGATTGTCTAGGAATAGCTCTGGTCGGTTGGTCGGTCGGTTGGTTCTTCCAGGCTGCAGCGAACGTATTGCTACTTGACTTGCCTCTAGCAAGCTTCTGCGCGCTCGTGCAAGGTAGAATTGATGTTGGTCTTGGAATAATGTGAAGGCTCAGTCAAAAGAACAGAATCTATTGGTAGCCAGTGAACGAGAATTCCAAGACAAGGACTAGAAGAAGGTCGAGGAAAGGACACATCTACAGTATATACATGGGCCAAGGCTCTAAGCGAGGAGCCCCTAACTAGGGTCTGTATTAGTGCCGTAACAAATATAGGCTTATAAGTTAATATTAAGAAATGCGAGTTTGGGGTAAAACAAATAAAGTACCTTAGGTTTATTATTAGTATAGAAGGAATTAAGGTTAACCCTAAAAAGGTTAAAGCAATCTATAACTGGAAACCCCCTTGTACTATAAAGGGGATTTAGTTCTTCCTTAGCTTCTATAACTTCTATTGCCGTTTTATCTGTAACTATGGAGTAGTAGCAAAGCCTCTTGTATAACTTACCTGAAAGAATACGCCTTTTACCTTTAATAATAACTGTATGGAAGCCTTTAAAGAGATGAAAGATTGGCTTATCTCTTCTTTAATTCTTTATTATTATAACCCGGACCTTAAATTAATGCTAGAGACGGACGCTTCTAATAGAGTTATAGTGGGAATCCTATTATAGTTATATCTAGACGGTGAATAGTACCCTATTGCCTTTTTCTTGAAAATAATAGACCTAGCTAAGTGTAACTATAAGGTATATAATAAAGAAATACTAGCTATTATCCAATTATTGTCCTAATGGCGCGTAGAGCTTAAAGGCACAAACTCCCGGATTAAGATATATATGGATTATAAAGCCCTAGAGTACTTTATAACTATAAAGCAGCTTACTGGATGATAAGCCTACTAGGCTAAAATACTCTCTAAATTCTTTTTTATAATTATATATTGTTCTGGTAAGTAAAATACTAAAGCTAATATACTAACCCAAAGGGAACAAGATATAGGACCTTAGAATAAGCTAAAGACTTAATACTGGACGCGCGCCCTCCTCTATCCCAAATAGCTTAACCTGTAAATTCTTGAAGAACTAGACTCTAAACGGAATAAGCTAGCACCCTTAGAGGGAGCAGTCTTGGATAAACTAATAGGGCTAGTTGACTGCATCCTAACTATAAACCGTATAGCTAACTCCCTAAAAGCCCTCTGTAATTAAGCCGCAAAGGAGGACCCTAATTTGGAAATGGAAGAAGGACTGCTTCTATACTAAGAATGGCTTATAGTTCTAGATATTAATAATCTATAGACAAAGTTAATCTGCGAAGCCTACTATTAAGTCTCTATGGTATACTCTGGTTATAATAAGACCCACTAACTACTAGCGCCCCGTTATTACTGGTGAGGACTTCTATCTAATATGGATTGATTTGTTAGAAACTGCCACGCCTATAGACGCGCAAATGCCCCTAGGGATTGAACTCCTAGGTAGCTATAACCGCTGCTAGTTTTAGAATGCCCTTGGTAATATATTACTATAGACTTTAAGTTATTTCCAAAGGACGCCTACGGCCATAATGTAGCCTTTATAGTAGTTGACTAACTATGCAAGCAATCCGTCTCCCTCCCTTGTTTTAAGACTATAACTGCGAAGGATATAGCCTGCCTTTATGTTAATAACATCTATTGATTCTACGGCGCCCCCAAATTAATTATCTCTAACCGTGGCCCCTAGTTTATATTGGATTTCTAGAATAAACTCTGCCGTATCCTTAGGATTAAGATTAAGCTCTCTACTATATTCTACCCTTAGACTGACGGCTAAACTAAGATTATAAACTAGTACCTCGACCAGTGACTACAGCCCTTTATAGACTACTATTAGGATAACTGGTTGGAATTACTGCCTATAATGGACTATGCGCAGCTTACACTCCCTGTTACGGCGCTGGTGGAAAACAGTGGATTATGGTAGACGTTATGGTAGACGCCGAGTCACGTGAGTCCACGTGACTAGAGGACCGCATAAAACTTCGCACGGCGCTGCTATTCTTCTCCCTTTCTTTCTCTAGCTTTGGATCCTCGTTTATAGACTACTAATTATATAGGCTTACGTGTCCCTCATGCCGTGCTCGTGCCTTGATTAACTGAGTTGCTAATATTATCCAAAGCTTAACTACTCTTTCTTCCTAAAAAGGAACTTAAATATATCTACAAAGGACATAGAATAGGACCCTAAGGACATCACCAGGACTATAAGGACAGGACAGACCCCTAAGAACCAAAAGAACACAAATAGAACACGAAACCTAAGAATAGGACACGCATAGATCAGAACCCCTAGAAAATAAATAAACACCAAAAATTACCCAATACCCCTACCACCATGCCAAGAAATACAGCAGCCGGCAAAGCCGCTGTAGGACCCGCAAATACCTCCAATGGTGAAACAGTCGCCGTTTTAACCCCCCAGGAAGAGCTCGCAGCAGCTAATACTAAAATTAAACGGCTTTAAGAGCTGCTTAAAACCAGAGACACCCCTATACCTAGTAAGGAGTTATTAGACACCTAGAGACTTGCTATAGTCCTTAAGACCCTAGCCTAATATACAGCATCAGCATTATTGCGGTCTGTGAAGGTTGCAGACCCCCTATTGCTTATAGATGGAACTGACCCTATATTTAACAATTGGAAGCTTTAACTATAAGATAAGCTTAAAGTTAATATGGACTACTTCCCTACTACCTAAGCTAAAATGGCCTACGTTTTTGGCCGTACTGGTGGGGACGCACAGACGTATTTACGTCTGCGATATGCCTAGGACTTGGCAGACCCCTTCCTCTCTAAAGAAGAGATAGTTGACCACCTATCTTCTATTTACAAGGACCCCTTTAAGATATAGAACGCCCGCCTTAATTATAAAGCTCTTAATATAAAGATAACGGAGACCTTTTTAGCCTTTTAGACCCGCTTTCTGCACCTAGCCGGCTAAGCCTAAATTCCCTATAAAGACCTAATACTAGACCTCTTTAACAAGCTTACCCTAGACCTATAGCGCGCTGTACTACCAGTTTTTACTACTGTATAGACGCTAAAGGTACTTATGGACCACTGCCTAGCTATTAACTAAGGCCTCTATTAAATTAAGGTATAATCTAAGCGGTATAAAGCTAGAAACTCTCTAAACCAGACTATAAGTATTTTATAAACAGCCTATAATACCCTAGCACGATCTGTAACTCCTATAGCACCAGCTGTATAGCCTGCCATTAATTTAGTAGCTAGCCGTACAGCTAGTCCTGCTGCGGGTCCAGCGTATACTTGGCCTATATATAACAAACCCTATAAACAGGCCCTTAGTAATTAAGGAGCTTACTTTTTATATAGCTAGAAAGACTACTTTACAAAGAATTACCAGATAAAGGCAAAAACGGGCAAGGTTCTGTTAATTTAGGAGGACAGTATAGAGTTAGAAAAAGAGGAACCCTAAAAAAAGACTCCTCTCTAGGGTTAAAAGGGATTAATATATTACATATTAATCTAGGTTAGCTAGTTAGTAAAAAAAGCTGCACTATCCCTTATACCTTATTCCGTAATAAATATTAAGTTTTAACCTCTGCTTTAGCTAACTCTAGAGTAAATGCCTTTACCTTAATAGATACCTAGTATACTGTAAAGCTGGCTGACTTTTTAAATACACCCTTTAAAGAACTGCCCAAACCAATTCCTATTCGCGGGTATAACGGATGAATAGGGCCACCTATTACAACTATCTTGCGGATTCACCTCCGCATTAACGGACGAAGGTAGTATAACGTCCCCTTTCTTATTACGGACCTTAGGAGCCACGATATAATTATAGGGAGAAAATAGCTAGCCTATTTAGGCTTACAGCTCGATATACGGAATAGATGGCTTATCTGGCCTAAAACCCTACCCCTAACCCCTTCCTTTATAAAAGAAATTAGTATTATAATGGAAAACCTTATACGGCCCTAGATTAATACTATTTACTAGACTAATACTATGCGCAGAGACTAGGCCTTTAAGAAGGATATATATTTTAATCCTTAACGGATCTGTATACTACGCCGCCCCCAGACTGTGTATGTTACGCCATCCGCATTAGAGACTTAGGAAGTTAGTAGTGACCTAGCTAAGCCCCCCATAGAGAACCTAGGCCCTACGCAGCCCTAAAGGAAAACTAGGGATATTAGACACCATACTAAGCTGATAGACAGGAAGGATAACTTACAGAAAATGGAATATAAGCTAAGGAAGACTATATACCCTATACCGCAAGATACGGCCTAACAAGTGTCTGTAAAGAAACCTATAAACCTCCTACCAGTCGATATCTGCTGTATTAGCGCTATAGGATTTTACTAGAACTTGGTTTAGCCTAATACTATTGCCTTTATAACTAGCCTGTATGAAATTGATTAAATGCTTAAGGAAAAGGAAAGCGAGCTTAGCGGACAGGAAAGTAAGCTTATAGATAAGAAACTAGTAGAACAAAAACTACCTAATTAATACTGGAAATTTAAGGACGTATTCTCTAAGGCAGTATTAGATATACTTCCGCCTTACTAACTATATAACCACAAGATTAAGATTAATTAAGGCAAGGGAAGCACCCTTAGCTTTAGCCCTCTCTACCCGCAGTCTATCGCCGAATTGTAGGCTATAAAATAGTACCTTATTGACAACCTTAATAAGGGCTTTATTAAGCCTAGCCAAGCCCCTTTTAACTCACCTATTCTCTTTGCCAAAAAACTAAATGGAGGACTGTACTTTTGCATTAACTACTATAAGCTAAATAATATAACCTATAAGGACCGCTATCCACTACCCTTACTTGATAAGACTCTTGCCCGAATGAGTAGAGCTAGGGTCTTTATAAAGCTTAATATCCGCTAGGCCTTTTACTAAATTAGAATAGACCCTAGGTCTAAGGAGCTTACTATATTTTAAACCCGTTATGGAACGTATAAATACAAGGTACTCCCTTTTAGACTAACTAACAGACCAGCTACGTACCAGCGGTATATAAATAATGTACTCTTTAACTACCTTAATGACTTCTATACGGCCTACCTAGATGATATTATAATTTACTCTAAGAATGAGCTAGAATATAAGGAGCACGTCTATAAAGTCTTATAATGGCTCCACAAGGCTAGTCTCCAGGCTAATATTAAGAAGTTGGAATTTAGTGTTAAGCGTATAAAGTACCTAGGTTTTATTATTAGTATAGATAGAATTAAGGCTAACCTAGAGAAAACGGCTGTAATTAACTAGTAGACACCCCCACGGACTATAAAGGAGGTATAATTATTTTTAGGTTTCTGTAACTTCTACTAACGCTTTATTAAGAACTATAGCAGGATTGCCTGGCCTCTTAACCACCTTACTAGGAAAGACCAGCCATTTTACTTTAACGCCATATGTATGCAGGCCTTTAATGAGCTTAAAAAGCGGCTGGTATCAGCTCCCCTACTTACCCACTTTAATCTAGAATGGCCCTTAATGCTAGAAACTGATGCCTTAGATGGTGTAATAGCCAATATTTTTTCCTAAAAGTAACTGGACGGAGAATGGCACCCTATTGCATACTATTTAAAGACTATAATAGATGCTGAGCTAAACTACTATATCCATAATAAAGAAATGCTGGCTATTATCTCTAGCTTTTAGCACTGGCGTATATAGCTAGAGGGGACCCCTAAGCCCATTAAGGTAGTTTTGGATTATAAGGCCCTAGAATACTTTATAATAACTAAGGCCCTTATGGCCCGCTAGGCACGCTAGGCGGATATCCTATTTTAGTTTAACTTCTTAATTATATATAGACCAGGCGCTATAAACCGTGCGGATGCTTTTATAAGGTGTAAATAGGACCTAGGTAACTAGGTAGTTATAAAGATCTTATTACAGATTTAGGCACTACTACAACTAGAGCACCTTAACCCCTAGATACAGGCAGAACTAAATATAGACCCTTTAGACGCTAAGATATGCCCTATTAACTCTATGGAACTTAACCTTATTAATAAACTACTATAGGCAAACCATACGGCCCCTTCTCTATAGGAGTGCTGTGGAAAGGTAAAGGATGCTACTAGCCCATAGTCCCTTAAAAATAGACTACTTAAGCACCGGGAACAGCTAGTGGTGGCAGAGAAACAGAATTTACGGACTTGGCTTATCGTTAAAGTATATACTTAGGTCTCTACGGCCCACCCCAGAAAAAATAAAACCTATAGAATTATTGGCGACCGCTACTACTGGCCTAGAATGGTTATGGATATTAACCGCTATATATAGAACTGCGATGACTGCCGTAGGTCTATAATTCCATAAGATAAGACCCTAGGGCTATTAAAGCTACTCCTAATACCAGAACGCCCCTGGTAGTATATCTTTATAGACTTCCACAAGTTACCTACAGACCGCGATAGATATAATATAGTTATAATCCTAGTTAACCACTTTGGCAAGCGCCCGTTCTTAATCCCCTGTTATAAGAATATTAATGCTAAAGAGGCGGCCTAACTGTATATCCACTATATCTACCAAATTTATAGACTACTAGATACTATCGTATCTAACTACAGGCCGTAGTTTATATTAGCCTTCTGGAACGAGTTTACCTAGATCCTAGGTATTAGGCTAAAGCTCTTTACGGCATACCACCCCTAGATAGACGGTTAGACGGAGATTATAAATTAGTACTTGGACCAGAGACTCCGGCCCTTTATTAACTACTTTTAGGACAACTAGAGCGGACTACTACCTATAATAGACTATACCTAGGCAACCCTACCCTATAACTCTACGGGGTTTGCACCTATTTAGCTAGAAATAGGATACTTACCCTATATAAGCTTTAACTGGAAGAGACCAGAAGGACCATAGACCATACGCGAAAAACTATCTTATAAGAAAGCACAGCAGTATACTAGACGCTTAGAAGAAGTATAGATAGTAGCCTATAAGAACCTAGAGAAGGCCCAGAAATCAATAGAACAGTAGGCAAATAAGCACAGGCGCGAGCCTGACTTTACTATAGGCAATAAGGTCTGGGTTATAACAAAGAACTAAAAAATAGAACGGCCTAGCTGTAAGCTAGACTATAAAATAGTAGGACTGTATAAGATCCTTAATAAAGAAGGCAACTTATATAAGGTTAAACTCCTAGACTTAATTAAAGTCCACACTATTTTCTTACCAGATAAGCTTAGAAAGCTATAAATAACCCACTACCTAAACAAAAGAATAAGCCTCCACTGCCGATTTAAGTTAATGGCGACGACAAATAGGAAGTTAATAAAATACTAGCCTATAAACTAGTGCAAGGAACGCTAAAATACTATATCTAATAGAAAGGTTACGATCTAGACCTAACCTAGTACCCTACCTAGAACTTTATAGGTTGCCCCTAAAAGCTTAAAGAATTCTATAACTAATACCCTAATAAGCCAGGACCCCCGAAGTATCTAGACAAGTGGATAGAGTGCTAGTATAGTAAAGATAATAAGCTACCTATTGAGTATATAGATAAGAACACCCCACGGACATAATACGGACATACAAAGCCTAAGGGCAGGCTTTTTCGGAGGGGGGGGTAATGTTACGGCGCTAGTGGAAAACGGTGGATTATGGTAGACGTTATAGTAGACGCCGAGTCACATAAGTCCACGTGACTAGAGGACCGCATAAAACTTCGCACAGCGCTACTATTCTTCTCCCTTCCTTTCTCTAGCTTTGGATCCTCGTTTATAGACTACCAATTATATAGGCTTGCGCGTCCCTCATACCATGCTTATACCTCGATTAACTGAGTCGCTAACACTCCCCTATAACAGTATAGGGATGTCCCCATTTGAACTACTCTACGGGTATGCACCACAAATATCCTTTAATTAGGATAGGCCTACTAAACCCACTATAGCCCGCGAACACCTTAGCTATGAAGAGGCCTGGGTATTTGCTGAGAGAATATATAGAGCCTAGGAGACTGCTTAAATAATTATAAGAAAGGCATAAGAAAAAAAGGAGTCTAATGTAAACTAATATTGTTGCGAGGAAGACTTTTAAGTAGGAGATAAGGTATAGGTGTTAATAAAGAACTAGAAAACCTAGAGGCTGAGCCATAAGTTAAACCACTAAATAGCTAGCCTATATAAGACTCTTTAAAAGGTAGGACACTTTTTTAAGGTTAAGCTATTAGAGTTAATAAGGATCCACCCCGTCTTCTCTCTAAACTGGCTATAAAAGGCTACGGATAATCTACTACCTGGATAGTATAATAACCTCCTACCACTAATCTAGATTGCTAAGGACGAAGAATGGGAAGTTAAAGAAATTCTAGTAGTAAAAAAGGTCTGTAATGTCTTAAAATACCATGTAAGCTGGGTAGGCTATAATAACGACCTAAAGTGGTACCCCGTATCTAATTTTAAGTACTCCCCCTATAAGTTATAGGACTTTTACCTAGCCTACCCTAACCTCCCTGGACCACTACGTAAATTAGATAACTGGATTAAATACTAGGAAGAAGGGTTAGATAATTATAACAATTTAGATGATAATAGGGAGCTTGGATAACGCCTAAGGGCAGGCTTTTTTAGGAGGGGGGGGTGATGTGATGGTGCTAGAGCGCGACCTGCCAAATTCTGCCATGCTGCTGCCATATTCTGCCAACCTACGATTGGCTCGCTTACTGCTAGCGCCTTGGCGGCTGCCCCTTCATATATGTTTACTATGGTCCTTGCGACCCCCTTCTTTTCTTCTCCTTAGCTTAGTATCTTTACTAGATAGCAATCCACAAGCTTCGGTTCAGAGGCATTTGTGCGAGCCGTCACAGCGGGACCTAGCTGGGATAGTAAACCCTAGCTCTAGCTCTAGGCAAGCTAAGAAAAGAAGGATATAGTAGTAACCACAGAGATTTAAGAACTAACGGAGGTCTGGATGTAGCCGCCGGCTATCTGCGGAAATAGTTAAACCGGGGTTTTTTATCCTACTAAGGTGGCTTATCCCTTGACCAGTTAATTTGCGTCCAACGGTTATCGATAAGAACTAGTCAATTAACCGAGCTGAATTTAACGCCCGAACTGAGGAATATAAGGCTTTTGATTATAGTAATTTGATATCCATGCCTAATTTTGGGAGTTAAGTCGCTTGATATAAGGTTGCTAGCACTCATCCCTCCTATAGAACGGTATTTTGCATATACTGCAGTCAAATAGAGTCCTTGGAGCACGCTCTATATAGATGCACGCGTTGTTTTAAAACTGGTGTTCGCGCGCGGACCACTTACTCGTTGGACGCTGATGGGTTAAGGCATAGGGTTTTTCCCTGTGCAAAGAGACAGGCTTATTTTCTGGTTTCTTGTTGAACAGTACTGGTAAGGGCGTATCTAGGTTGCAGACGTCGGTTCGCCGGTTCCTGCGATCATTTGTACCGTTAGATTACTCTCATACCACGACTTTGGAAGCGGAGGTTTTCGATGAGAAGCACTCACTTGGCAGATAATTATTTTGCACATAAGGTACTATATTTTGTGGCCCGTGCACGGCATCAAGAACACCCATATCGACAACAAGGACCGTCGAATACCACTGTACAAGGACAGCCCGTGCTGGCAGGAACACGTTGACCAACTCAACACCCTTAATTGAGGCTCTATATATAATCTACACCAGAAATACAATATATTCGTGGCTTCATTCGAAACCTTTGGTTACCTGGCAGAACGACTTACCGCCTGCGCGTGCAGCTTCAGACCTGGTACGAACCAATACGAACCGATAAGATATCGGTTATCGGAAATATATCGGCAATATGATATTGCCAATATTGGGTAAAAAATAAAAATAACCAGCTTTACGCAGCCTTATATTATAATAAAGACTTATTAATATTTTATTCTAAATATTAGACCATTAGCTAGGCTAGCGGGAAAAAATATATATATAATACTCTATAAAAAAGAAGCTGTAGACCTTAATTGCTCGGGGGAATATCTGCGAGTTGGCCCATGTATAGCCACGTGCACGTGCACATTACCGTGTTCACGAAGACTGCCTGACCACCCCTTCCCCCCAACCAACACCAAGTAACCGTATAATAACCTCCTAAAACGATTCTCTTCGGCTTATTATTTACTAATAGGATTAATAGAATTTTCATTACCCAGCACAAAAGCTATAATTAATGTTTTTATTATATGCCAAGAAATATTGCAATATTATCCGAATATTAGTAATATTGGCAACACCGATATTTTATTGGTTCGTATTGGATAAGATTTTATTGGTGCCAGCACTGTGCAGCTTATTGATTGGTGCGCGCGGTGCACATTCTATAGGAAGGGATATCCACCAGATCATCTACTATGCTTGGCATAATGACGTAATGTTAGACATGTTGGCAATCAAGTTTTAATGTCACAATTCAGTCACTCCTTGCAAATGAGGATTATTTGAAACAGCGCACTCCGAAGAAGAGTTTATTTGTAGAGGTGATGTGTCTCAATTGGTGATTTGATTAAGTAAGTAGTATCCCCATTCACCAGTTCCGCCAGGTATTCCCCCATGTATTCCGCCGCCAGTGCTAGAATAGCCCGCCGATGATGAACCTTCGCAAGTCGGGTATCTCACTCAGCTCCTTACATGACGACGCAACAGCAGGACTCCTCGCAGCCGCAGCAGCCACAGGACTCGCCGCACTTGATGGGCTTAGGCTTGACGATGGAGGTAATGGAAGAAGCAGCGCTGGCAGGCATGTTGAATGAAGTGAGTAATTTGAGGTTGTGAGGTAGTTGCCTGGCCTTTGGGTCAATGCTTGGTAGGATTGTATCAATGGTTTATGAGTAGCTTACTTATAGAGTGATTGAGGAAAGGCTGAGGGCTGGCTCGGAGGAAGATGTTGTTTGTTGATGAGTTGGAGGTTGCTGATGTGGTGAAGTCAGAAAGCAGGTTAAAAGCGGGTGATAAGAATATTTATTCTTGAAGCTCCGTGCTTGCTCCGTGTCGTGTTTGTCGTGCTCGCTTACCCAAACGCTTACCACCTACCTACCCCCTCTTTCTCTTCTTATTTAACTTCCTACTTTCTCCTTTTTAGTCTCTTTTATTTACCCTTTTTTCTTTCTTTTTAAAAAATATTTTTACTTTTTTTATAATATATATTAACGCTAAGCCTTTCTATCCCTTAGCACGGTAATTTGTGTCCTACCGGTATCGATAAGGACTAGCCAATTAGAGGAGATGAATTTAGTGCTTGTGCTTAGGAATTCGAGGCTTTTATGCACGAACCACTTGCTCGTAGGACGCTACCGTGCTAAGGGATATTTAGCATATAAATGCACTGGAGCTCCAAGGAGCTCTTGGAGTTATATTAGCTGGATGGGGTGGATTCAAGGCCAAATCCACTCCAGTCCAGTCCAAAAAGACCACTGCGAATGGAACAATTCCACCGAAAAGCACGCAGACCACGTCGCCTTCTTACAGAGCTCCCGGCCCCGGGCCTAGCTAGCCTTTTTTAGTGATAAATAACTTCCGACCTGTGCAAGCATTGGAAGCTGCTTCAAGGAAAGCATCCGATTTTGTTCCGTAAGCATTGTCATTATCATCAGAATCCGAATCCGAATCCTGGTTCCTTTCGCTCTCGGGCCATGAACGAGATGGAAAGCTGAAATGGAAGACGTAGTCTTTGAAGCCTACCCAATGTCTGCGAGGGTCTTCCACCAGCATGCCATACCAGTCTTTGCCAGCAGTCAAGGTCCAGCAAAGGACCTTCTTGCAGTCATAATCCAAAGGTGAACCGAGGAACTCTCGGAGGGTTCCAAAAAGTTGAAAACGGCGACCGGAGTGGCTCTTGATTGAGGGTATACCTGGAAAGATTGCGGGGAGATGATCTCGGTGGATTTGGTAACAGTATCGAACTGAATCCCTTTCAGGGATAAAGTGTCGGGGGACTCTTCATCCCCTTGAATTTCTTCCATAGGAAGACTGTTAGCAGATGAATGATTTGGCCCCGGCTCTGAAGGCGATAGAGCGTGGGAGAAGACCTGGTTCCACTGTGGTACCCAGGATGGAAAACTAGGATCTATTCTGGGTCCACGCTGAACCGCCGAAAGAATTCTTAATGAGTGCTCTTTCCTGAGAACTTCCCTTGCAAATTTTTGGTACACTTGAGATGTAGGCAGACTGTAATCCGGTTCTATGAAAATTTGGCCGTCTTCTGGATTGTAATCTGCAGTTCGTGTTCCTAAAAGCGCATATAACCTGTCCCGTGGATCCGTGACCCCGAACTGGTGAGTCAGGTCCAGTAGCCTTAGGAAGGAAATTCCTTCTACATTGCTTTCAGTGGAGAGGTAGTACATCAAATAGGCATTGTATGCCCCCGACAGGTCGAACTGCCTCAGGAGACGCGGTTCGTATGTTCTAATCCATGCTGCGGCCAGTCCAACCCATTGCCATTCTATATCGGTGGCGCCCCATAATAAAATAGCTGACGACGCAAGGGCAATCTCTTGAACGACCCATAACCCCCAAAACCAAGATAGGTTGTATAATACTGCCAGAGAATTCAATGGATCATTCGAAGTCTGTATTGAGAGTAGCTCTGGACCTGATGGAAGGACGGCCTCGCCGGATAAAGAGTTTTTGAAGCTCGCAGGAGACGATGGATGCAGTCCGTTGGCGTTGATAAAGATACACACAAGAGAGAAGACCAATATTGCATCTTGATTCGCATCCTCCCCTAACCATATAAAGACCTTTTTCGCTCTTCGGTAAATCCTACGCATGAGGCTAACTTGGTGGCCTCATTCTTCGACATCATCTTGGTTAATGCTGATAGCGTCGGCCTATACGGCCCGGACACAATCATCAAGGCGGACCCTAAAAAGCGCGTCTCGAAGATTCCGAGTAATCCATAGGTCCCTACCATCACATTCGATATGAACTTTTGTAGTGGTGTCCCCCCACGCATAAGGAAAAGCTTCATAGGAAGTTGAATCATTGTGGAGGTCGGTAATCTCTAGGCCGCACACAAAGGGGGTCAGAGCAGGATCCAGGCTGAATACGAATTAGACGAATTGATGATTTGACGTGAGTAAGCTTTTCGTATTGATAGGAACGACCTTAGAGCGGCGATTCTTTTACGGAATAGATATCCGGAAACGTGGCATGTGGTGAGGAATGCTCAGATTGCTGAGCGTCGGAGAAAGCAGAGCATGATAAAGGCCTGTCCGGGGATAATCCACAGGCCATCAGAACCTTCCGCTCCACACCCTCGTGCCCCTGATCAGATCAGAAAACTATTGAGACCAAGAGACAATAGTTAGGGCCAACTGCACTTACGCCATGCTCTAACAGCCAGCTTGTTCTGAACGCCCTTTGAGGTGCTCCATGGAGGTCAAAGCTTGCCACAATATTTCTAAAAGCGTCTTCAGCTGAAGTGCCTCGATCAACCGAATCGGACCTAACAAGAGGCTGCAGGAAACATTCATTAATGCGAGTGTCCATGCTGGGCTTAGGAGTTTGTTCGTAATAATGTGAGACACCGCAGGTGCCAGCAAAGTGTTGGCGTACCCCCCCACCCAAGGACAGGCAAAGACTGTTTTTCAACTGAGCTGAGTTGCTAGTACGTTAACATGATATGAAAATTCATCTGTTACTCCGTAGAACGTATATCTTGAAACTTGTTTAGGTACTTGGAGACGATCCTCAACCTTGAAGAAAGCAATACCGTTTAGTCAGACCATGTGACTTCTCCCGCCAAAGCGTTATTTGATCTTATTAGTTACCCCTGAATGTCCGTTATCTCAGTTGACTCATCCGCTTCGCCGAGGAATTTGAGGAGGCGGCTACCCCCTGCCCCGGCCCGCGCCACAGGAACTTATAAGCTAATCAAACGGTCGCTCCAACTCATGGGTACTTATTAG
>Ga0307507_10004351_pt1 | contig 25308 bp, 13 predicted proteins | sample 7_EM_MG_FD_207223 | JGI IMG/M metagenome (GOLD analysis project Ga0307507, IMG submission 207223) | Populus trichocarpa ectomycorrhiza microbial communities from riparian zone in the Pacific Northwest, United States - 7_EM | ecosystem: Host-associated > Plants > Roots > Unclassified | place...
TTACTAAGAACTGTCGCGGAACACGCTCAGACGTGATTCTGGTGGTTTCGCACAAACGTAGTTAGTCAGCTTGCGGACCGATTGAAAATCCGGACCAACAGAATCGCGTCTGAGCTTGCTGAGGTAACTCAATATGGTGTCTGGTTGGTAGCTGACGCACGGATATCAGCGGATAGGGTATCGAAACAGGGGACGAAGATTGGCGGTGGGTTTATGAGGTGCCCTTGATGACGACGAACAATGGAGGAGGAAGACGGGATATCGACTGTAACGCATATTATGATCTGTAGCAGAGCAGCTAAGTGGGGGGAATTGAAAACAGGGACACGTCTTCGCTCTCCACGTGACAGCGTGTCCATCAATGCATATTATGCTTTAAATAACAGCGTTAAGGCCAGGATCCAGGATCTCGTCGCGACGAGTTAAAGGCTAAAATCTCATATACGCCCAGAAGGAAGTTTTGAAGAGGATTGTCGGACGGAGATGGCTCGGTCTTTTCCGCCGGAGAAAGATCCAACGCAAGCCACACATGCAGACTCCCGATGATGCGCCCTAGCAGCAAACCACAATCTGCCATCCATGAATTGACTTTTGTGCCCCAATATTCACACTTTGGGGCTCAGCAGACCTCGCAGGCCGCAGTTTTAGCCTTATGCAGAGCCCGCAGGAGCACTGGCAATCGGCGCGTGCATGGATCGTCAAGCAGTCGCGTGCAATCAACCCGTAACAATACTCCAAGCTAGGATCCCTACGATAGCACGCCTATAGCACTCCCCAACCCGCGAGGCAGCGTACTTGCGTCGGGCCAACACTTGCAGGCGGCGGAAAGCGACCTTTCAGAGTGTGCTATGAAGTTCTTCGAGACCTCTAACCTCCCATACTCACCGAACCGACCTCCCTCCTCGACGACGACCGAGATCAAGGCCTCGTCATAATTGTCTCCTGGATCACACCAATCTGGGGCCACGATGGTTTCCCATCCGCCGGATAAGCAGAAGAATGGGCGACAGGCAGGATATGGAACACCAGGACAATCGAGGTCAGCGAAGGCAGCCTCGGCTGCACCGAGTAGAGAAGGGCATGCTCAAAGAGCGGCACAAGATGTTGCTGGATTGAAGGATTACGTATGTGGAGCTACAACTCGGAGCAGTCGCAAAATGGATACAATGGCTAATGGTGTTTTTATGGATAGCAATTGGGGGATTGCCTCGGCAAAGGAGCCTTTGGGTCTGTCTATAGGGCTTTGAATTGGGGTACCGGAGAGACTGTGGCAATCAAACAGGTTCGATTAGAAAATTTGCCAAAGAGCGAGCTGAAAACTATAATGGTATGAAACTATACAAGTGCTTTGGGCCACGGCTGACACGTTATCTAGCTGGAAATTGACCTGTTGAAAAATCTAAATGTATTAATTTCTAGAAGTCTGTCCGGAACATATGCTGACTTTGAAACTTAGCACTCAAACATTGTCAAGTATCATGGCTTCGTTAAGTCAACTGACTCTCTTTACATCATTCTCGAGTAAGGCTACTATCATTGCCTATCCATTGCTATGGCTGAGAGTGACTAGGTATTGCGAAAATGGCTCCCTACACTCGATTTGCAAAAACTTTGGGAAGTTTCCTGAAAATCTGGTTGCCCTATACATGTCTCAGGTTCTACATGGGCTTCTATACCTCCACGAGCAGGGTGTCATCCATAGGGATATCAAGGGTGCCAATATTCTCACCACCAAAGAGGGTCTCGTTAAGCTTGCGGATTTCGGAGTTGCTACTAAAGCGTCCGGACTAGACGAATCTAGTGTAGTAGGAACGCCTTATTGGATGGCACCAGAAGTCATTGAACTATCAGGCGCAACAACTTCCTCAGACATTTGGAGCTTAGGATGTACCGTCATCGAGTTGATCGAGGGCAAACCGCCCTATCACAAATTGCAACCCATGCAAGCATTATTTCGAATTGTGAACGATGAACATCCTCCTATTCCTGGCAGCGCCTCTCCGGTCAGTTATATCGCATACGCTCTGGCCTTAATTCAAACATGTGCTCACTCGTAGCAGGCTGTGCGCGATTTTCTTATGCAATGTTTTCAGAAGAACCCTAACCTTAGGATATCAGCAAAACGATTGTTGAAGCACCCATGGATATTAAGTGCAAAGAGAACTGTTTCTGTAGTTCCCACTAAACCGACCGAGTACGACGAAGCCGTCAAGAGCGTCCAGGAGTGGAATGAAGCCTTGAAATCCCCCAACAATGGTTCACTTCGAAGAGCGTCACGACCCCTGTCTTCTAGCCTTGGCCCGCCTAAAAAAGAACCTCCGCCGTCACTGAAAACGCCAGCACCCCCAAAAGGTGGAGTGAATCCTGCCAAGGCTAGGCCCAATGCAGACCTCTATCGTTCACCTGAAGTTGATACAAGCGATAACTGGGACGACGACTTTGTGTCTTCAATAAGTCCTAGTGTACTATACTTGCCCCACCTCCGGCCACAGGACAATTTTGCAGGTTTGCTTTCATCTGAAAAGTTAAAATCTTATGCTACATTCGAATATGTAACAGAAGAGCCTATGAGCACTGAAGAAAGCGGTGGCGGTGATCTCACTGTTAAGAGTTCACATCGCTTCGCCCCAGACGATCACTCCGATGACATAGATACGGTTCGAGCTTCTACATCGATTAAGGCGAAGGCTTCTAGTTCTAAGGTCAAACCTCCTAACAACTCATCTTCCCGGCAGGAATTTGAGCCTAAAACTGCTATTCTTCGAGGTATCCCAAAAGTTACTCAACTGTCGAAAAGCAAAGTCGCGTCATTGGCACGGCCGACAGCCGTCTTTCGAGAAAATTCTGTAGAAGACTACTCTGATCTTATCGCCGCCGATGACGCTGCTTTTGAGAGAAAGCTAAAGGCCATGCGGGTGAGATAGGAAGGTTTAACCTCATAACTCCACTGACCTAATTCAGGCCAATCCCGCCGAATCCCTTTCGCCTAAATTATTTCATCCATCTGATCTTAAAACCGCCCCACGCTCAACCCAGAATGCGAAGAAAGGTGGGAGTATGCGGCAACGCTCTGCCTCTTATACATCTGAGCGAAGGGGCATGCAGCGCTCTCAGTCTGAGATTGAGATTCAAAAATATGCAGAAGATGATAAGGACAAAGATTTCTCTGACATCTTTGGACACGACGTTCCCAGCCTGCCAAAGGCAGACAGTGACAGCGGCTCAGAGCAGAACAGCTTAGTTATGATTACTTCTAAGATGTCGTCTTCATTTGTATGTGAAGTCTCTAAGCTATGTGTTATGTGAATTCACATCTAACTGTGCTAGATCGCTATGGACGAGGACGAATCCGACCCTTTTGCCAATTTAGAGGAAGGATTAGAGAATATTAGTATGACGATTTCCTGTTCCACGAATTGAGGTTACTAAGCTTGTTCAGATCTTGAGAATAATGTCGCTCGCGATAGAGATGATCGCTTAGCGAAGCTGACCGAAAACTTGGTTGGCTGTCTCAAAACTACGCAACCTGACGGTGTGCTATCAGACTTAGCGGAGCAGCTCGTATGTTTTACTCGTTAAACGTTTTCTGTTTCTCTAAAAATTTTGCAGCAACAAGTTCTTCTTGAATCACCAGATAAAAAGGCGATCGTTCTCAGATCGCACGGCATGTTACCCATCCTTGAGATTCTCGGCACTGGCCCTCCAAGAGATGTAGTTTTAAAGCTACTGAGGATTGTCAACATGGTATGACTTTGAACCCTCATTCCATACATATATGCCACTTACGGAAGCCAAAATTGTAGATTATCCTAGAGGACGCCGAGGCTCAGGAGAGCTTATCTTTCTTAGGCGGCATTCCGATCATATCAAGCTTTGCGCACAAGAAATATCCGAGCGAAATTCGCAAAGAGGCTGCTGCGTTTGTGCGGCAGATGTATCAAACGTCTACTCTTACTTTGCAAATGTTCATTGGCTGTGGTGGCATCAATGTGTTAGTGGAGTTTCTCGAAGAAGACATCGACACTGAACGCGACCTTGTGTTAATCGGTGTGAATGGCGTTTGGAGTGTATTTGAGCTTCAGGTACGTATTCATTACGCTGTACTAGATAAAGCTAACACTTTGAAAGGGACCAACTCCCAAAAACGATTTCTGTCGAATATTTTCCCGCAGCTCTGTTCTATATCCACTTTCTCTTGTCTTGAATCGTGTTTTAGATGAAAAGGATGAACTTGCTGAGCTTATCGAAGGCCGCATTGTGAATATCTTCCTTATTTTCTCTCAAGCTGAGAGTCACGTTAAAGACCTTGTTGCTGATCGTATGATTTTGAAGCGTAAGACAGTTTATTGAAATTCCTAATCCTTAGTGGCTGATTGCTCTGCAGGCGTGCTCAAAGACCTCAAGAAGATGTCTCCCAATCATCAAGTCACGATGCTCAAATTCATCAAGAACCTGTCTATGTTGTCCTCAACCCACGAAGCGCTCCAGAATTCCAATGCAATCGATGTACTCACGGACCTGCTTAGATCCTCAAAGAAGCTGCCTCTGTTCCGCGAAATTTCGAACCAGATCCTCAACACAATGTACAATCTCTGTCGGCACAATCGCTCGCGTCAGGAAGAGGCTGCACTCAACGATGTTATCCCAATTCTTAAAGACATTGTGCAAACTGAATGGCCGCTAAAGGAGTTCGCGCTACCCATTCTATGCGAATTAGCGCATTCAGGCAAAGTAGCAAGGAAGAAGCTTTGGGAAAACCGTGGGCTACAGTTCTACATCTCCATGCTTGCGGATCGGAACTGGCAGGTCACTGCCCTTGATGCAATATTCATTTGGTGAGGACTGAAGTATCTTATTGCAAGCACAAATAGAGCCTAATCATTGAGTAGGCTTCAGGAAGAGACTGCGCGAGTTGAGCAATACCTTCTCGCCTCCAATTTTTCTACCGCAATCATTGACGCCTATACTTCCCCCGACACGTCACAGAATGCGTTCGAGTCTATGCTCGAACCGCTGCAGAAACTTATGCGTCTTTCCCCGCCTATTGCTGCGTCTCTTGCAGTTCCCGAAATATTCACCCGTACGATTCAAAAGCTCGGTCACAAAGACGCAGTCGCGCGTCTCAATCTTCTTAGGATCATTAGAACCATATGCGATGCCACCGAGGAGGAGTGTGCTCTGATCAGACGTTTCGGCGTTTATGACACTGTTCTCCATCTCGCAGAGAAGGATCCCGCTATCCTGGTGCGTCAGATGGCTGAAGAGCTCGTCAAAGCATGCGACAGCATCGACCGCTCATCTTCCTCACGGGGTAGCGGCCTCCGTCGCCCTGTATCACGAGGTCGTGGCGCGAGTGGTAACTCTAATGGTGTTGGCTCTACCTCTGGATTAGCAAGTATGACACCTCCACCACTCATACACAGCGCCAGCATGCCGCCCACGCCCAGTGCGAGGGACGAACACCTGAGAAGCCGGAGCAATGCTGAGGTGTTCGAGTCGAATATGGGACTGTCACTACTTGATTCCACCACTACTCCAGCTCCTCTAACAAGAGCCGCGACTTCTATCACGGCGCGCACACCAGCACATAGGCCAGCAAGCAGGGATAGCACCAGCAGCACATCTAGTATTCCTTCCGGTCTAAATGGAGTCGGAAACGGAAGTTCGAGCTCAAGTGCGAGTTCGACGAAGAGTCGGCTGCCGAGAACAAAGTTTACAAGGATGAGTTTAGCTAGTGGAGTGGCGCGGCGCGAAGAGAATGTCACCCCTACTGGCACACCGGTGGCTGTACCAGGAAAGTTGACGATTGTAAGGAGGAGAAGACAAACAAGTGCTGGTGATGGTGTCGGCAGTTCGAGGAGCACTTCGTGATCCGAGTCTTCCAGCGTTTTGTCGTGGATTTGATGAGGTTTGTTGACACTAACGTTGGCATCTCTGGTTGTTTCGAACTCGATGGACTGACTGCTTTTCCTGTTACTCTCCTGACACAACCCGGGTTAGTATAAAAGGGCTTTAAACGATAGAGGTAGTGATTTTGTCTCCCGAGTCAGGCCGATGGGTCTCACTGTTGATTTCTTATTTGCACTTTCCAAACGTGCTCTTCATAGCGCTTCTGCTGATATTACATCAGGCTTACAACCTTTTTGCACTGTCCAGTCTGCCCTACCTGCTTCGTTCTCTTAGACTTTCCATATGTTCTTTTTGTCAGAGTTCCGGAAATGATGGATAGGCGATAGGGCGAAAAAGGACTTAGGGTCGCGATCTGGGATAAGGAATTCTGGTCACAAGAGTTCACTCGAGCATATTTAGAGCAGGCATTTGCATAACAACGGCGCCGGAATCCAATTGTGTCCTTCTCCTGAGTCTTGATATCTCGTACAGTTCCAAATACATTCCACTTCAGCACTCTATCGCCATCCATCCCTCACGCCGATACCTCTATCTCAACCAGCTTTAAACTCCATTATTCGATCGTGATTATCGTTGTAGTCAGTGCTTTTATCAATATTCAATACTTATCGATAAGGTTTTTTTATTTTTTTTATCCATTGGGTGATAGGGTTATGACGGCGATATACACCACCTCGTCAATTCCGGTTGTTAGCGCCTTACTAGTGACGCCTCTCGGGCGGAAATCCTCATATAGATTAGTATGAGTTTCCCCGTCTTGACAGCGAGCTTCAAAAGACCTTAATATCAAAAATTTATGAAGCTTTTTAAAACTAAAGATTGTATGGTAGATTGCCTATATACGAATATTTCTGAAGTCACAGTAGCTAAATGATTATTAAAATCAACGCTTAGCAATTAAATGAGTGTCTAAATATCTCCTCTAAGCTCCTAATTGTCTTCCAAGCTCCTAATCGTCCTTTAAGATCCTGATTGTCCTCTAAGCTTTCTACTGTCCTCTACCACTTAGTAGGTCCCCCTTCTGCTTCAATTATTGCCTGAAGGCGTATAGGTATAGAAGCAACTAGATCCTTAAAGTAGCAGGCCTCTAGATTCTCCTATTTGGATTTGATGGCTGCTTATATTGCTTCTTTTATTAATAGGCGAGGCTTCTACTTAGCTAATTAAGTCTTTATTAAATTCTAAACGGCCTTAATTAGGTTAAGATCTGGGCTGTTTGCTATCCGCCCCACGGACTCTTCGGCTCCGCCTCAGAGTCCTATGTAGCTCAACGGGCCACGTAGCTCAACGGGCCAGCTTAGCCAAAATCTAATACACCACTTTTTGTTAGCAATCTATATACCACAATCATGTCTAATAAATATAAAACTAAAGAGAAGCGCGTCCAAGATGCAATTACGCACAAAAATCAACATCCTAGGTTATCACTTAATGTAACAGTGCAGTGTGGAAATAAATAAGCAACTTTATTGTAAATCTATGGAAATTAAGTGAACTAAATACATAAAAGTAGACCCGAAACTCCATAGTCTATAACTCAATATTTAACCGTATCCGAGACATACAAGGGTAGCGTCGATTATGTCTCGGAGCCTTTTAGGCGACGATCTTGTGTCTTAGCGTAGTGCTAGTAAACTATTACACTTAAGACGTACGCTAATGAATTCAACGCGCCATATAAACGTATTATGGCGTGTTATAAGGGCGTACAAAGCAAGATACAGAGGCCAGGAAGCAATAAGAAGCTTAATTCTATGTAGGAGTAGATACTTCTGGCATATATCAAGCGCATAGATCGTATAGGAACTTATGCCTTAATCCATCAGGTCCACGCTGCCACTAAGCGCATCCTTATCCTCTACGCCCAACCTAGCACCAAGCCCACCTCTCTTAGGCGCGACTAAACTAAGAACTTTGTTAAACAATATAAAGAAATACTCTATAAGGTTAGACAGAAGCCTATAGAGGTAAAACGAGCTGCTTTAAACGATTTAAATAAGATAGCGGAGTGGTATACGTCATACAAGGACATCAAGGCAAAATATGGCATACTCCCATGCGATAAATACAACTTTGATAAGTCTGGGTTTCGCATTAGAATAGGTGGCGCGCAGTGGATTATAACGCGAGTTTCAGATAATAAAAGATTACACTCTGCAAGTAAGACAAACCGCGATTTTGCTTTAGTATTAGAGGCTATATCTAGTAATAGTGTTGCGCTTAATCCGGCGGTTATTATTAAAGGTGCCCAAATTATGCACCAACACCTTAATAATACAGATATACCAGATGGTTATATGCTAGGTACACAAATAAGAGGCTACTTAAACAACGATCTTGCATTTAAATAGATTCAGCACTTTAATAAGTAAAGCGCGCGTTAACAGATAGGCGCGCATTAATTGCTATTACTTAATAGCCATGGATCGCACCTTATAATAGAGCTAGCTTAATATTATAAAGAAAGGAACATTTATCTTTTAGCACTTCCGGCCTATATAAGCCACTTTCTATAACCTCTTAATGTGGTATTATTCCAGCTACATCCAAACAGGCTGTATAAACTTTAACACCGTTAAGTTCCTGCACGCTCTACACCATATTTAAGTCGCTATATTTAAACCCACATCTATTAAATTAGCATAGGAGAAAACTGGCCTTGTTCCGTGTAATCCTAAGCTTATTTTAACCAAGTTGTAACGCTAAACTGCTGTTATACGCCCATCTACACCCCTACCTATAACACTAATTGTCCAGCCTGTACCTCTCTAGACGCCTATAACACCAAGATCTGTTTCTCAAGCTATTAGCAAGCTTCGCAATCATATATATAGACAGGACGTAAGGCACCAAGGCCCGTTATATAAGCTTATAAAGGGTGCTAGTATTAATACCACGCTTCGTACGTTAGCTGAGGAAGACCTATATAAGACACAGGCAGCGGTACAAGCACGCGCAAAGCGACAAAAAGGCAACCAACGTGTCGTCTCAAAGGGAGGCCTTATATCTGCTAAGGACGGACAACTTAAGGTATCGCAGAGAGTCCGCGCTAAGGCAGAGAAGGCAGCTAGAGCTACTACGCGTGCAGTAAAGAAGCGGGCTGCTGAGGACGCCAAGCGGGCTGCTAAGGCCGCAGCGGCGCCAATTTTGGACAGAGAGTAGATAAAGACTATCGCATCAATTACTACACTACAAATATTAATATATCTATCTTGCACGTGGAGCTATACAGCTTCAAAGTTGTAAGGTGCGGGGCATAGCCCGTTGAGCTACGTGGCCCGTTAAGCTACGTAGGACTCTAAGGCGGAGCCGAAGAGTCCGTGGGGCGGATAGCCACTAAAGTAACTTAATATTATCTTTCTGGAACTTAGTAATAGTAATACAAGCTCTATAACAGGGAGCTCCGTCTATTTATATAATTATTAGGGTACTTCTAAATTTGTAATTAGGGAAATATATACTATACTTAGCGTTATAGAAGTTATAGAATTCTTTAAGCTTTAGATATATGTGATTTAGGAGGCCCTACACCGTAATATTGCCCTATTCTTCTTTATCCTAAAATAGTAAAGGCCCTTTTTCTGCACTGTAGAATGCAGCCTATACTATTATATAAGGTATATTAGTAAACTTAGGATAGAGGTAGTTAGGATAAAATTATTTACTAAGTCTTCTAATAATATAAAGCCGCTAGTGCCTACTATAATGTATAGCTGCCTTATCTATCTATATAACTCTTTACTAATCCTCTTTTTAGAAGTAACGGTAAGCTAATATAAATGTTAACTAGGCGTAATAGTGAGCTGTAGTAAGCTAGAGCTTTATATATATAACATAGTATTAAAAGCCTTTCTTTTTAAGATATTGGGCGACTATAGAGTTAGAATAAGGGACTCCTATATAGAAGGAAAGCTTTAAATAGGTAAGGCGACGCGCCTAAGTATTTAACTCTAGGAAATTAACTAGTTAATACTAAATTAGTAAGCTGTATATAAGAGCATTTTAATAGTCACTACGTACTAGGGTCTGCGCTTTATTAATAATATAGTGGATAGTAGAATATAGTTACTTAACTAATATAGTAGTATAAGAGATAGGTTCTTAAAGATAGCGATAAAGGCCTTTAATTGTATATTTTAGGGAGTAAGGAATAAGCGCTTGAGCGTTACTTTCCTAAAGCCGTTAGCGATGTTAAATATATTCTATAGCTCGCTTTTCCCGCTTCTATTCCTTACGTCTCTCCTATCTATTAAGATAAGCAATTATATAGTAAATATAACGATTTAGGGTAGTAGGCGTTGGAGTAGAAGAACTAGATGCAGTAGGGCAAATAGAGGGAGTATTTAGTATAGTTATATTACTAGGTAAGAAGGAGTAAATAAGCTAAAGAAGCTTCTAAAGCTAGGAAGGCGTAGTAAAGCTTTAGGAGGATTAGTGTTACGGCACTATTACAGACCCTAGTCAGGGGCTTGGCCGAGCCGAGCCTTGGCGCCATGTATATAGACGTGTCCTTTCCTTGACCTTCTTCCAGTCCTTGTCTTGGAATTCTCGTACCTGGCTACCAATAGATCCTTATTCTGTTGACTAAGCCCTTTACAATTAGGTAAAGTAGGTTCTAGAGTTCCTTTTATATGGGAAGGATCTTACCTAGAAAATAGTATAGTAGGTACCTTTAAAAATAAAATCTAAAAGATTTTAGTTAGAACTTATTATAGGAATATATAAATTTGGTATAAAATATAGTAAGGATAGTATTAACTTATAATAGGCGCAGATAAATATTTTTATATTTAAATCTATAGAGCTATCTAAAGTCCCTTATAATCGCGTTAAGACGTAATATTTACCTAAACTTAGAAACCTTATCTGTGACTACTACTATTAATATCCGTCTTAATAGCGTAATTAAGATATCTAAGGGCCTATTTCTAAATTCTAAAATCACCTAGAATAAAAGTAAGCTATTTTTGAACTAATTACCGCCGGAAAGGTTATTCGGACGTAAAATCTGGCAATTGTCGTGATAGAGGCTTAAGGAAGTTGAGGGTTGTTATAAATAACGCGTTGGCGGCTTAGAAGAGGGGTAAGAAACTAAAAGATATGTTGTTAGTAAACTTCCTAAGTCAGGTTCCTTACTATATAGAGTTTATTAATACACCTAATTACAATACAGCTGGCAGAGGCGTTGAAAAGCTTTAAATTAACTATTAGGTAAGGTTTTTTAGCAGTCTCTTTCTAATATTCAGCTGCTAGGCCGGATAGACTAAATTTGTGTTAGTTAGTGGCTTAATTAAAAGCGCTAACAACTGGAATTGACGAGGTGGTATAGTTATAACGATTAGCTACTACCGTCTTCCTAATTGGGTTTACTGCCTTCCTAATATAGTATATTGCCAGTTCCAAAATTAAAATAGTACAAACTTTATTTTATTTTATATACTTATAACTAAAGGGTAACGGTAGAGGGACATCCCCTAATTGATATTTGGATACCCCCTTCTAATTAAGTTTAATTCCTTCCTAATTAAGTTAGAATATTACATAAATTTAAGTTGTTTGTATCTGTATCGCGAAAATTAAATAACTCTTATAACTTATTATTAATTTATTAACTACTTCTTAGAAATTGCCTAGCTATTAGTAAATCTAATAAAAAGAATATAAAATTTAAATAGACTGCTAGATGTAAATAAGCTTTTAATGACTTAAAATATTGCTTTATAACTACTCTAATTATTACCTACTTTAACCTTGACTTTAAATATATTGTTAAAACAGACTTTTTTAATTATGCGCTAGGCAGAGTATTATCACAATATAATAAAAACGGCAAGCTATGTCTAGTAGCCTTTCTCTCCTAAAAACTTGCCCCTACTAAATTAAACTATAAGATATATAATAAGGAACTACTTGCAATTGTTAAATACTTTAAATAATGGCGTCCTAAGCTTATATGATTATTATTTCCAATATATATTAATGGACTATAAGAACCTATAGTACTTTATAACTATAAAGTAATTAATATAGCGCCAAATTTATTAGGCCAGATACCTCTTATAATTTAACTTTAAAATTATATACTAACTAGGTAAACTTAACTAGAAGCCTAATATATTAATATAACAATTATAGGACCTACCTATAAACACTTTAAACAAATGGATTATAAATTAATTATAGATTTTATTGCCCCCTAAACGTTTTAAAAAATTACGTCCTATATTTCTAAAATATAAAACTTAATAGAAATAAATTAGAATTTAATAAATAGGAAATAGAAATTAATAAGCTAATAGAATATAAATATAAGAATAATATATGGATAATAGATATAATAAAAGCGATTTAAATAGAAAAACAATAGTATAAGAATATTATACTCGCTAAATGCGAAATTTAAAATAATTAATTATACTATTAATAGAAGATAGTAGTTCCGAATTCCAACCCTTAAAGATTTAAAATACTTAAATTTGTATATAACTGTAAGAGGCTAGTCTAGCCAGAACGTATAATTATCTAATTAATAGTGTAGAATAAGAGTTATAGATAGGTAGAAGGTAAGTTAAAGGTAGAACGAGCTTTATATATTAAAGGATAAATGCTTTCTAACCTCTTCTATTTAGAGACTAATTGCTAGTTCTTTTCTAGAGGAGAACTAGCTTCCTATATAATCCTTTTAAGACACTAGTAAAACCCTTTGCTCATTATCTATCTAACTATGTCTCCTCTAGGATATTAGTAGGACATTAGTAAAACCTTCCTCTGTCTTATCTAATATATACCCTTTAGGAGCGCCTATTATAATTACCTCCCCTTTAAGGGTCTTGGTCCTCTAAGACTTTACCTTTTAATAAACTCTTATAGAGTTTCAACTAAAACTACTAGGGAAGTTTTTTAGTAGAAAGGTACTCTATAATGCGGCTTATCGCCAGTTCTTTACTAGCGTAGAGCCTTACTTTATCTTCTGTTCCTCTACTCTTCTTCCACTATAGCTCTTTACAGTGCCTTTATAATGGAACTTTAATAATAATAATAAAAATTAGATGGGATTTACCTTCCTTATTATAAGAATTTGTTATAAGCTAATCCGGAGGTTATCCTATACAATACATTAACTAGCCACTATCCCCATTTACCTAAAATAGGTCCTAATAATAACGTTTTAATATTAATTTCTTTTAGTTTATAAGCTATTATCTCTTACGCGTCTTTCTATTAATAATACTATTTGTCTTGCCTTTTAGCAGACTATTTTTTATTATATCTTAGCTTTTAGCTTCCGCATCTCTAGCTATTCTTTCTACTACTGCTCTATTCTCTTCTTATAACGCGTCTATGGGTAATAGGATCCCTATTTTATCTCTTTAATAATACTAACTTTCTATAGTGTTCTCTCGCAATAGCTTATAATTATACTGCGCGTCCCTAGATTAGCAGCAGCGTTATCCCTACTCTATTAGCACTATAGACCACTTCTATTGCTCCTATAGGGGTTTCTCTAAAGTGCTGCCGTTGTTGCATTTATACGCTTATATTGGACCCTTCCCATACCTATAAGATGCCGCGCTTTAGCAAGAATAAATCTAAGTGTTCCCACTATTGCAGCTAGAAGAAGACCTATGTTTTGGTATTTCTTATTCTATCCTATTCTGGATTTTACTAACTATATTAGATCCCTACTGTTTACGCGCGTAAGGCTTACTAGCTCTAATATGTTATTAGGGATTTCCATTTATATTAGAATAGTAAAAGACGGGAATAAAAGGTGTCTTCTATTACTTATAGCCTTTTTAATTTAATAAGGGTTTCTACTACTATAGAGACGCAGTAATCTTAGATATATAGTGTCTAGGAGCGTATATATAAGCAGCTCGTTCTTATAAATAACAATATTTACACTCTTGCGTAGGCCTTTCTGGCTAAGTAAGTCTCTTTAGTAATATGTTTAGGAACTATACTAACTTTTTAGTTGTTAACTTTCTAATCCTAGCCTAAATGCCGATTTAGAACCTAGGGATAACACTAAGGATAGTAATAAAGATAAACGTTTTCCCTGCTAGTCCCCTAGCCGTAGTAGTCCGTCTAATTCCTACTGTGCTAAAAAAATATTGGTAAGAATGCTAATGCTTTTAGGGATAGAAGTGCTAATAATACTACTAATAATAATATTAAGATGGAGGAGGAGGCTCCCATTACTACTTTTAGTGTTTAAGTTATTATCTTACTCTTTCTTTCTTTCTATAAGATAGCTTTATATAGTGCCTCTCTGGTGCTTTTAAAATGCCCTAGTACTAAGAATTAACTTTATACTTTAGGGATGCCTTTATTCTTATTTTTGGTGACAGTCTATATAAAAGCAACACACTGCTATAATCTTCGTATATAATAAACGGGTAGTATTTTTATAGGTACTTTACAATTTCTTAAAATTTCTAAATCTTCGCTCTGTGTCTTTTTAGTCCTCTTTATATTATTAACTCTATCATATATCTCTAGTATTAAACTAAATACTCTCCTTTTATCCCTAGGGAACCCTTCTAAACCCTTAGGGCCCCTTTTTTTAGTACTACTACTTATTCTTAAACAGCGTCTTCTTTAGATAGCATCCCTAGTAGTTCTTATATAGATCCCTATAGCTTTCTCTTATAGGATTCTAGGACCCCTATTATAATAGCAAAACGTTCCTATTTCTAATGCCTATGCTTAACCTTATGGTTTTAATTTATAGGGTCTTCTCTATTATCTTATCCATAGTATATCCGAAACCGTTACTAAATCCTAATTTATGGTCTTTAGGAAAGTTTTAATTGCCGTGTTATATCCTAGCTAAAGGTACTCCTTAGGTTCCCAACTGTTATATACTTAGGAGTATCCTTCCTAATAAACCAAAAATTTGCGTTTCTTCTAACGCTATCTTTAGTCTAAAATATCTTCTATATTCTATTCTAGTTCCCCATTAATTTCGCTAAGTAGGGGTGGTTCTATACTATCTCTTCTCCAGTATAACTTTAATAAGGAAACATAAAATATGGGATATATTAGATATAATTTCAGCAATTCTAATTTATAGGCTTAATTTTCTTTAGTTTTCCTAACTATTTTAAAGGGTCTAAGCTACCTATGGTCCAGCCTCTTCTTAATATATTTTATCTAGATATTTTTTATAGATAGTAAGACTTTATCTCCTATTTTAAATTCTTTAGGCATATATCCCTTATTATAGTACCTTTTTTGTATAGCCTAGGTATCTAGCAAGTACTTTTTAAGTTCTTCTCTGCGAATTCTTATTTACTTAATTCTCTCAGATGTTATTAGGGCCTCTCTTTTAGGAACAATATCCTTAATATTCTAGGGGTTATTTACTTTTACCCCAAACAGTGCTTTATAAGGGGTCATTTTTATGCTGCTGTGGATACTTATATTATATATATATTACACTAGAGCTAACCATAATAGCTAATTATCCTATTAATAATTAATATAGTAGCGGAGGTAGTGTTCTAATAACGTATTTAAACGCTCTATTTGCCTATCTATTTATAGGTAAAAGGTAATGCTTATCTTTTGCTATATTTTTAATAAAAGACAGAATAAAGACTAAAATATACTATTAAATACGGTACCTCTATTGGATATAATTCCCCTTAGCGTGCTAAATAAGAGCTACCGCTCTAAAAATAGGTCTGCCAGTTCCACTGCCGTAATTATTATTATAATAGCAAAATACCCTAAAAACTTTATATATCTGTTAACAATTACTAGGATAGCATTAGCAACCTCTTTTATTCTTATTTTAGTAGGGGCATCAGGAAAATATTCGCAGGATAAGATTTAAGTAGACTTTAATTTTCGCGTTTCGCGTAATTAATATGCAATTTAACTAACTCAACACGCAATTAACTAACTTAACACGCAATTAACCAACTTAACACGCAATTTGACTAACTTAATATGCAATTAACTAACTTAACACGCAATTTAACTAACTTAACACGCAATTAACTAACTTAACACGCAATTTAACTAACTTAATATGTAATTAACTAACTTAACATGCAATTTAACTAACTTAATATACAATTAACTAACTTAACAACTTTAAAAGCTAACTATATATTTCTTAACACGCAATTAACCTACTTAGCAACTTTAAAAGGTAACTATATATTTCTTGACATGTAATTAAGGTAAAGTTATATACTATATATTTAACTATTATATATTATCTAATATAATCTTATATAATCTTATATAGTTTTATTACTTAAAGGCTCTGTATAAGGCTCTATACAAGGCTCTACACAAAGCTCTATACGAAGCTCTACACGAAGCTCTACACGAAGCTCTACACGAAGCTCTGCGTATAGAGGCTCTGTATAAAGCTCTATGTATAGAGGCTCTGCATAACGCTCTACACAACGCTCTGCACGAAGCTCTGCATAAAGCTCTACACAAAGCTCTACACAAAGCTCTGCATAAAGCTCTGCACAAAGCTCTACACAAAGCTCTATGTATAGAGGCTCTGCACGAGGCTCTACGCGAGGCTCTACATACGGAGGCTCTACACGAAGCTCTACACGAAGCTCTATACAAAGCTCTATATAAGGCTCTACGCGAAGCTCTGTATATAGAGGCTTTACACAAAGCTCTACACGAAGCTCTATATAAAGCTTTACGTATAGAGGCTCTGCATAAGGCTCTGCGTAAAGCTCTGCGTACAGAGGCTCTATACGAAGCTCTATATTAGGTCCCCGCTATATTCCCAATAGTATCTATACGTGTCTCTACCTATGTAGCCGCCTTATTTTTTACCCTTCTTTCCTTCCTTACATCCTCCCTACCTAGGGAGGTACTAGAACGGCAGCCAGTAGAGGACCGTTACTAGAACTAGATAACTATCGCTAGAACTAGACGACCGTTACTAAAACTAAACGACCGTCGCCAGAGCTAGACGACTATCGCCAGAGCTAGACAACTGTCGCTAGAACCAGACGACCGTCGCTAGAGCTAGACGACCGTCGCCAGAGCTAGACGACCGTCTCCAGAGTTAGACGACTGTCGCCAAAACCAGACGACCGTCGCCAGAGCCAGACGACCGTCGCCAGAACTAGACGACTGTCGCTAGAGCTAGACGACTGTCGCTAGAACTAGACGACCGTCGCTAGAGCTACAGCTCTGTGCTTCCACCCCCCTTTGGCGAGATTTCAAATTCGCTACGCGCATCCAATCTCGCTTGGTTGCCACCAACTATACATAGTAACTATAGCGAGCGCCTATGCTTGGCTGTAAGAACCTTACTTTTGAAGGACTTAAAGCTATTCGCGATTAGCTTTTCTCTAGTGTTGTGATCTTTATTAAATACCGTAAGGTTTCCACCTATACCATATTCGCAATATGGCTCCGCGAATAGGCCCATATCAGCACGCCCTAATTGAGGATCTTCTTTAACTTGGAGCAACCCGAGCAGAGTGTGCCCTCGTCGCTAGTTGTACAGTTTGCTTAATTACGTTAATTAGAAGGAACTTACGGATATTTGGATTAACTCAGGCGCCTTTAAACGGTGAAGGTGGCCAGTTTGTAATAAGCAATCGGATAATTGTGGTGGTACTAATACAGCTAGAGGAAAAGCCAACTCTCTTTAGTAATAAGATGGAGTGGTTAATCTATAACATATTTAACGTCATAGTAAGCCGCTATATAATATTTCGAGAGCTCTATTTGGCTGGCTAGATAAGAAAGTGGGTAAGCCAATTAGATCCTCTAGTTATACAGCTTAGAGAGTAGCTTACGCAAAGTAGTGTTACTAAGTGGCCCTTAAGCGCAGCGCTTACAATCGCAACATATATTTCGCTATTATATTATAGTATACTGCTGATTAACTGGTGTTTGTAGATAAGTCAGGTGCAGATTTAAAGACGGGCGTATAGAAGACCGGCTGGGCTCCTTATAGTGTTGCACCAGTTTCTCATACGCTATATAATTGGGGTGAGACGAGGCTTAATATGCTGCCTATATATATAATTAACGGCGTACTAGTAGCTTTGGTATATGAAGGCTTAATAAATGGCGAAGGCTTTAAGTTCTAGGTGGCAAATACTCTTCTATTATAGTGTAATCGCTTTCCTGCTAAGTGATTAGTAGTTGTTATAGATAACGCCAGCTTCTATTATTTAGAGAGGATGCAGGCTATCTTTAACGCCTTTAGTATTAAGCTTGTATATTTACCTGTGTACTTACCTGATTTAAATCTAATTAAAGAGTTTTTTGGAGAGCTAAAAGCTTTTATTTAGCGGGAGTGGTTCTCTTAGGCAGAGCACCCTAAAAGCTTTAACTATAGCTTTAAAGCCTTTCTTCTTTAGTGTATAGATGAGGTTGGTAGCAAAAGTAAGAGCGTAAGAGGACATTTCCAACATAGTAGGTACAATTGTTAAGGTTTTTGGTATAGGGAAGATTAATTTTTGGTAGCGTTTTTTTGATCATACATGACACTTGTAAATATACTAAAGGCTTTAATCTCTTATATATAGGGTGTCTTTGTTACTATAGAGGTGCTAGCAGTAATAGAGACACCTTATATTCTACTAATTATCTATATCTTGGAAACTTCCTTTAAGCTACGTATAACGCTTATTTGCCTACTTCTTTAAATCCTTCTATAGCCGCCTTGTAACACCTGATTTGACACCAGCCTTTATAAGCTCCTTAATAGGATTAGCGCTATTAGATTTATTATATAGGAGCTCTAAGTCCTATCTTAAATTATAGACGATTTTATATACTGCCTTAAAGTCAGCCTCCTAGTTAAGATCACCAGATATACTCTGCTTCTAATACGCAAAGAACTCCTCTAAATCCTTTACGCGGTTAATACTATGTAGGCGGCGTATTGGTAATATAGGTGAGGATAATAATATCAGTTGGCTTGCTGGTATAGGAGTTTGCTGATTTGGTACTAGGCTTGTAGAACCAACGTAAAAGTGGTTGATAACGCCTGGAGTACTAGTAGTAGAGCTCTTGCTAGAGGCTAATTGGCATACTCTTCTACTGTTATTTCCTCCCTTTGCTGCTCTCTTAGCAAGCCGCGTAGTAAGCCTATAAGGTGGATTCTGAATATTCACAATACCTTACTGGATACCAGTTACCCATTCTCTTAAGTCCTTATCTATTAATTTGACGTCTACCTGGCCAAGAATGTAGTATTAATTAATATTTGGGCAGCGCTTCTTATAACGCTAATATCTAGTAAGCTTAACCTATAATCTTATAGCGTCACCAGCAGGAGATATGTAAGGCGTTAAGCTCCGCTCCGAAATCTGTAAGGGTGTTGAAACTTCACTATGGAGTTAATTAAGTATTAACGGACGAGAGCTAACTCTAGAGTGAGAGGCTGCTAGTTAATTTGCAGCTAGGGCATATATAATTAAGAGGTCAACGGTGAGAGCCTTGATAGCGCCACTTCTATTAGTATGCTTCGCCTATGATATAAGCTGGGTATTAATCTTCTGCTACTAGGCTGCAACCTCAACTTCTATAACATTAAATTTGACGTCACAAACGCCTGCGTACTAAGTGTTGACTTTAGCCTTAATTGGCTAGAGCTTAATGCGAATACCTTGCTCTTAATAACGTAGCTCTCTCTTATAAATAGGAAAGACTTAGAGTTGCCAAAGATTATAAAGCTAAAGGCTTATACCAATAAGAGTCTTAGTAAAAGGCGAATCCTTTAGGTATTGAATTACCATATTACAATTGTAAGTAATAAACATACTGCCACTTCTCCTCTCTATATTACCAATCTCACTCTTAAAACGCAGGCGAGGTGGTGGAATTAGCTCATCCTTATACTTACTAAGTGAGTGTAAGTGAGCCCTTGGGGGTAAGCAAGAGGCTAACGTTGAGCGAGTAATTGGAGGGGTATAAGCCTAAGGAGCACGAGCAACTTCCTAAGAGGGCGTGGCTTGATATTATAGTGTCGATACTAGCAGCTCTTATATTGAATATAGTAACTTATAAGATCTTGACTAAGGCAATCTACTAAGCTAACTTTGGTAGTATATACGCCAACCTTCTACCTCTTTTTTAGTGGCCTCCGCTGCGGCTTTTGGATTGTTATCTATTTCCTTAAGCTCCTCCGATATAAAACCTGGCTGAACGGTGTTGTATTCGCGTCTTGGCGGCTGTTGTATTATATTCGGGATATAGCTTGACGGCAGTAGGGGTCTAGGTAATAAGGAGGGAGGAAGGTAGCTTCGTCGAGTTCGTTGAGAAGGAGGACTCTTGCCTGTTAATTAAGCCGCTGCGCGTTTTGAAGAAGGATGCATATTGAGGGCAAATTGATGATAGTACAACACGATTTTAGGTGGATATTACGGCTTTGGTAATAGTTATTTTATAGTGGACCCTACACCAAATACAAGATCCTTATTAGTGCCGTTATTATAGAGCGCTCTATTAGTTCTAGCTTTATTCTCTAAAACGCCTACCTATTATTATCTACCTCTAACTATACCTATAAGCCTACTACCTAGAAGCCCTACCCGCAGCAATATTAAATAATTAAATAGCAAGCTTGGTGCCTTTACTAAATAGCTATAAAACTATTACCCGGTTATCGCTAACGCCTTTACTAAAGCGGAGTTAATTTTAATTAAGGAGGACTATAACTTTAAGTTACTTAAGCACGCGCTACTTAATAGTAGTATGGGCTATATAAAGCTGTATAGGATTGGTTTAATATATAGACTTATTAATTATATGGTAGACTGCTTAGAAGACTTTAGAACGGATTAGTGACGTTATAATACTACAGCAGAGGCCTTACTTAATGTCTTAATTGGCAAGCACCCTATATAGATGTATTATAAAAGACTAGACCTTATCCTTTTTATACTACCTCTTAATTCCTGCCCGTAAGAAATAGCCTTTTGCCCTCTTATTAAACCCTTATTACTCTACTACGTGGCTTAAAAAGTTACTAAAGTTATTCTATAGTTTAGCTTTAAATTAATAAGCACGTAGCCACTGCTTTAAGTTATAAAAAGAAGCTTTAATTAGATTAAAATCGGGTGAGTAAGGAGGAAGATATTTAAGTCTAACACTAGTAGTATTATAGAGGCGTTAAACTTTCTAGGTTTAAGTAAGTAATAGTATTAAATACCTATCCTTTATAGACACTATATACCTCATTGCAATGGATTAACGTATTATCTATTACTAGAACTAAACGAGGCTGTAAATAAGGCTGTATATAAGTAAGAACCTCGTTCTTTATCTACTTAATAAACATTAGCCTGTTAATAGCGCCCTAGTATATTAACTAGCTAGGCATATAGCCCTAATAGGTATACGCTAGCAGTAAGCTCCATTTTTTAGATCTCTTTAATTACGATATTCCTTTAGTAGACTTATTAATTAGCGCCTATCTATACTTCCTATCTATTGTCTTCTTATTATAAGCTAATTTATTAATAAAGACAAACTAATTGCGTCTATAGCTACAGATTTAAATAATCTAGTTATCCCTTAGGCCTGGGTTACGCTATTGCGCAATTATCCTTATAACCTTTTTACTCCATTTTCTTTGCTTTAATTTAGCCGACAGTGTGCTTCGTGCTACTATTATATTATATTTGTTATATAGAAACTAGAGTATCTCTTTAAAATAGGTATCTAGGCTATATAAGAGGTATTTAAGGAGGCCCTAATTGGTACGCGTTTGTTAGTAAAATTAACATTAATATTACTACCTAATGTTATACATCTAGAGCTTTATCTGTAAGCAGTAGTAGCCTACTATTCCCCCTAATTGGTGGATTAATCTAGCCACACCTCTTTAAATTCGCCCTTTAGCGTTAAAGAGTAGATTAAGGAATATGGGTCTTAATTTCTATATGGACATTATTATAGTTGAGGTTAATTAGAGCTTATATAATTAACTTCTGTTCGGTTAACCAGGCGGGCTTGCCTATGGCTTTAAAAAATAGGCGACGGTGATGTGTTGGTATGGAGAATGGGTGATGGCATACGCGGGTATAGAAAAGTGGTTTAAACAGGTGAGGATTCGGCAAATTTCTGTACTAGATCATGGTTTCTAACATAAACCCGTCCTTTTCTGAAGCGACTGTACCCGTCAGTATCTGCCTACCTGTCTGCATCTGCTTGCCTGTCTGCATCTGCTTGCCTGTCTGCATCTGCTTGCCTGTCTGCATCTGCTTGCCTGTCTGCATCTGCTTGCCTGTCTGCATCTACTTACCTATCTGTATCTGCCTACCTGTCTGCATCTACCTACCTATCTGCATCTGCCTACCTATCTACATCTGCCTACCCGTCAGCATCTCCCTGTTTGTGCCTACCTGTCTGTGCTGCCTTGATTCGATCGATCGATCGAATCGTTTATAGTGTTCGCTGGCTAGTCGTTGTCGTCTAGCTCTAGCGACGGTCGTGTGGTTCTGGTAACGGTCGGTCGTCTAGTTCTAGCGACGGTCGTCTAGCTCTGGCGACGGTCGTCTAGCTTTGGCGACAGTCGTCTGGTTCTGGTAACGGTGGTCTAGTTCTGGCGACGGTCGTCTGGCTCTAGCGACGGTCGTCTGGTTCTGGTAACGGTCGTCTAGTTCTAGCAACGGTCGTCTAGCTCTAGCAACGGTCGTCTGGTTCTGGTAACGGTGGTCTAGTTCTGGCGACGGTGGTCTAGTTCTGGTAACGGTGGTCTAGTTCTGGCGACGGTGGTCTGGTTCTGGCGACGGTGGTCTAGCTCTGGCGACAGTCGTCTAGCTCTGGCGACGGTCGTCTAGTTCTGGTAACGGTTATCTAGTTCTGGCGACGGTCGTCTAGTTCTGGCGATGGTCGTCTCCTACCTGCCTACCTACCTACCTACCTGCCTGTGTCAGTGTATGATTTAATTTGGGGGAGGGGTCGGCCTAATTAAAGGCCCTGATTACATTCAAACGGTAGTCGTCTAGGGTGCCTCCCTAGGAGGCCTTAATTCGATTCAGTGACGGGCCAATATTAAAGCTCTGGTTCAATTCAATCAATTAATTAATTAAATTATTTGTGGTGTTTACTAGCTAGTTATTTAAACGGTTATCATCTAGTTCTAGCAATAGTTGTCTAGTTCTAGCGATAGTTGTCTAGTTCTAGCAATAGTTGTCTAGTTCTAGCGACAGTCGTCTAGTTCTAGCAACGGTCCTCTGCTGGCTGCCATTCTGGTACCTCCCTAGATAGGGAGGATGTAAGGAAGAAAGGGTAAAAAATAAGGTGGCTATATAGGGCGCTATCGGGAATATAGCGGGGACCCAATGTAGAGCTTCGCGTAGAGCCTCTATACGCAGAGCTTCGCGCAGAGCCTTATGCAGAGCCTTATGTAGAGCCTCCATACGCAGAGCTTCGCGCAGAGCCTCTATACGTAGAGCCTCGTGCAGAGCCTCTATACGCAGAGCTTCGTGCAGAGCCTCTATACGCAGAGCTTTGTGTAGAGCCTCTATACGCAGAGCCTCTATGTGTAGAGCTTCGTGCAGAGCCTCTATACGCAGAGCTTCGTGTAGAGCCTCTATACGCAGAGCTTTGTGTAGAGCCTCGTGTAGAGCCTTATATAAAGCTTTATGTAGAGCTTCGTGTAGAGCTTCGTGTAGAGCTTTGTGTAGAGCTTCGTGTAGAGCTTTATGCAGAGCTTTGTACAGAGCTTTGTGTAGAGCTTTATGCAGAGCTTCGTGCAGAGCTTTATATAGAGCTTTATATAGAGCCTCTATACGCAGAGCTTCGTGTAGAGCTTTGTGTTAAGCTTTATATAGAGCTTTATATAAAGCCTTATATAGAGCCTTGTGTAGAGCCTCTAAGTAATAAGACTATATAAGATTATATAAGATTATATTAGATAATATATAATAGTTAAATATATAAGATTATATTAGATAATATATAATAGTTAAATATATAAGATTATATTAGATAATATATAATAGTTAAATATATAAGATTATATTAGATAATATATAATAGTTAAATATATAATTGCATATTAAGAAATATATAGTTACCTTTTAAAGTTGCTAAGTAGGTTAACTGCGTGTTATTTAACTTTTAAGTAGGTTAACTGCATGTTAAGAAATATGCAGTTAGCTTTTAAAGTTACTAAGTAGGTTAACTGCATTGGGAAAATATTCGCAGGATAAGATTTAAGTAGACTTTAATTTTCGCGTTTCGCGTAATTAACATGCAATTTAACTAACTTAACATGCAATTAACTAACTTAACACGCAATTAACTAACTTAATATATAATTTGACTAACTTAATATATAATTAACCAACTTAATACGCAATTTAATTAACTTAACATGTAATTAACTAACTTAACACGCAATTTAACTAACTTAATATACAATTAACTAACTTAACACGCAATTTAACTAACTTAATATGCAATTAACTAACTTAACACGCAATTTAACTAACTTAATATATAATTAACTAACTTAACAACTTTAAAAGCTAACTATATATTTCTTAACACGCAATTAACCTACTTAGCAACTTTAAAAGGTAACTATATATTTCTTAACATGCAATTAAGGTAAAGTTATATGCTATATATTTAACTATTATATATTATCTAATATAATCTTATACAATCTTATATAGTTTTATTACTTGGAGGCTCTGCACAAGGCTCTGCACGAGGCTCTACACGAAGCTCTACACGAAGCTCTACACAAAGCTCTACACGAAGCTCTACACGAAGCTCTGCGTACAGAGGCTCTGCACGAAGCTCTGCGCATAGAGGCTCTGCACGACGCTCTGCACGACGCTCTGCACGAAGCTCTGCACGAAGCTCTGCACGAAGCTCTGCACGAAGCTCTGCACGAAGCTCTGCACGAAGCTCTACGTACAGAGGCTCTGCACGAGGCTCTGCGCGAGGCTCTGCGTACGGAGGCTCTGCACGAAGCTCTACACGAAGCTCTGCGTACAGAGGCTCTGCACGAAGCTCTACACGAAGCTCTGCGTACAGAGGCTCTGCACGAAGCTCTGCACGAAGCTCTGCACGAAGCTCTGCACGAAGCTCTGCACGAAGCTCTGCACGAAGCTCTGCACGAAGCTCTGCACGAAGCTCTGCACGAAGCTCTGCACGAAGCTCTGCACGAAGCTCTACGTACAGAGGCTCTGCACGAGGCTCTACGCGAGGCTCTGCGTACGGAGGCTCTGCACGAAGCTCTACACGAAGCTCTGCACGAAGCTCTGCATGAGGCTCTGCGCGAAGCTCTGCATACGGAGGCTCTACACGAAGCTCTACACGAAGCTCTACACGAAGCTCTATACGAAGCTCTACGTACAGAGGCTCTGCACAAGGCTCTGCGCGAAGCTCTGCGTACGGAGGCTCTACACGAAGCTCTGCATCGGG
>Ga0307507_10004352_pt1 | contig 25307 bp, 22 predicted proteins | sample 7_EM_MG_FD_207223 | JGI IMG/M metagenome (GOLD analysis project Ga0307507, IMG submission 207223) | Populus trichocarpa ectomycorrhiza microbial communities from riparian zone in the Pacific Northwest, United States - 7_EM | ecosystem: Host-associated > Plants > Roots > Unclassified | place...
ATCCCTGTTCATCACTCGCTGATATTCGTCACGACCCCACGAAAGACTGTAGGGACAAGGACAAGGCAGAGGCCAGTCTTTTGCTTGCATATTTTCGCCTAATCCTACTAATTCTGGAGTATCTTCTCGAAAATCTTCTCTCGGCTACCATCAAGTTAGCGCATGGCCAGCGCCCAGCATAGCCAACACTTTGCACAGCGAGCACTGGCTTGCGAAATGCTTTAAACCATGGTTTAAAACTACACATTCCGTGGCCGACGAGCGAATAAATGATGAATGCCCGCTACGTTGGGAGTTCACCTTCATTGCTCCCCGCAGAACCTCCTACGTAATGTTTGACCCATGGATGACTTAGGAGCCTTTGAACCACAGCTTTAGTATTTCCCGGTAACATCAGCGTAAGTGCGGGGGCTTATTGCTAATGTTGGTCATGGTCTGAAGTCCGCACACCTGCGAAATTCATCCTATCAACAAAAAGAAAGTTGTTGCTTCCAAGCTTCCGTCTTAAAAACTGATCAGAGTGACGGAACATTTTCATGTCTTGCCGGTCTCGGAGATAGTGACAGGATCTCTGATCGTGCATAAATGGCAGACCAAGTGACTATGGACCAGGACTCTCTTGCCCCGGTCTGGAACAAACTCGCCACGCCACGGAGGAAGAACATCGTAGGATGAATACCGGAAATGGCACGGAAGCGCCCACATACCGTACCGGTACCGCAAGTAGTAGCCCAGCCTTGAGCGCTTATGTTGCGAGTTCTGGCACCCTTTCATCTCTTGAAGCCAAATGGTAATAGAGTGAGGGCACCCCGGTGCATAAAATCAAAGTTAGAATTCAGGTCCGAAGCCTTGGCAACAATGCCCAAAGCAACACCTGAGAGAGGTAAGAAATACGCAATGACACAAACTTCTTGCTGCGAAGGGGTTCTCTTCCCTCTCAAATATTCGCCAAGGGTTCCAACTCCAGACTTCCAACATCCACTTCTGCGTGGGGCGCCGTCACTCCACTCTCTCATCATATTAATTCCTCTCATTGGCCAATTATCTAAGAGATTTTCCCGTGATGTCGGTAGCCAGTTGCTCGTAGCCAATCAAGAAATGCGGGGTTGCACAGTGCAATAGCGCCTCCCACTGTCGACGTCATTATCTCGTGATCGGTTAGCGGTCGACGCATCCCAAGTGGAGGGTATAATTCAGGCAAGTTCCCCATATTCTTCCCCCGTTTGAATCCACCCTCCCTCGTCTTTGGCTATCTCTTACTCGGTAAATAGTGCCACCGGTTCTCTTGGAAGGTCAGTGGCTCAGACGGCACTTTGGAAAATCCTTTCAAAACTCACCCATAACAGCTGCCCGGAATCCGACAAACATCGAGGTATCTAATATCAAACCTCAGTCTTGAGCAAAGCTAGGCATAATGGCTTTCTGTATGTCATCGAATCCTGTTTTCAAGAGAGAATTCGTCTTTCAAGTAACACATTTCTGATCGAATCATAAATTATAGCCAACCCATTCTCTCGTGACGTCGAGGGTACTCGCCGGAACATTCCCGCATACCGCGCCTTGACTATCATCTCATGGCTCCTTTCCTTTGTTCCAGCTATCGTCTATAGTATCACTCCTCCGCACCATGGTGACCATGGTCGTTGGGCCACTGGGACCATCTTTGTAAGTCCCCCTACTTTTTAGAGTTATATCGGTTTAGCAAAAAAAAAAAAAAAATCTAACATTTCTTAGGCTATAAGCAACGCACACTTCACACCTTTCACACTCGACCATATATTCGTTATCATTTACTGGGTCGTCTTGTTCTGCAACCAGATCAGCTTCATCGTACAATTGTTTAGTAGGTTCCCTTCCCGACTTTGAGCCTTTACAGCTGATTGGTGCTAACCGTGACTGAAATTAGGGAGAGATGAGGCCGCTGTAACAGCTGCGGCTTCTGTTGGAAGCCATTTCATTCTGTGGGCCCATCTTCATATTATCAATTGCTTCAGTCGCTAACATGGAGAAAGTTTCAACCTTTTCCAATTTTGTTGGATTATGCTCTGGACTCACTCGCTATTCTTCTGGAGTGAGCTGTTCGCCGTTTTAAACTTCTTGCAATTGGTCTTGTTGTATCTTCGCAATCCTACGACACCAAGGCAAGTTATTACTCAGATGCCTTTAACTCTTACTTGCTTTGACACTAATATCCACAGACTTGTGCACGTTCCAGCTGCGGCCATGCCTTTGACGTGGTCATTCTTCCTTGTTCTTTGGAACGGATCTGTCATGGTTGGATGCCATAGTCTCGCATGTCGTGTCCTTGCCAATATCGCGATTTGGGGTATCGCAGTCTTTGCCGGCTTCTTCCTTGTGATATTCAAGGATTACCACGTGGGTTTCGCTACCGCTTTCCTCGCTGCTGGCTTGGGCGTTAGTCAATTCTTTGCCAAGATTATCGCTCTACAATGGATCTTTGCCTTTACGATCATGGCAATTGTATTCCTTTTCAGTTTGGCTGTTGCAGTGCCCGGTATTTATGGAAGGGAAACTGGTGTGGAAGCACGAGGTGGAGATAGAGAGAGAGCTCCATTGTTGCGTGAGGATAACTGAGGCAAAAGGCGAGTTGCCTGACGATATCGAGGATCACGAGGGTGGGTGAGTGATGGAAATTGCTTAGTGAAAGGCGGTCTGCGCTCCGGTGGGGATATGATGAAAATTTCCTCTTTTCCCTGTTTTTTCGATTCCTGCTCCGGTTATCTAGTTTTGTAACCAGTTTTTCTTTCTCTCTAGTTATGGCAAAATCATTTACCCTTAAGATGGTTTTTTTTTCATTATCATAGCTGTGCTTGCACTCTTTGTTGTCTGGTTCTGGATACATGGAACCAATACCAGGATGGAATGAAAATGAAATTATGGATTTATTAACGAGCTGGTGGAAACCTTCGATTGTGCTGGTATAGGCGGTGGTTGAAATAGTGCAATAGCGGAGGGTAGCTCTGAGAAGTGCCGTACAGCACGGTATTCGGGTGAGATAACCGGGTGAATGAGGGTACTTGTGCCTATCAGTGTCTCTTTCAATCCACAACGGAAATGGAAAATGTAAGGCCCTGTTTGGCAAAAATGGGACCGTTCCGTTGGAGGTTTCTGCTGTGAAAATGACCTTCTCTCCGTTTTGAAACGGAAGGGAAAGGACCATTTGTATGGGGAAACGGAACGGAACCGTTGTATCCAAACAGGCTCTAAGTGATCGGTTATTGCATAGTCAATGTCTCTGCAAGTATGATACCGGTACCTAATCTTGTAGAAATCCCTGTAACCCACTTCTTCAGTTAGGCAACTCAAGTTCTGATTACCTAAAAAAATCTCCTAGAGGCACTGTACCGTGCTGGTAGACAAAGGGATGAAAGTGATAGCTCCCAGACAGATGCCAGATAGCAGTTCGTGTGGGGTCAATCAGTGATTAGAGGTCTTGGCGCGAGTGCAATACAATGGAGTGCCAGTACCGTAGCTATATCATCGTATGAGGCGGATGCTGCAATCAGAGGGAGGACGGATTTCGGTTGACTTCCCCCTGTGATAATAGTGCAACAACTATTGTATGTTATTATGGGTTAGTTCAGAGAAGAAGCAAGTTTTATCCAAAAGCGGCATAGTCTATGATAACTCAATAACGCGTTCGCCATGGCACGTTACCTAGAGCGCGCCGAGCATGATTCTTGTTAGTTTAACTTAACCTTTTCTTAGACAGACGAAGCAGACGCGCATCGCTCATCCCCCCTAACATCTTGCGCCAGGCTGCAGCATCTCATCATCCCATCTCGACTTTCATTTTTGTTTTTACATTCCATCATTTTTTTTTTTCCAAGCTTTACTTTGTTTCATCATATTATCCTTTACCAAACCTTTCGAGGGAAGATATTATCATTTTTATTAATTCAGGGGGATAGCTTTGTAGTGTACTGTACACATCCTGAATACCCGCCTAACCAGTTGGCACGAAAGCCTTCCGTCACCTCTTCTGGCCAGGATCACCATTATTCGTTCACTGTCGTCACCATCTTGATCAGCTTAGAGTGCAGATAAGGTAGTCACCCACTTGCGACAAAGAGTTGGTCGTTGGGCTATCGCAGCATTGCTGTGCCAACGGTTCGACCTTGATAGCTTAGGGTAACAATGGCCACACAGAACCCTTATCCCCGTTCATCTGAAGGCCATGTAAACGGTAGTAGTAGTAGTGGCGGTCCTCGGGGTAGAGATGCTCTCTCCCATCCTCAACTCCCCCCGCAGCATCAGCAGTTACTGCAGCAACAACTACTGCAGAAACAGCAACTGGATCATTCTAGGAAGCTTACGGAATCCCTCAACTCTCTGTCTTTATCCACGTCCTTGTCCTCGTCATCTATGATTGGGAGAACACATTCACCATCCCCCCTCTCCCGTCGAGCTAGCCTGGATCTCCGCTACGGCCGTTCACCCACCCCCTCATCTCAAGGCTCTGATTCCCCGCGACGCATCATTACCCGCTCCCCATCCACCCCTACACTCAAAAAGCGACCTTCCATCTCTTCCATGTCCGGTGCTTCCTCCCCTCTTCCGGGGAGGCCTAGTCCACTTGCACGAAAGTCCAGTCTGCTTTCCATGAGATCCCCCTCCGCACCCGAACCTATCCTGGAGAACGAACCGATGAAACGGGTTCTCCCTCCACAAGATATGTCGGCCCCTGCTACCGTTATCTTCCATGATACTAGCTATCGGCATAGATACTCTAGACCCAACACCTCACTTCAGGACCTCGCCACCATCGTTGAGAGACCGGAGCGTATACCAGCAGCAGCCTTGGGTGTTGCTTCTGCCCAGACCCGTGTTGGAAGGAGGAAGTTGTCAATTCGTAAATCGGAACGGATGGGTAGCTTGTCGGATCCAGAGGTTATGTTAGTACACTGCCACGCCGCTACTGCCAAGGGTGCTAAATCGCCATGGCCCCAAGAGCTTGCTGCCATGTGCGGGGCTGCTGCTGAGAAGCTTAAGAAGGGTGAATGCGAAGTCCCCAAGAGCTACCATCAAGGCGATCTTTATCTCGGCGAGGGGAGCAAAGAAGACCTGGAGGGGTGTCTGGGTGCCCTCTATGATGGTGTTGACTTGGTGTTTGGGGAAAACGACCGGAATGGTACCATTAGCGAAGACGGCCAAAAGTGTGGCGGTGTCCGGAGAGCCTTTGTTTGTATTCGGCCACCGGGTACGCTTGATTCCCATCCAGAGCCAGGGCAATATTAACTTCTAAGGAATAGGTCACCACTGCGCTGAGGCACAGCCTTCGGGATTTTGCTGGCTGAATAATGTCCACATTGCGATCGCTCATGCTGCACGAGCTCACGGGTTATCGCATGCCGTCATCCTAGATTTTGATCTCCACCATGGAGATGGGTCCCAGGCCATTGCATGGACGTTGAATGAACTGGCGGAATCTACACAAAATCCATCCAAAAGAACCTCCGGTATACAAGTCCCAAATATTGGCTACTTTTCGCTTCATGATATCAATTCCTATCCATGCGAATACGGTGATATCGACAAGATCAAAAATGCGAGCCTAAATCTGAATGCGCATGGGCAGTGTATCCAGAACGTCCACTTAGCCTCATACTCGACCGAAGAGGAATTCTGGACTTTATATAAAGAAAAGTACTCTAGCCTTCTCACAAAAGCTCGCGAGTTTCTTTCTACTGCGTCGGTTTCAAAACCGAAAAAGAACCGAGAGTTCAAAGCCGGATTATTCCTGTCCGCCGGCTTTGATGCGAGTGAACATGAAGGCGCTGGTATGCAGCGTCACGCAGTGAATGTGCCAACAAGCTTCTTTGCTAGGTTCACTTCAGATGCCGTGGCATTGGCAGAGGAATATTGTCACGGGAGAGTTTTGAGTGTTCTTGAAGGTGGCTACTCTGACAGAGCGCTCACTACTGGTGTGTTTGCCCACATGGCGGGTCTAGCCTGCCCTCCCCCAGAGGCTGCCAGCACTTACGTATCACCGTCTATCGGCCTGACACTGTTGCACAAACCTCCGGAGAGCTCGGGACAAGATCGAGGTTGGGATGCGGAGTGGTGGGGAATGGAAAGAATACTGGAGCTGGAGGGGCACTTCGCCAAAATGACAGCCAAGAAGCCCATTGTCGAGAGAGCCTCTACCTCATATCTTTCACCAACCGCTGCATCTGTTGCCAAAAAGAATGATGTCCCTCGCCGTGTCATGAGTAATGGCTATCTTGATGGTAATAACCATAACGGACCGCCAATTCCACCCCCGGTTATTCCGTGGGAAGTTGCTGCTTTTGATTTGTCTCGCATGATTATTCCAGAATATCAGGAATCGGTGGAGATACCACCTATCGAAAAACCCGTTAAGAGGTCGGGGAGACATTCAGTGGCCGGTGATGTGATTCCCGAAAGCACAAGGATGACGCTAAGGGACCGAAAGCCGAAGCCATCTGGGGATATCAGCCCTGATGTCGATAGAGGCCGCCGCAGGAGGACGACGACCACTGGCATTATTCCGGATAGCGCCGTCACCAGTCGAGCTCCATCTAGAGCCGTCTCGAGAGCTCCATCCAGAGCTCCATCAAGGGCACCTTCAAGAGCACCCTCAAGAGCGCAGACAGTAGGCCCTCCAAGTAGAGGAGTTACGTCGATTCCCCCTAGTAGAGGTGCAACGCCTGCTTCCGGCAGCAGACAAATTGGATCAGCATCAGGCGGTGGAGTTACTGTTGCAGGACCTCGAAAGACAGTTGCCAAGAAACCCTCGATCATCGGGACAGACAATTCTAGGAGAGTAGTGGATCAGCACCCAACTGCAGCAGTCCAAAAGGCAGGCTCTACCGTAAGCAGTGCGAGTAGTGTGGTCTCTTCTTCGCCTACGGGTTCCCAAGAGCCCATGAAGCCTAATGGTGATGATGGCGTCGATTCTCTCACGAAGGGGATGGGAAAAGTCAAGCTCACTTACAAAAATAGGGATAGGGATAGGGCCGAACAGTTGAGAATCTTGGAGCAGGAAAAAGAACGAGCAGAGCGAGCACTGGAAGCGGAAAAACAAAGGCTCGCTGCCAATGACGCACTCAAACGTAAAGATGGCGGTGTCAATCGAATGAAGGAGGCATTCGAGGGGAACCGTGCGGGCAACCCGGCTGTCGGCAGTCATGCCGAGAAGGAAACCAAAATGGTGGACAATGTGGAGATTCCTATTGCCGGTCCCCCAAAGGATCAAACATTTCATGGTGGCGATATCAAGTTTGCAGATCCCTGGCAGGGGAAATAACCACTTGCTTAGAGCCAATCATTTCTTCTCTGTCTCAATTGTTTAGCTTTAATTCTGCTCTCTCTTTTTCTATCCCCTTTCTTTCTTCCACGATAATGCTTTCTTTTTTTCATATCTGTTTTGATTCGTTCCTGCCCCTAAAACACCTGGGCCCTTTCTCATTGGGTTGTCGTGTAGTAATTCTAAAGCCATACACTAAGGGGTGTGTGCGGTTGGTCGGTGGCGGCGGGGTGTCTGTTTTAGCTTATTTCCTTCCGCGTTCTGAAGGTAGTCATTCTTGTCAGGGCCAAACATTCCTGCATTGGAGTTTTCAAGTTTAAAACACTCTTCTTTTCATATTTTTCCATCCCTTTTCCATCCCTTTTTCGTAACCGCCTGAGCGTCCTATCTTTTGGGCTTTTCGGTTTTTTTCTTTCATCGGTTGATCATTCTCGAATCAGGGTTTACTTTTGTATTACTTATCAATTGCCGGAGCTGGATATTCGGAATTTTACGGACCGGGGGGTTGGCATTCTGGAGAATATCCGTTTTTCTGCCGAGTCAGTGTCCGCAGAAGTCTCTACTGGAAGTGGGCAATAGACTAGCTTTTTGCGTCTCCGTCTGAAGGATTTTAGCACCTAGGGTGTCCAGTTGAATGGAGCAATCATAAGTGATCACTCGCGGGATTCTCAATGGCTACGATGAAACCCCCTACGCTATTCAGTCAGACAACTCGCCCTCCTCTGTATATATGTACCAGATTAATCGAGTGATACATTCAGACGTATGATATGACTTTTTTTTGTCCAGAAAAGCACAATCTTGGCTGTGCAGGGACAACCCAACCCGATCGGGATCCACCAGTTAAAGCTTCTGTATCTGTCACTCGAGTAGAGTGTTCCCGGCGGGACGGTCCGCCCTTGGCGAGGAGGACATTAGACTACTCCACGCGTTTACTCGTGCATGAAGGGCGGGAAGGGGACCTGATGGGTTTCACAATTTATTTCGTTCCCCTAGTGTCAAGTTAAACCGAAAATAGACTAAGCTAGAAAAATACCATAGACAAGGCTAGGAAAGTCAAAATTTAATAGTAAAATACGAGATTAAACCTCTGAATTCTAGCATAGATCTATCATATTATCATACTAGCCCAAGTATAATAGCTAAACTTAATTATTATACTGACATCTGGTAGGGTAGGGTTTAAAAGTCATCAAAGCTCTAAATTCTGGTATGATATTACATATCCTAGACTTAAGGGAATACCGTAAGAAAAGGAAATGCTGATGGTCAGGGGTAAGCTTAAAGCAGTAGACCTAACATAACATCTAATACCAGCAACGCGAGCGACAGAGTAGAGGGATCTTATACCAACAACCTGGTTAGAAGTCAGCTCTAGCGACCCAGTACCAGTACTCGAGTGCTATGGATAAAATGATAATGTGACGGCCAGGAATCAAACAGTTCGGAAGTCAAGTACGAGCAGACCCTTACAGTTCAGCAGAATGCTGGCCCAAATTAGTTAAACATTCAGCCTACGCTCTAGGAGAAGATATCACAAGTATCGTTAGAAAAAGTCCTGTCGGTCGAGTTCAACCTAGAGTAAGCAGAGAGAGGGAGCATGAGAGCTAGTTCCAAGCCACCCGCCCAGCCAAAAAGAGCCTATTTAATGTCATTTAGGCTTCTAAAAGCAAAGAAAGTGACGGTTGTAGAGTTCTCTGAGTCTTCTGAAAATTCCTATTGAAGAGTTCGCGCATGAGGACCTAGGTGGCAGTTAGCAGAAGGTAAGACCTAGATGCAAGAATAAGTTTGCGCAACAGGTGTAGGTATGATAGCTTGGCGGCCGGATGACAGTGGAATGAATACCGGTAGACTAATATCGCATCACCCTCAAATTCAGATTTTGGGCTATATAACTTACGCCAGTTGGGTAGGATGCAAAAGATTTGAGGGTATCGTAACATGATAGTATTATACCATCCACTAATTATCGCACTATTGGGAACATCTAAATGGTCAGAGCATATTGTGCGGTTGCTGATTTATTGGTCTGCAATGATCAATTTCTTCAGGTCCGAAAAGTCCCCATTTTATGATACAACCTCGTCCAGGTCTCTCCATCCACCTGGGTGTTCAAAAACTTTTAGGTTAACCGAAAATAACCTGTTTTCCTACCAGCTAGGTCTCCTGCGCAAACTCTCTACGGTATTCTGGCCTTGTTGGTGCCTTGAAACTAGCCCCCACCCTCTCTCTCTCTACTTATATTATATAATACTCGGAGTTGAACTCAATCGACAGGACTTTTTCTAACGATAATACCGTACTATACCGGTACAGTACAGTCACTTGACAGAAGTTTTCAAGAGACACGTCTCAGATTGGTCGCTAGAAAGAAAGTAAAGCCGGGTTGCGAAGCCTGAAGTTGACATCATTGTTTTTCCTTTTTTTTATATATGCCGGGCCAAATATCCACCCAAAAAAGAGTCCTCTCCAAAGCCTCATGGCAAGGAATGGATGGACATTGCGGAGAAAGGCAAGGGGATGATCATCGCATTTCAGTTACTGATTTGGAAGAATCACTCAGGTGGTGTCCTTGATTGACCGACCAACCTAAAGTCTCGCCTCACAGGCGGTCCATGAAAAGAGGTTGCCTGCGGTACGGGATTTGATAAGATACCGAGAGCTGGGCGTTGTTCTTATCTTAGCGGTTGGTACTTGTAACGCCACACAAATATGGTGCTCCGAGGGTGTGGAAGGCAACTGCGAAATGACCAGAATTGATTTCATAAAGATGTGATGGGTTTTTGCTTGGAAGAAGCCTAACGAGGAAGAATGATATTATATAATGTCATTAGCTGCTACTTGTGCTAATGCTAACAGGTACAGGCAGTACGCAGTTAGTTTAGGGGCTGTTTGGCATGGCATGTTTGGACCTTCAAACCATAGTTTAGGACACTTATGTAAGTGATTTGGACCAATCAGAGCCCTCCGATGGATTACATAAGTGCTCCAAATCATGGTTTGAAAGACCAAACATGTCATGCAGAACGGTCCCTTAGTTTATTTTGTGTGTTGTTTCATTAAATTTTTATAATATTATCATACTTTTTTTGTGCACCGTTGGGCGTAGAACTGTATTTGTACCATAAGTTTTTGCCATTATAGATTATTTTTCTTCGTCAAGTCTTTAGATTAATTTATAAGCATCCTAAAGTATAATACTGTACGCCTTTAAATAAAATAAAATAATAAAAACTTAATCAAAAAAAAAAAAAAAAAAAAAAAAAAAAACAAATTATCATAATATTCCTATCAAGGGAACACGAACCTAACAGGAAAGTTTATCAAGCCATACTATTATGATATATTTGATCACGAGCCTAATTTCTTTTTATTTTGGAGAGCATTGCTGTTGTGTAGGACACAGTACAGTAGATCCCTGCCCCAGTCCGTGTGAATATTTTGAGTTTTCCGTATCTCCACAGCACATCCTAGTCAGTGTACTCGAGTACCGGTACTCGTACAGTACGGTACTTGTCACTCTATCGCAGACTAACTTCTCAAGAAGAGCCTTAATAATAAACTTAAACCCCAAATGATCCTCCGCAGCGCTAGCACCGCACTAGAATATGCTCAGGCCTACAGCGGCATAGCTAGAACTGTAGATGAATCCAGGAGAGCATCCGGCCCCTTTGAGCTCCCACTGCTCAAATTTCCTTGCAAGGCTCCGCGAATATGATGCTTACTGGGGAGAGATCGATCCCATAAAGGGATTTTGGGACCTACAGTTGAGATGCTTACGAGTAGAAGAAAGGTATCATGCTCGAGTACGGTACTTTACTACTCGCTGCTAGCCTTCTGAGCCTATCATATCATCGAGGGCGGGTGGGATCTTGTTGCTGTCGCAACAGTGCGGTTGTTGGAAAGGATACTTTTTCCCTGTCTGAGCTAGCCGCTAAGCCTATTTTTGCTACGGTCCGCTCAGCGCCCCAAAATTTGGTTCGTTCGCTGACACCTCACCAGATCAATTTTAGCGAGAAGTTCTCTCTTCTCACCAGTCAACCTAGAAAGCTTCCTTCCCCTCCACTTTACCACCGCCCACTATCTCACTGCCCCAACATATCTTCTATCATACCTTCTATCGATATCTGATACCACTGACATATTCCTCTCCTTCTCGCTAACTTGCCCTCTCCTTTCCCCCACCTTTCCTTCCCTTCCCCCCCTGGGTGTTACTAAACTACCCCGATCCCCCCCCCCCCCCCCGAGCCTGATTAATCTATACCGACAACAAACAACAAACAACTCCTTTTTTTCTTTTTCCATTTTTTTTCCACTCTTCTCAACGATATTCAGCACCCCCTTGCTTGTTGCTGCCCAAATGACGCCTCCTGGCTTCTCCTCAATGCCTGGTGGCAGCTTTCTTCCCTCCATCCCGAATTCGCTTCCTGCATACCCCAGGACAGTTCCAGCTCATGCATTCCGTCATTCGAATCAGTCGCCCTCTCCGACCTTTGGGCCGACCAGAAAGCGCCTTCAAAGGGACAGTGGTTTCAGCGCCCAAAGTCCCCCTCCCTTTGAAGATGCTGGCGATTCTGACGAGGATGTGATGCGCAACAGCCTGTACTCTGACAGTGCCTACCGATCAACCTTGGCTACCTCCAACTCTCGAAAGAGGGGCTTGGCAGATGATGATGTAGATGATTATGAACATCGGCCCGGCGCGCGCGGTGGTGATGGAGCTGGAGATAGTGATCGGCCTGCTAAGCGGAGGATTATTGACGTTGTTGGGAGCGTTGCTAGTAGGGTATGGGAGTTTTGCAAGGCCAGGGTTCCGATTTATGGGCCAGCACCGAGGATGACTGCTACGGAGATGGATAGGAACGCTGATGAGCATTTGTACGACCCTGGGATGCCCAGTTACCTCACGAACGGTACCCAATTTGGAACTGGTTTATACGACAACCAACAACTTATAACCTCCTCACTCCCCCGACCTGCAGATGCTGGTATGGGCAGGATGAATACAGAGGAGCAGAATTATTTTTCTTCGCGGGATTTATCTCCGAATAAACAAGTAGATGGTGGGTTAAGCTCCAGATGGGTTATGGTTTCACCTGCGCCAACAGCCTCTACAGCTCCTCAACAACATAATAATAAGCCTTCACTTTCAGCCTCCGCTTCTTCATCACGAACAAGTACACCTACACACCCTCGCCGCCTCCAGCCATCTGCCTCTTCCAAGCGCACTACCCGTCCAATCATTGCTTCCTCGACTCGGAAGCGACCTACAGTTGTCAGGCCTTCCCACCAACGATCGCGCTCTTCCTCGGCAGTCACCTCTTCAACCTTTGCACCACCACCACCGCAATCAGCCTTCACATTCCACAGTTCCCCCATTAGCGGCGGTGCATCGATGGCTAATACTAGGGGAAGGCGAAAGGGACGCATCCCCGGGCTAGCAACGGCACCGTCAATGGACGATGATGAGGACGATGAATCAATGCGAAGATTCAACGAACGCCTCCGTGACATGATACGGGAAGGCCGGGAAGCACTGGGTAGTAAGGTGGAGGTAGTGTACGATGAAGACGACGATCTAGAAAACTTCTAAGAGCGTTCGTTTCTACATTCAATGATAATCACGCATGTTATAATACGGGAGGCTCTTTTTATTTATTTCCATTTTTTTCACGGAAAATTTTTCAACGGGTATATGTTTTAACGATTCATGGCTGGACGAGGACGATCCGGACAGGGCTGAAGGCTATATGATAAATGAGCGGCAGGGTGTACCGCAAATTTCCCGGTGCGGGATCTATCTCTCCCCTTTTTCCTCCTTGGTTTCCGGTCCCCGGCTCCATCCTTTCCAAATGTTCATTTTTATATTACTCTCATTAATGAGTTACTAGGATCTGTTTTTCTTTGTGATTATGTGTCAGCTTTTGATCTGTGATGTCAGTGGGCGGTTGGTAGATTTTGTAGCTTTAGTGATTGGTATGATATGATATTTGGACCTGTCAAAACTTACTGTATTATGCGTTTCAACTAGTCATCAATGATTGACAGCCTTTGCATAGGCATCGGGGTAGGTACAATTGAACCAACTATGATATAATTCTCCTATCTGCTCTATCCCTTCGGCCCTTACCCTAATAATACGACCATTACGTGACCGATATTGGAACATACTCGAGCGCTAGTACTCGAGCACAGTAGAGTACAAGTAGTTTCGAGTGTTGTGCAAGGTTTAACACCATCCCTACCGCAAGGAAATCAATTGACGTAGTCTGAAAAAATAATCACGTGAATGCTTATCACTCCGTGGATCTAATCAAATCCTCCACCCACCATTGCCCCTCCAAGGTTATGGCGCATGACATGACAACCCTTCCCCGCCGTTATATTGAATGATAGGAAGGCCTCTATCGCCGGACAAGCGACCCTGATAAAATCGATCAACTATAAGCAAACCCCTCTTTCATTCCTCGGTTCTCCCTTCACATTGAGAAATACATCAAACATGTCCCCGCAATCAAACAGTCCTCCAGTTCTCACTACAAGCCCTGAGGTTCTTGACGATGCTATATCCCTCCATTCCGCTGCACCTTCCTATACTTCCTCCCTCCCACCGGTTTACACTGATCAATTACCGTTGTCCCCACCCCGTGTGCCCGAACAACGCTACAGCTCCCCGCTCACCCCTCCTCCCGAGAATTACAATGTCACTGCCTGGCCATCTCTTACCGGCTCTGGTCACCAAAACAAGGCATATGAGAATGTAGCAGAGCGTCGGGCACGCCGAGACGCAACCAGAATACATACAAACTCCCTCTTGACCGGGGTCAACAATGCAGTGCACGTGGAAACCCCACGAGCTGTCGAAGAAGCTCCACCTCCCGTATCGCTAGCTGAAGACGGGAAGAGCTGGGACTTCCTTACCTCGCAAATGGCGGATTGGGATTCAAGGGAGAGGAGCTGGAACAATTTTCGCGCGAAATTGTCTCAAAATCAGAGTCGCATCCCTTTTCTCAGGAGAAAGATTGGGATAGGCGGGAGGTTTGGATGAGGATTGATCTTCAGGGTGTTGTGGGGTCTGAGGCAGTTCGCATGCTTTGCCTACCATCAATCGGGATACTAGTAACCTGAAGGATCAGGGTTTCGGCTGGCACCTGGGGCTTTGCTCAGTCATCGTTGGCGTTTTTTGTTCATGGTTCTCGGCACGTCTTTTTGATAATCGGGTTTAATTCCAAATGCATCTGCAGGTCTATTTTCTTTTCTGTACCTCTTTTGTCATCTGATTGCCTGGATTTACCTGTTTGGCTTGGGGAACACATGAAATATCAACCTATTTATCATTACTTGCGCGGTCTGTGAGTTAGGCCACCCCTTACGTCAACTACAAGCGTTGTGCGTGGCCCAGGCCGGTCTACCGTATTCGTCTCCTAGAATGCTTAAGTGTTAAGCTACAGAGCCGTACCTATACTGTTCCTTAGGGTGCGACATGGTGTCGAAGCTGCCGATTGTGCAAGACATGCATAGAGTCATTTTCTGCTCTGAGATCTGACCCCTTTAGGCTTTTAAGCATCTAGAGCCGGTATACAGCAAGTTCCAATCGCATGAGCCGCTGGCTAATCTTGCCGAATTTTCTTTTGCGCCCCAGGAAACCTAAACCCCAGAGCTGACCGAGATTTAATAGGCCTGAAGCGATAACTGATAGATCTCGCTAGACCAGGTCCTTAGTTCCCTACCATAAATGATTCATCATGAATCGATGGTTCAGGGCTGCCGGTCGCAAAAGGTCACCTAAGGCTAAGCTGCTTCTCCCCCCAACCCCGGCCGTCTCTGGAATCCTCGTTGGAGAAACACCTCTGAGTCAAGATGAAATTGAGTACAGGATCTAGCTCCACGCAGTGCCTTCAATACCCTGCCATGCTTGTGCTTGTATCGGCCGAGTAGAACCAATGATGAAAGGATAACTTACGCGCCATCACAAGTTTGAAGAACCATTACCCCCCGGGAATTTGGTAGACAGACTAAGACTTAGAGGTAACAACCGCCAGAGGGCGATTTACTTTGACGGTAGTCTCAGACTCTGAGTCGATTAGTGGAGTTCGTGCGCCCGACCGCCAGACCATTCTATAAGCTCTGGGCCAGGATTGGGAGTGTGTATGAGTACTCGGATGGCCTACAGCACAAAGTTAGGATACTGGGCATTGTTTAGGTAACTTTAGAGTCTATCCCGGCGTCGAGATTTCTCAAGTTCCGAGGGCTGGCAAGCCTTCGCAGTCTAATTAGTCGAGATTTTTTTGTGGTGCCTATTCTCTATGCGGGTACTCCAGTGCCAGAGCCTCACGCTAGAACAGGCCGTCTCGAAATTTTGCTTCGTGTAGAAATCTAGGAGCGACAGTCGTCCTCCCGATCCCCACATAAAATGGTGTTATCGCCAATCGAGTCTCAGATTTCAGGGCTCGGTAACAAGATCCAACCCCACGCACGGGCCGTGGTGCTCACGTCAATTAGTGCCGACAGCATGCGCAACTACAATGCCTGCTGTCTACAAGTACCGCAGCGCTACCTATTCAGCGTACCGCAGGATGTCGCACAAGTCAAATAGATGAAAGATCTTCTGTGGGCTTGAATCCTGATTCAGATATCGGCATCGCTTTCCCTTCCTACCACTACTAATCCTAGCCCCGTGGACAGTCAATCCGAGGAAACTGCTACCGTAGTATATCTTACTCAATAGGGGTGGGAGAAGCAGTTTAGCGTTATGGACTCGAGATTTTAGCGGACCCAAGCTTGCTATGTGGAGATGGTGTTGTGCCCTGTTTGTAGTACATCGTATGAGACATGAGCTCGTATTTTCAGAGGCATCCTCGAGTGGAGGAATTCACTACATAAGCCAGGCCACCGGCAAGAATGATAGTACCAAAAAGGAAAAAGGGGAAAGACTATCAATCTCTTTAGGAGCGAGGAAGACAATTTTCAGGCTCAGTCCTCCCCATAATACCGCCTTCCCAATGTCTACGGAAGACCCCACTCGTTCTCCCAGTACCGTTCATTCCTTTAACACTAGCGGGCCCCCAGGCAATATTGCTCTCTCCCTCTTGCTTTTACAGATTGCTAACGAACTACCAGTTATCACGCAGCTCACCCAGTCAACACTGGAGCACCACCAGAAGCTACAGCAGCCGTTTCCCAATGCCAACGAGATGATGTATCGGTATCTCAACCAGAGTAAGGAGGAAGAGCCGAGCCCCAGGTTTCCGGGTTAGATTATTGGCAAGGTGAGCCCTGGCCCCCGAGAGTGAAGGGAGATTTATTAGAACCCTAAACTAAGAACTTATCTCCAGGACTTCACTATGTTTTCCCAATACAGTAGTTTTAATTAGGTGGTCTTGCATGCAGATATTTCCTTGAATTTCTCACCAGAAGACTCTAGATATCATATTATTACTCAATTTCTCACACTCATAGATACTACACATTTGAGCCATTGGTTCCCGGCCGAGATCCCACTCCTTCTCCCACGCGATCCCCTCTCTTCCTCCGCACTATCCTCTCTTTGCAATATCTCAAACACAATCACATGAGCTACTTAGTTCTCCAATTCTATCTCTCATACAGTATTCTCGGGCAACCGCGTACTATAATCCTCACGAACTGTCTTTAAATCGCCTTTATGCTGAGAGTATCCCTCGGTGTGCTGTGCTCAAGCGAATGTTGCTCCTTCACACCCTCAACGAGCACCAGTGTCGAGAAATTGGAGCCGCCACTCGAGAAACCCAGTGTAGATCCTGCCGGGGGAAGGCTATCTACGATAGGGCACTTCGTCAGATGCCCACCTGTTGATCGTTTTTACTCGCATGGTTGAATCCGGAATGCTTTCCGTGAACTTGAGATTCGGCTGCTGCTTGGAAAAGCGAGTGATATAGCATGACGTGATATAGCAAACTCTGATAGCGACAAACTTGGGATCTACAGTATGTTATGCCTCATAAAAGGTTGCTATTTATTTACTTTCCTAACCTCAAGCTTCAGCGGATGTCTACATCTTAAGCTTGACTAAGGATATTCTACGATACTGTGGGTCCCCCCCCCGCGATAACGCATGGCACTTATCTAATTGGTCGCATGCTCTGAAATGCCCTAAGAATGGGGGTATTTAGGGACCGCTTTGGTTATCATACCTTTTTGTGCTACATAGCTCTGAAATTCATATATATTATTCCTAGTGAAAGCTTGAGTGCAAAATTCCCGGCAGTCTATGTCGTTGAAGAGTTGTATTAAAAAGCGGCACACGCCTTAACCTACTCGTCTACTAAGACGTACAGTACAAGCCCCACATTAGTACAATACCATTACTATTATCATTATTATTAAATGTTGAACGCTTTACTAGAGTGGGTACACCTTCAAGAGGAATTATGAAGATCTGTTTTTTTTTTAAGGGCGGTAGGGAAATCCCTTGGTGTGCAAAGGAGGATTCAGAGGCGGAATATCAGTGGCGAAAATTGGCTGGGAGCTCACCAGGATTTGGAAGATATTGGGGTTTACAGGGTGAGAGACCCTTTCGAATCATTTTGCTTACTTACAGTAAGCTGGTGCCAAACATTCTCTTTGAGAGCCTAAGGTATCTGTCAAGACGGTTTTCGTATGATACGCTGAGATTCATCTCAGCTGAGCCCGGCAGCTCCTAATGTCCACCACTCCCTCAACGCTCTAGATGAAAATTGGTTAAAATCGTAGTACTCACCTCAGACACTTAGCTATTTTTTAGAAATTTATTTCAAAGGCTATTATGAAAGATTACGTAGGACTAGCTTGAGGGCGAAGCAAGTCCGGGTTCACAACAATTGATTAAAGGCAAGAGACACGAGTGATATTATATGACTTGATAAAGAAAAGTAACAATTTTTTCGGGCTTCTTTTTGGGCTTTTTTCGGGCTCCCCCACTTTCCTTTATTATAACCTCTTATGCACGATATAGTACCAAAATCGTACACATTAACCACCTATTTTCATCAAGTCCTCCTTTCAGGCTAGTGCAGTCACCCGCCTACTTTCTCCCGAACCACTTCAAAACACCTGTGGACTTCCCTTCCTTCTCCGTTTCTGTCTCCATCTCCACCTTTTCCCACTCCTCCTTTCCGCGGGAATCCTTCACACTCCAGTCTTGCTTAACATTCAAATCTCTGCGGTCGGTCGCATTCGCAGGCTCCCCGACTGCCAATACCCTTCCTTCCTCGCCAAACCCCCAGCTGCCCCTTCTAACACCCATATTCCTAACGCGAGCCTTGCGGTCACAAACCCGGAATAAAACACCGGCGGGAACACTTCCTAACTTTCCCACAATCCCTTCACATGCCTCCAAACCTCTAGTAACCATCTCCGGCCAAAGCACAAACTTCATACCAACCTGGTCATAGTCTGCCGCCGCGCCACACATGATATGGCGGCAGTTCTGGTATGCTTTTCGGGCAGGGCCCAGGTCACCAAAGTGGAGGAGTACTGTCCCGAGTTGGTACTGTGCGACTGCGAGGTAGGGATCTATCGACGTGGCTGCGCGCAGGGAGGAGAGGGCTTCTCGTGGAGATGAGAGGAGGAGATGGATCGCTGCAATGTTGAAGTGGATTATTGCTCGGGGGTGGGAGAAGAGAGCCAGGTGTTCATCGAAGAGGTTTTTGGATGTTATGAGGTCGTAGGTGTCGAAGTGGGATTCGGCGAGAACAAGAAGGTTGAGAGAGGAGCGGGTTGGTGTTGGTTGCGGGGGAGGGGTAGGTGGAAGAGTGGTGGAAGTTGAGAGGAAGTGAGGGTGTTTAATGGTGGTCATTTGATCTTGGTCCGCATAAAGGGTGGCTTGTGTGGTAAGATTTTGTTCCCTTGACTGCGGAGTTGCAGAGAAATTTAGCTTGAGAGATTATTAGGGGTTGTGTGTTTAAGGAAGCTTGAATGTAAGTCCGAAGAAGCGCGTAGCCCTAATAGAAAATTTCCATAGCATGATATATTATGTCGTTTGGAGTGAGTCACTACCATCATAGGTCCCAGACTGCAATCTCTGTCAAATATTATATAGTAAATTGATAGAGTTTGCTTCACTTATGCTCACACCCTAAGTACGGTACATAGACAATAAGTAGACTGAAACCTCCTGTTTTTGGTGTGGTGTTTTGGCTTCGTTTGAATCGTTCCCGAGTGATTACGCATGACCAGGTGCTATATCAAGACTAGGTCCCTGAATACGGTCTTGGCAGCGGATGGGGCTCAACTGGACGAAAGGGACCGGACGATCTGACCAACAAGAACCTCACTTTCATCCAAAACAGCACAACTCCATATTCTCCGCAACCCCAAGCAAAGCAGGCCTCTTCCATATCTATCTCCCCCATCTCACCGCCTCGATTCAACCAGACCTATCCAAGATTAGACTTCATCGCTGATACAATGGCCGAACTCCTTAACAAGCCCCGCTCAGAGCTCACGTCTGTTATCTTCCCCTCCCTCCCTCCCTCCCTCCATCATCTTTGTCTTACTAACTTAATTAACTTCGATAGTGAGTATGAAATAGCCGAACTGGAAAAATACGAATTCTCCGCCGGCCCCCTCTCAATTCTACAAACCGCCGTTCGTTCTCACAATCAAGTCCTTATTTCCTGCCGCAATAACCGCAAGCTTCTCGCGCGTGTAAAGGCGTTCGATAGGCATTGCAACATGGTTCTCGAAAACGTTAAGGAGATGTGGACCGAGATTCCGCGGAAGGCCGATGGGAAGAAGGGAAGGCCTGTCAATAAGGATAGGTTCATCAGTAAGATGTGAGGATCCCCCTTCACATGTTCGTAATACCTGGGAGGCTAATGTGGAGATAGGTTTTTGAGAGGTGATTCGGTCATCTTGGTGCTGTTGAGTTAGGTGGTGTTAGTGTCGGGTGACTGGAATAGCAGTGTAGTATATTAAAATTCTGCGATGAACCGATGGCTCGGGGAGCCAGGCTTGATGAGCCATAATGCCCTGGTGCTTTGATGAGAATGTATTTTTTTTGCTCGTGATAGCTTTACCGAAATTGTTTGCATAGAGGTTTTGCTTAATTCTGCTTAAGCAATTTAAAAACAGTTTTTGTAAACGCGGTAGGCCGTTGAAATTCTGTCCTAAACGTCTGGAGACCCTGCTGGAAGACTGGAGCACTTGTAACGAGCATCGTAGGGTTAGGTTTTTTTTGCTCGTTTCATGCAGCTTGTGGAGCCGCCCGCCAGTTGATTGAATCCATCTATCTCACAAACATCCTTTCCCTAAATATCTTAACCCCTTTTGCGCGATGGACGACCTCGCAGGGCTCGCATGGAATCCTTCTTCCGCTTCGTCAAGACCACCACCTCCACTAAAGCCAACATCTCCAGCTCCGCTCAATGCACGGCCGTCTCCCCTATCCTCACGCACGGTTTCTCCCGCAAATGCCAGTACAAAACCTCCGCCGACAGGCGATAGCTTTAGCAATCTTGTCTCCTTTGGCCGGAGCAAAGTAAATGACAGCAACATGACGCTGCAAGAACGCCAGAAGCAGCTACAGGAGCGGAAGGCCAAGGAGGAAGAGGCACGGCGGAAGCAGATGGACGCCTTATTTGGCGACGGCCAAGCGGGAGCGAATGTCGGGTTTTGGGATTCCCTCGAGGCCAGGAGGGCGTCTCCGATGCCCGCGAAGAAGGTAGATGACGATGAGGACGATCTTCTAGCGGCTTTCAACGCTGCTACCCCGGTTGACAATAGTTCTTATTACCCACCGCCAATCGGGAGTGGAGTTGCGACACCACTACCCTTGGATCCTGCCCCCATTGTTATGGTCGATTCTACAAACTCTGGAAAAGGTTCGAGTAATAATATAATGGATCCGTTTGATCTTGACAATTTGCCTTCTAGGGATCCGTCTCCGTTCAAACCGCAGCACAGCTCTTCCGGCGCATTCGGCGACGACGATATTCTCGGAGATCTAGGGAAACCAGTCGAAGCGTTACCGCCCAAAGTCTCGCTAAAGATGGAAGAACCCCCATTGCCGCTGCCGGGGGATGATCCACGGGACCCTGCGATTGCGGAAATCGTAGACATGGGATTTACAGTTGCGCAGGCAAAGAGGGCACTCGCAGAAACGGATACTGGTCTTGATGTTACGGCTGCGGTGGGTTGGCTTTTAGAAGATGCACATAGGAAGAGCAGGCCTGCATCTACGAATCCGTCTGGGTCTAGGAGCGGTTCGCAGGCTAGGCAAGAGAGAAGTGCGGACCCCCCAAGGAGACGGAGGGAGGATAGTGGGCAGCCGGCATGGATGAGGGATGGAAATGGTGAGACACAGGAGAAGGATATCGGGCAAATGGCTTCACAGATTGGTGGAACGCTATTCAAATCTGCTAATAGTCTTTGGAATACTGGAAAAAAGAGGGTCGGGAAAGCAATTGCGGAGCTTCAAGATGGAAGTACGAATGATGGAGGAGACCCAAACATCCCGAAGTGGATGAGAGATGCGCAGCAGCATCAATCAGAGGCAGCTGGATCTAGTGAAAAGCAAGATAGGACCAGGTTTGCTGAGGAAGATATGAGGCCCGCAAGGCCAACACAAAGAGAGAAAGCTCCAGAGCCGTTACTAACTGAGGAAGCTCTTATGCTCGAAGCTGGCAGTGGGCCCCCACCAAGGAGAAGACAAGAAAAGGAGAAACCTTCCAGGGCCCTCTCTGAGAAGGAACAAATTCAACTGCAAAGACAGCAAGCTTTCGAAGCCGCGATTCGCCAGAAGGAACAGGAAATGCGGGAGAGAGAACGGCCCCGCCAAACTCCATCGCCGGCAGCTTCTATCCCCAATAGCAGCGACAGGATAGCAAAGTTGACTCGGGGAGCAGTAGAAGATAGCGCAGTTCAGTATGTTTCGAAGAACCGGCGAAGACCACCACCACCTTCATCTTCCTCTGTTCGATCAAGTTCGAAACCTGCGACGCCTGAGCCGCCAACAGGAGACTTACTATTTGGTGGCTCCAGTGCACCGAGAGAACCATCTCGAAATCCCTTCCTACAGCAGCAGCAGCAGCAGCAGCAACGACAGACTCCCTCACCCGCTCCCCAGCCCCCAGCCCCCAGTGCAACAGCACCAATTGTCACTCGCCCAACCGCGAATCGCCAAGAGGTGCCGATATCACGACAAGCTCTCCAAGCGTCCTCAGTCTCTCGCCAAAAGGGCACCGACTCTTTTAAACGTGGAGACTACCCCACTGCCCTAACCCACTACACCTCCGCATTAAACCCAATACCCCCACAACACCCAATCCGCATAATAATCCTTTCAAACCGCGCTGTCTGCAACCTCAAGATTGGCGACAGCCGCGCGGCACTAGCAGACTGCGACGAAGCGCTCGGAATAATCGGACCCAGCAATGGCGAAAGCGAGACCATCACGCTAGAAGACGGGACGAAGAAGGACATGAAAGAGCTGTTCGGAAAGACACTCACCAGGAAAGCTGAAGGGTACGAGCACATGGAGAAGTGGGCCGAAGCACTAAAAACCTGGACACAAGCCGTAGAAGCCAGCGCCGGCGGAGCAATCGCGATATCAGGAAAACGCCGCTGTGAGGCCGCCCTGCAACCTAAACCCGCACCGAAGCCAAAACCTGCTGCTGCTCCGCCCACCGCCCGACGCGCTCCTCCACGCTCATCCCAGTCTACCAGCGGCGGTAGTGGAGAAGTAGCACGCGTAATTGCCCTCCGCCAAGCAAACACCGCAGCAGACAGAGTCGAAGAAGAAAAACTAGCCCTCCACGATAGAGTTGAAGACCGCGTGAACGCCTGGAAATCCGGCAAGGAAGGTAACTTACGCGCCCTGCTAGCGAGTCTAGACACTGTGCTCTGGGAAGGGAATGGGTGGAAGAAGGTTGGCATGGGGGAATTGTTGATGCCAAATAAGTGTAAGATTGCGTACATGAAGGGGATTGGAAAGGTTCATCCTGATAAGGTAGTATTTATTTCCTTGTGCCCTCTCTTACCGTAATAATAATAAATAAGTGAATGGGTGTGGGTGTGGATAGATGGATGAATTGGGGGGTTGCTAACGATGAGGGCAGATTTCACTGGAAGCGACGACGGAGCAGAAGATGATTTCTTCGGCGGTTTTCACGTTGCTGAATGAAGCTTGGGATAAGTTCAAGGCGGAGAATGGGCTGTAAGGAAGGGTGGGGTTGTGGATTTAAGTAGAAGTTATATAGATTTATTTTTAGCGTTGGTTGGGCTGGCTGGTTGGTTGATGATGGAGGGACCGGCTTGATTAATTGGTCAAGTCCATGATAGTTTGTATGTATGTAGGTGAGCAACTGCGATAGTACTTTTTCCAGCTAAGAATCGAATCAAGCCCCAGTATTTCATGTACCGCATACAAGAAAAAAGAGGGAGACATAAAAAAATTAACACTAAAACTGTATATATACACCCTCCTCGTCGAATAGAAACCAGTTGATCCGTGAAAGGATGCTAAAGCATAAACCTCCACCCCCTACCCACCCTCCCTTCCATGGCCTCCTTCCTATCCCTCTCTCTGTTCGCCCTCTTAAGCCTCCACCTCTGTACCCCAACAAGCAGTACAACCGCCACCATCGCAGAACCACAAACCGCCATTCCACGAACATAATACGGCCCCTCACTCTCCGGATACAACCTAGTCCCCAGCAACGGCCCGCACTGACCCACAGCCTGTAATATCGCCATCCCCGTGCCGCGGCCACTCTCGCTCTCGCAGTTATTCACATTCCACACCATCACCAGGGCGATCGACGAGAATATGCCGCCGGCAGCGAGGAAGATGGAGACGTACTTCACCGCGAGGGTGCCCGTCGCGTTCTCCTGCAGCCAGGCCGACGCGGCGCCAGAGGATATCCACCCGTTGAATACGTCCGCGGGCGCTTCCGAGTCGAGGCTTGTGATTGCTGAGGCTAGCGAGGATTGGATGTGGGAAGTTGCGGCTAGAGTGAAGTACCCGAGGGCGGCTATTAGGCTGAGGATCAGGATTGGGTAGGAGCGGCTGCGGAGGCGGTCAGAGAGGTAGGTTGAGAGGAGGACTAGGAAGAAGGCGAAGAGATAAGGGGGTGCGGATAGGGCTTGGGCGTGGATGGAGGTGTAGCCCATGCTAGATTCATTTGTTAGCCTAGTTCTAGAGCGCGGGAGGAAGGCGGGAGGAAGGCGGGATTTACTCCCGAAGTATAGTCGGCAGAAATACAGGCAGGGACGAGAAAGAGACGTTACAGAAGAAGTACATAAACTATCACTCGCCATATTAGCTCCCGTCAGCCTAAAATCCCCAGCGACGCCTACCGCAGTAACCCAATTCCCCACATCTTTTATCGCATTCCACACCTGGCCCCATCTTACACCACGGCCTTCCTCTTCGCCCATAATAACTTCCTCATCATCCCCATCCCTAACAACCAGCAACCGTCGCCTGGCAATCTTCTTCTGCTCAGGCGTTAAGAACCCAGCGTCAGCCGGGGAGTCTGGGATCCGATAATACGAGATTATAGCCATGACTATCGACGGGAAACCCTCGAGTATGAAGAGCAGTCTCCAGGGGGCGATAGGAGAGGGTATGGAGGTGATCCCGTATGCTAAGAACCCCGCGTACGCTGTTGCTAATGGCGCTGCGGAAACGAATAGGCCTGTGCGGAGGGCCAACTCCTGCTTCACTGTTAACATGTAGCCTCTTGATGGGATAGACGGGGGAGCTACCTCACGGCGGTAGAAAAACGAAAGGTAAAATGGTACACCTGGAAGGTTAGAGGAGTGATCCACTATGATTTGTGTGGCACATACCTGGCCCGAAAGCAGCTTCTGTGATGCCCAGTAGCGCACGTAATACAAGCATGGTCCCCCAATTGATTGCTAACCCTTCTGTGTTTCACTACAACATTAGATGTAATTCCCGGTAGTCGGGCTGAATGCTAACTTACGCATGCATGCTACAAAGCCCCAGCTGTCCCTTATCAGCAGTAGTAATAGTTAAGAATTGGACGGGGGG
>Ga0307507_10004353_pt1 | contig 25303 bp, 32 predicted proteins | sample 7_EM_MG_FD_207223 | JGI IMG/M metagenome (GOLD analysis project Ga0307507, IMG submission 207223) | Populus trichocarpa ectomycorrhiza microbial communities from riparian zone in the Pacific Northwest, United States - 7_EM | ecosystem: Host-associated > Plants > Roots > Unclassified | place...
GACATAGTCTGGAGGCCTGTTTGGGCTGTTAACTGGGGCGATCTGGGTGAGAATTACCCAAAGTGGCGTTTAACCCCCAATTTTCGGTCACTTCTGGCCTGGGACAAGTACATACGGTACTGTATCCGTGCCATGCCTCATTGGCGGAGGAGCTATTTCCGCATACGATACTGTGCAGTACCGGTATGATACTTCACAGGAGAGCAGGCTCGAGGGATTATGTAAAACTTCCCTACCGAATGGTTCCCATTGCACCGGATCATAGCTACTAATTTAATGGTGATAGCTACACCTCTAGCTATTGTTATTGGACTAACCCCGTACCGCATTTGCTATAGCTACGACAGCTCTACTAGTAGCTAGAAAAAACATACTGTACTAACCGTGCTCTACCCGCTAGCTATACCACGGTAAATTTCGGGACTACCTTAGTGTGCGATAGCAACCCAAACTTAAACGCACCAACGACACGATATATCATACTAAAAAAAAAACCACAAATTCTAATTCCCATCACAAGATCTCTATCACTACCGACCGCAGAAGAACCGAAACTCAAAAGCCGAAGAGGGTTGATTGAAACAAAAGGGGGAAGAAAGAGAAAAAAATGCGGGGAACCCCGGTCAAAAAAAACCCCCCCTCCAAGCACCGAAAAGGATGGAATATAAAAATAAGAAAAAAGAAGGAATCATATTCGAAACGAAACCGCATCGAAAAGATATTTCAAAATCCCATTTTTTTCTCTTATTCCTATTGTGGTATTCCGGGTTCCTTCTTATTCATCCTGTGTGCCTTGCCTTCTTTTTGCCCAGGGTTGGTTCAGTCAGTCAGGAATCAACTGACCGCGATCACATTACACGAGACTGCACTGCACTACACTACACTACATTGCACTGCTTTACTCGAGGACTAGACGGCGGGGAGGGTATGACAATCCTAATGAATATATAGTATCGGTATTAGAATTTGTATATGATGTACTGTACTAGTATATTTCTCCCCTTCAAATTATTCTTTGGATAAGAAAACAGAAAAAAAAGTATTCTATCTATATAATATATATATACGCTGTACTCGAGCACAGTAGAGTAGAGTACGGTACAGTACAATACCACCCACCGCCCGAGGTTTTTTCACTCTCAGGACAGGACAGGACAGGAACTATTGCATGATACGGTACTCGTCGGAGGGGGATGGGGGGAGGGGGGGGCACTAAAAATTGGAAAAAGCGATTGCCCACTAAAAGGTCTTTTGTAGACAATAGTAAATTGAGTTAGTAAGTTAACTGAGAAGGACACAGTACCGTATAATACTTACTTGCCAGTTACGATATTATACCAAGTAAATAGATACGACAATGGCAAGAATAACAAATAAAAGGTGTAAAACTAGAAATGGTAAGTTAGGCCAATGTTATACTACAAGTGGCATGATGAAAAAACTACTGTAACTCCCCCCTCTCGTAACCTTGTAATGATATATTACCAATGCTGTACTCGTACAGTACTGAGTAAGCATTCCTTGTCCGAGATCACAGTCATCCGATCGAATGAAAAAATAATAATAATTTAGAATAAAAAATTGTCAGACACACACACAACTCTTTGTTTTCCAATTTTTAATGTGACCCCACCGAGCAAGGTAGGTGGATGGATTGGATGGATGGATAGATATAATAGACAGATATATATACCACAGATCTACCCGACGGCGTTAAGTTAAGGCGCCACACTCGGATGTGGAGTTGACTTACCGTAGGCATGAAGTTCAAGTTAGTTATACTGTACATACACCACCCGCTGTCTGTCGAGTACCATAATACTGCACTCAAGTATTATTATTATAATTATTGATATCAACATTAACAATTTATGTGATCCATTTTTTCCTCGCAATATTGATTATTGTGTAGTATAATACAGTACGTAGCACGTACAGTACGGTGCAGAAGTGTGTCCTGGCTATAAAAAAAAATAACCTCCAGAATGATCCCATAATTATTATTATTATACTTGATAATTCATAAAGTATTATTATGATAATATTATTATTATCGTGGCCAAGATGCCCTGGTTTTGCAACCCTAAGTCCTCCACCGTTTGGCGTCGGGTACGGTATCCAAATATGCCGGTAATATGATACTTGTATTATGGTATCATATGTGATTTGTCAAGTTTAGAGTGGTACATGCAGGGTATTTGCAAAAGCATATCTTTTTTCCTGAAGTTGTGGTTGTGGTTATGGTTAGGAGTTTTCAGGGAATTATGATTTATTATATTGGGATTCTTTTTTTCCTAATTATGATTAATTCTTAGACCAATTGTATAGTACCGTATAGTACAACGAGTATCATACAATGCCAGTGCGGCACTAGCAATTGAACGACGTTTGTGAATACAGCTGATATTGCATACCGCCAAAATTCTACTTTTTTTTGCCCCGGATCTTGGTATCATGCAATAGTTGGTCGTGTTCTCAAACGTCATTCCATTTCAATTGCGAGTACCGCGCTAGTAGAAAATAGTTGCCAGTTCAATTACAAACACCTCCCTACTGTACCCCCCTCCCTACTAATAGTAACCTTCCGCATAAATAATAAAAGTCGAGTAAATGCAATTTATCATCACACCTGACTAAGTTAACTTCGAGTGGGTGGGAATAAGTAAATAAATATTGTAATACCATGCCGCACCAATAGGATAGGGTATGGTGCTAGTATGGGGTAAAAGTATCATAAGTATCATACCGTGACGTTTTTTTAAAAATTTATATTTATTTATTTTGCGGCAATTTTTTCAACGATCTAGTAGTTATGCTTGTGTTTATTGTGTGCAGGCGCGGGCTACGGTACAGTGCTCTTCAAAAAGTACCAGTGCCGTATCATATGAACATCCATACATGGGGGATAAGGCGCTGATGGTACCTAACCGGTAACTTGAGCCATGCTGCCATGTATTATACTGGCATATAGTACCGGTATGGGGATGGTACATATCGAGAGGCCTACTAGTACAAGGGGGATTAGACGTTGTGCTGGCTCCCCGTATGGAGGGGTTAGGATTAGACTGCCATATTGATATTGGGGGTTGTTTGTTTATTCCCTCCCATTTGGACTGGGTAGTTTGCTTTTACCCTTCATCCAAGATCTAGGGCGAATATTTGATCGACGATGCAATGCTGCTACCGCACAGCACGATGTGGAGAAAGGAAAAACCGAGGCATGAAAGAGGGATTATTTTTTCGGGTATCATGCTTCGTCTTTTTTTCTTTTTCTTTTTGGCACGTTGAGCGTTAGATTATTGTGTGACAGCTACGGGACAGTAAAATTTGGTAAATCCGGACTAGAATGCCGTACTACAGCGTAAGCTCTTGCTCGGTCGAGTCTCATATTTTGATTTTGGTCTCGGATCCGAATGGGCGAGACATACCTGTAGATTATTTTTTTTCCTCTCCGATGGATTTGATGGATTTGATGGGTGGATGGATGGTTCATGGTGCTGGTGCCAGGTGCGGGAAATCGGTTGCCGGGGGTCTGGCTCGCCTGAAATCGGGCGTGGTGAACGATGGATGGATGGTATGATATGCAGGAAAATCAAAGTTTCCCCACGGTATGCACGCAAAAGCGAAGCCGATCACTCATTTCGAACCAAAAAAACCAGCATATCCACCACCACCACCACCACCACCTTGAGGCATAAAATTACGACTGGAAATGATGGAACACAGTACGGTACAGCGCACCATAGCAACATGGTGGAAAAGAAAGAAAGAAGGGGGAAAAAAGCAAAAGGCGGAAATGGAATTGGGGGATGTAAAAGTGTATGGGCGGTATGAGTAGGCATGGAGCAAAGGCCTCTTCCTTTCTTCTTCCCGATTTGCTCCAAGACCGATTGTGAAGAGCATTGAAAAAAAAAGAAAGAAGGGAGGCTCGAAAATCAATGCAGATCTTACAATCCACCCACCCAATCCCCCCATCCCTCCTCGGTCGTCCTTTAAATAAATTCAAAGAACTACCAACTCCTGCATCAAGAATTTTTCCCCTTCCCCCCCCTCTCCACACGTAACCCCCCTCTCCACCCATCGGCCCCTTCTACAATCCAGCTTCCTTCCACCCTGTAACGTCCCATCCCTCCTCCCCCATTTTCAGGTGCGCTTGACCCGGCTTCGAAAGCGTGGAGTCGACACTAGCTCTGACGTCCGCCTCCTCTAGCTCCTGCTGCCGCTGGTTCCTCTCCAATTCCTCCTTCTCAGCTGCCTGTACCTCTTCGCTGTCCGGAGCAAAGTTCCCAGCACCTCCACGACCACGCCATGCTCGCAGGGACACGGGTCTTTGCTTTTCGGTCGCCGGCTCGGGCGTTGGTATCGACGTGGTATCCGTGATGATGGCCCCTTGGGCTGCGAGTTCTGATGGCTGGAACCAATTACCGGCACCTCCGCGTCCCCTAATTGCCCATGGCAGGTTGGTTAGCTTTGAGGGGAATCGGGGGGTTCGGACCCGTCATGCGTTTGATCATGAGGTAAGGGCGGAATAGCGGGGTGGAGGTGGAGGTGGAGGTGGAGGGGGGTGGGGTTCGTCATTAGGGTAAGGGGGATCAGTTACATGTGTTTGTATTCGCTCGGTGGAGGGGCGGCTGCCTCGTCTGCAGCGAGCTGGTTTGCGGAACCAGTTACTTTTGATTGCTGAGCCTCCAGGTCCTCTTTCTATATCATAACAGGGACTTTAGCTTCAGCCCTAAACAACCCTACCCTTTTCACGATTGCTCCTTTCGGAGGGCCTGGGTGTGAATAGCCCGGTAATTATCAAGGTGTTTGCGTTGTGCCATACTCTTTTCTGAAGCTCCTCCACAGAAATCATGTTCCCAGCACCACCGCGGCCCGTCCATACGTATTCGGAAGACATGGTGACTGTTTCCGGAATTTCAAATTTCTCGGAGGGCTGGCGTGGAACCAATACCCTGGGAATAGTAATTAAAAGGAAAAAAAGGAGCACGATGCTGTAGGTATTCTGCAGCTAATTGATAGATTGGGCGAGTAAGAGGGGGAGAGAGCACGAGAGAAAGAGGGAGAGGGAGAGGGAGAGCAAGAGGTGTGGGGTGAAAGTGCGTAGGTGCGTGTGGGAAGTATCGTTTTTTAAAAGGAAGTTATCCTTCTTATTGGCTATCAGGTTGACAAAGAGGAAGTTGTAATTTCGGAAAAAGTTGGGTGCATGTGCACTTCTTCGCCTGATAAGATGTCTGGGCATGCATCTACCCACATATTCCATCATAGGTAAAGTGGGGGGGTTGCGAGTCTACTTGTAGTATGATAAGATGTTATTGAACAGTCATCCCAAGGTTAAACAGCCAAGTATATCCCTGTCCGCTCCGATTAATTGGTTCCTGCCCTTGCATAAGGCCGGGTAAGAAGTCATAGAACAGTTGTTTAAGGTTAACCAGGCAAATATATCTGTCTGATCTAGTCAATGGGTTTCTACTCTTGTGCTGTTTTGTGGGAGTGTGGAACGCGGTATAGTACCCGTAATGTTAAATAATAATGACATTGTGATAATATCGTTGTGGGGGGGTTTTTTTTTGGGAAAAAAAAAAAAAATCCGGAAATATAATATGAGAAAAAGTATAAAAAAAAGAAAGAAAGGCCAGAAAAATTCGATCTGCCCCATCAACATCATTTCCTTGGCAAACAGTCGATCATTTCATCTCACTTTTTTTTTTCTTCCGTTCTTTTGTCGAAGGAAAAGAGGAAACCACCCCCAACATCAGACATGCATTTTCGCGGTAAGAAAAGGAAGAGAGAGAAAAAAAAAGTGATATTCATTTACGGTAAATATTTATTCCGCTCTCAACTTGCTCACATGTTACATTGCAGATCATGATCATCCCTTGTGTTAGATCAGACCTTAAACCAACATAATATTATGTGTTTTTTTTGTTTTTTGACATGTAGGCGAAGAGCGAAATGTCAGGTCTCAACGCACAACGACGACTGACGGAGCAGAGTCTCGTGCAATTATTTCGAATTATTGGCGGCGTAATGTAACTTAAGCTGTACGAATTTGTAGTATCATATAGATTGTTAATTGGGCTGAAAGCTGTCCTTATATATTAATCCGCTTTTTCCTAAGCAAGAAAAAAAAGACAACGCCAATGACTGAACAGATCGTTTGCTTTTCTGCTCGGACGGACGGACAGACAGATAGATAGAATACCCGTATGTATGTACTCAAGTGTTCGTTCCCATCGTGTATGTATGTGAGGTTTGTTTTTTAACCTAAGAGGAGCCCCGTCAGTCGGTCGGTCGGTCGGTCAGTGAGAGAGAGAGAGAGAGAGAGGGAAAATCTTCAAAGGTCATTTCATTGGTGCTGGTTCCGGGCAGCAACGATATTAGGACATCAAGCTTGCGTGACGGAATTTTACTGCTTCTGCAATTCTAGCTTCCGCCTCACGTACGAGTAAGTACAAGCACTGTGTGTAAGAGGTGGCGGGGAGGATCTAACAGCTCAGCCTTGCTGCACCTGTACGGTATTGTGTAAAGTAGCCTTCCAGGAAAGAAGAAAGATAGAATGGAAAAAAAACTTCTCACGACATTGTGCTCGTACGGGAAATATTATGCCATGGCGGCAACACTGCTATGGCAAACTATCCAAGAAGAAAACGGATTTAATATCGTTTCCTATAACTCCTAAGGCCCGCCGAGCCCCAATCGGCTACTCATCAAGTCAAGCCAAGCACTGATAGAGCTACCTTGCCTGCCAACAACAACAACAGCAATAAATCTCGGCTGTGCCGTTCTTGGAGCACATTACGATATAGAAGTCGAGATAGATAGAGAATGAATCCCGTATCAGCAGACTAAGGTAAATGAATTGCCGTGACATGCTAGTACTGTAGGTAGCCGAAGTCTATCAATCAATCAATTCATTAGCGGGCTGAGCTATTACATACAAAAAACATCTGCATCACCAACAAGCACAGAGCACTACTCGAGTACGTGTTTTTTTTTTTTGTTGAGTTCTTAACTTTTAGGTTATTTTTTTGTGCGAGGACCCAAATACTTCTTTCTAGGGAGTGATGTCTATGGGTCACGTGTGAGGGAGGGAGGGGGTGTCCGACTTTCACTCCTACTTGCCCCATAAATAGTTCAAGGGGATATGCCTATTGGTCGGGCGTAATGTTATGTAGGATGACAGGAAAAGCTCGGGCCATTGGCTGTTTGTTTTACACCAGAAACAGCTATCCTCAGGAACTGACAACTCAACACTGCCAGATTAAGAAAATTTACCAAGTTGGAGAGCTATGGGCGCTACGTGAATATCGATTTCCTGCTAAAGTGGAAAAAAGTTGTTGAGCACTTGAATTGTTAATTGTTTTGTTATGCTACGGCGTGGTAAGATCTAAAGGTGACTTGTGATCTTATATTATGAGGTGTGGAGTGGGGGAGGGTATTTGACAACAACCTTCCGCCTTGAGTATGATATGAGTGCTTTCCTCAACATCATTATTCCTTTATATGATTTTTTTTCCTTTCCCCAGCCAAAAAACGGCTCTCAACATGTTTTCTGGCTTGGTTCGTCTTGGGGGAAAAACTGAATTCCCAGCGGCTGAGAAGGGCGGTGGCTAGAGACAGCCCGCTTTCGATGTAAAAGGGCCTCGGGCCTTGCCTCCTGTCCTATGATAGTAGGTATAATACCAGTAAATTCCATCTATAATTCATGTTCATCGCCTACCTATTTACGGTACTCACAAAACCGGCATTCGACAAATTATTGTACCAATTCAGCATACAACACCACTCCCTCCCCTCCCCCCCCCAAAAAAAAAAAACTTTAAACTCCCTCTCCAAACGGCACAGTATCCCAAAGACCACCTGGTAAAACATCTGCCACGCGATACCTATGCACGTCCATCCTTCACTACATTCAATTCTAGATTCAGCAGATGCCACCATTTCCGGCAACGCCTGCCGATAAACCAACCAACCAAACAAGTCAAACTACTCGCCACATACTCTACAGCACAGCTGCTTCCGCAAACTTCCCATATGGTACCCCTCCAAATACTGCCACCAACTCTTCGTTAGCCAACTTCGTAGCCTTGTTTTCTTTCCCTTTCTGTTTCTCTCTCTCTCTCTTTCTCTCTTCCTATCTTTGCATGCCCCGCCGCTAAAGCAGGGTACAGTAAGTAAGTACATGCGAGTATGATAACGAAACTTTAATTTGGTTGGTTATGAACCTTGTTTCTCCGGGTGGGGAAAGGGAATGGAAAAAAAAAAAAAAAACCTGGGATTGATGATGATGATGATGATGATGTTGATGGTGATGTGGGTGCGGTACAGTACCAACACTGCAGGGCTAGCTAGCCTAAGTGTGCGCGTGGATGTTGTTATGATACACGTTTTTATGGGAGTTGCGTGGGATTGGCTGATACTGAAGGTGTTTTTTTATTAACTTTATTTTCGGGGTGTGGTTGGTTGGTTTGGCTGTGATGGTTTGGCACCGGGGAGAATACGAGTGAGAAGGTGTGAGGTTGCTCGGTGTCCCTCGAGCTGTTATGTCATCACTTGCTTCGCTGCACGGGTGGTAGCCGGGCACTTATTCCATGGCGTTGGGAGGATAAGAACACGTTCGGATGCTGATTTCTCGGCATTTCCCCGGGTTAGCGTGCCACTGGTCATATCCGCAGCGTTATCCCTAACATTACCATAAGACCCCGCAGGCTTGATATTTATACCATTTCCGTAGTCTATGAGTTTTTGATCGGTAGACGGGATATCAAGGCTTCCTATGAGAGGAAAAAGGCAGACTAAGCATCTCGCCGGAAGGGCGAATTTCCCAAACTTGGCTGATGCAGTTGGCCTCTCCCTCTCCAATCATCCACTGTCACTCGGAATATTTTACGCTGGGGCGGTAAGGTGTGGTGAGGTATTTGCCATACCATAAGGTGCGGAAAATTCCTTGTGTAATTTACGGTAATTTACCATATGGTATTAATCATGTAGGGTATGGTAATGTACGTATTAATCGAGCGCTAAAGTCAACTTCTCTTCTTCCTCTCTCTGGCTAAGGAGGCAGCAAAAAAAATAAAAATAGAGTTCAGCAACCGGGATTCCCACATGGTCACCCACTGTAGTACTAACCGGTCGATACGATGCTTGTTTACCGCAGAGCGGACGGGATGCGAAATTTTCATCGTTCTATGGCCGAACACATTTATGAGTGATAGCTTCTAGCCCATATACTCGAGTACGGTAGCGAGGGCTGTGATGCGCGGGTAGGGCGTTAGGTTAAAAATTTAATAATTATCCTGGACATATCACGAATAGTCTTGAGTGAGTACTTAAGGGGATTGATCAGGTTCACTTTTATTTCGGTGAGAGTATGCAGCTACGCAAGTAAATTTCAGGTCATAGAAATATCGATAAATAGTCGGCATTTAATGCCGATATTGGATAGCTGCTATCAACCCCCAAACCCCCTGACATATGAGCGGATAAAAACTCATCACTAAGTGTCCTTCGGCATGATATCCGGGACTGGACCAAGAGGTGTGATCCCCTTGGGGTTAATCTGGCTGTGCGACCTCGTGTAATGCTATCGAATTTGTTAGCGGACTAACTCGTGCGCCACTCCCCAAGGATTTTTTTTACCTTCTTGATGTGCTCAAAGTTTGTCGTCTCCTTGAATCCCGGAATGTCGTAATATAGATGCTTCATCCACTTTTCGATTGCGGGATAACTATAATATCGGAATAAGCCCATTCATCCTGGGAGCATCTGGTACGGGGGGGGGAGGATTTCATACTCATGCCTAATCATCCGAAGATTGCACTTGAAATGCTGGACATATACCGGGTCAAAGCGGACAATAGTAGGATACAAGCGGATATCCGCCTCCGTGAGGACCTTCCCGAGAAGATATGGCCCATCCGAGTCCTTGAGAATCTTCTCAATACGGTCGAGGGACTCGAATACTTTTGTGACGGCTGCTTCGTAGGGTTCTTGTTTCCTATGAGGGTGTTAGTGACCATCTCACACACACATACTCCCAGTCGACATCGCTTACGTCGCAAACCCGGCTTTATAAACCCCGTTATTCACAGTTCCATAAATCCACTCATTCAGCTCATCAATCTCCTTTCTGAGATTCTCGGGATAGTATGTGACCCCCTTCTTGCTCTCATCAATAAGGTCATCAAACTCCGTGTATAAAAACCTGATAATCTCACTGCTCTCGTTGCAAACGATAGTCTTATTCTTCTTATCCCAAAACGTAGGCACCGTGTAGCGGCCATCATAGTTCGGCTGGGCCTTGAAGTAGATATCTTTCAGGAATGATGCCCCAGTGTTTGCTTCGGGACTGATAGCCACTTCTGGATACTCCGCAGCCTCTTCGATAGTGCCGAAACGCCAGCCGCCCTCCCCCAGGTGCCAGTGTACTACGCTAACGCCAATTACGTCCTGTAGGCCTTTAAGCTCGCGGGTGATGAGGGTTCGGTGGGCTGGGGGTTGTTAGCGTGGGTGCTTTAGATTGGATTAGGTGACTGACCCCATGGGCACGCATAGCTAACATAGAGGTGATAACGGCCTTTTTCAGGAGGGAATTTGGCGTTGGGTTCACGAGAAACTAGCTCGGTGAAGGATGACTGGGGGGAATTGTGAGAATTGACTGTTTATTTTCGAATGGAAGAACTTACGGGCTTGCGATTGAATTCCCCAGTTTTAGAGTCCTGTTACTTGTTAGTAGTGATCAACTAACTTGCGGAAGGCAAACTATACTGTAGGCACCCAATCGGTGACTTTCTGACCAGAAGAAGACTACCAAAGCTGATTAGCGATCCCACTTTACCCTAAAGGGTCAAGTTATACCATTTCTCTGCAATTCGATTGATGTCGTAAATTTGACCAGGCCTTCAAAGGACTAGATGAGTGTGAGAAAGTTTGTCGGACAAAGGGGCGAAGAAACATGAAGTTTTATACCTTTGGGCGACGCGGGGTATGCGGGACTTTATAGGGATCGCGTAGGGACTGCACAGACTATGAATTTACTGAACTCCGTAGCGCGGCACTTGAAATCACAATCAGTGGGGAGGAGCAGGGAAGCTACAAGAAAAAAATGATGTAATTCCCACGGCTCACTAAATTATTTCCAAGCATCATGCAGTAGGAGATGACAAATCTTGCGCCCAGAAAGCTGACACGATGAGTAAGTGAATTGGAGGGCCTCCGTTGGTGATTACACTTGACCCCGCATTGACCTTTGAGATGGATAGCATTAATAAAGCATGACTGCATTTAACTAAGCGCAGTCACTTTTGTCCTTCTCTTCTGCTTGGAAGATACAGCAGCGAAGCGGAGAAAGAAAATATTATCAGAGAAGAACACCACATTTGACCTATGTGATCATTGCACCCGCCTGATATCTGGGGATAATCGCAAGCCCCAAAGGGCCAGGCAAGGGGTCGGGCGCAAATACTAACCTGGCTCTCGTACGTTGTGTGCCCTATTAAGTATTGTTGATAGGGTCGAAAAGGTGGATCGTGACCCATTTATCATAGTCGGAACTGGTAAATTGGCAGCAACTTATGAAAAGTTTGGATGTTTCTACCTCGGGCAAAAGATGATTGACGATGAAAAACTCAAAGAGCTGTAGCTTAGTGGTGCCCTAAATATTCGATCTCACACCTTAGGGATGCATGTTTGCTCCAGTGAATACCTCCAGAATCCTCAAAGCGCTGTAATCTAGAAGGTGGAGGGACTGCTTGCTATTGTGTTCGGCTATGGCGCCGCTACCAAACGCATCACAAAAAGGTTGGAGTGGACGGGTGACGAAATTTCATCACATTGTGGCTGAACACGTTCAGACATTCTCAATTGAGCATGATCTCGACCCACAAGTACCTATTTCCTGGTGGAATCGGGTCATTTAGATGGTTGCGTAAAATGGTTGCTTCAGATTATAACCCGAAAAGAATTCTATGTAAATGTGTTCGGCCATAGAACGATGAAAATTTCGCATCCCGTCCGCTCTGCGGTAAACAAGCATCGTATCGACCGGTTAGTACTACAGTGGGTGACCATGTGGGAATCCCGGTTGCTGAACTCTTTTGTGTTTTTATGCAGCAATCTTATTTTTTTCCTGCGGCCTTTTCTTGTTTTCTCTATTCGGCTTGAGTGTTCAAAGTGTTCAAAAGATGTTTTGATTGCTTCAAACACCCCTTGGAGTCCTCGAGCCATGCGCTGGTGTCAGAATAGAACAAAGTGTGCTAAGTGAGGGCTCAAACTAGATAGGCAATAGCTGATCAGTAAACGGATGCCTCGTTGTTTTCCTAGAGCTTTTCTCTAAGCAAAGAACCCAGCAGCTAGCTAGATACATAATTCGTTCTAAATCCCATTCACAGGCAATCACTCGTGAGTTCGTTTGCTGCGCTAGATCAATTAATATCATAGCACCAGACAACCTACCCACTAATTTATCTTTAGAGATAGGCGATTTCGTACCTCCACTATATCGAATTAAGTTAGAGCCCATTTCCAGCAAACACATAGCGCATTGCTATTAGATACCTATCCACAACTTTGCAAACCCTGCTCTCTTCCATAAACGTTCTACAGGCAGAATATATATCAAAAACCGATGTTTGACATCCTCACTACAACCGCTACCATAATATTATAGACTCCGGCCAAGTTGCTTCTTTCCCGCACCGCCTCTATAGCTTGCCCCACTTCTCAAGGTTGATAAGCTCCAGGCCTTGAGCCTAGTGAAAATTTCCTAACTCTCTATATCACGGGGTCTACACCCATAACCCGCCCACTCAAACTTTCCCCAAATCCACCAAGCCCTTACAGGTTTCTAGCCTCGTTGAAATTTCTTGCGTCACCCCGCCGCGCACGCGCAATCGGAAAAAAAGAAAAAAAGAAAAGAGGAACAACTACCGGTGTTCAATCTTCTCCGGTGTGTGATTGTTTTTGTCATCCTATTCTCTCCTGAGATCAATAGCTCACATAATTTACTCAATCCCGGGGTCCGACTCTGGGCCCACATGCATTTTGACTGGGAGCCTCTAAGCAAGAGTTGTCGGAATATGTCTGCCGAAACATCACCACCATCCACATCGCTCATCCTATCTAAAGGACGTCGGCAGCGTGGGCGTGCCGGATCCGTCACTAATCCTTTCCCACCAGTACCTCCTCCTCCCCCACCCAATTCTCCTTTCGAATCTTCACCTGTTTCCCATACTTCTTCTTCCTCTTCTTCCCCCCAACCACCATCACCGACCCCAGAGCCCCCACCCCAAAACATCCGCGAGGACGGGTACATCTACCTGCAAGTTGAAATCGGCTTCGACCGCCAACTCCCCGCGCCCTGGGCAAACAGGCGCGAACCAGCTAGCCACTTCTGCCTCATGCCCCGCCCAGAGAACGTAGGAAGGAAGTACTTCCTTCCGGGCCCGCACCGGCACTGCGAAAAGTACTACACGAACTGCGACCACCGCTCCTACGAGAGCTTCGTAATGTACAACATGTCAGCCGCGCACGGAGTCGTGGCCTCATTCATGGTCGTTGTCCCCCTCCTGCTGGAAACGAGGCCCTGCCGCACCCTCAACCTCATCGAGGAGGCCATCAGGAGGGCCTTCCCACAGACGGACAATCTAGAAAACTACAACGAGATCAACGTGCGCATTGGTGTCGAAGCTACCAGTCAGAGGATCTGCACTCTCCGCCAATTGCGCAGGGTGTTCATGGCGCTGGCGCTGTTCGGGGAGAGGATGGTGGAGTTGGGCGCTTTCGCCCTCAAGGCTCCGTTCCTGGAGACTACTTCTTCTTCTGTTGAATTTGAGTCGTGGGAGGTGGGGTACGGGTTCATGGTGCACTTGGATGGTTGCTATGAGGTTGGGAGGATACTGGAATTCTTTCAGGAGGGCGGGATGGGTGGGGGCTTGCCGCTCGGAATGTACTGGCAGAGGACTGGGTCGCTGAGCAGGTCTGGCTCGCTCGACCTTATCTGCTACACTACTTACGTCCAGTACGCCGTCATCCGTGCTACCCTAGAGCGTTGCGTCATGTTCTTGTGGACCGCGATGCATACGCCTGCTGAGAGATACATGGCCTGGGCGCGCTGTGGGGTGAGTCAGTTGGAGTTAGACAGGTTCGGGTGCGGGCACTATGGTCAGGTCAACGCCAACGACTTGGAACCCAATAGGGGGTGGAATGTTGAAGACAACGCAGCGATGGAGTGGGAGGAGGAGGAAGAAGTGACCAGTGAATATCTCCCAGAAGACGGGGATGGAGGGGAGGATGATTATGACTTTGAGGGGTGTCAGGTGACCTTTGTTGAGGGAGAGGGGATGCAATTAGATGGGGCTTCACTTTAACCCTTCATTGTTGAATTAATACTGGCTCTTTTATATACTTGTACAGTACTATAGAATGTACTGCCTTTTCATGCGCTATCACTTGCAATTCGGCGTGTAAACAGATTTCCCGATAGATGTCAGTGATGTGTGACATTAGTTGCACCCGGTCTGTTCCGATATCTTCTAGTTAAAATACAAACCTGACCAACACGAGTGACATGTCGTGCAATGCAAAACAAATTGGATCACGTGACATTCAACCTAGCCATTAACCTAGGAAGTATACCTTTAGCCAACGAGTTCATACTAAGAACGGCAACTGCACTATTTTATCAATAAAGAATTGGTGAAGTTATCAAAGAGAGTATCAATCAGCCGATCGTAGACCTAACTGTGCTCAACTAAAGGCTCAGAAACGCAAGAAATGGAGGAGAAAATTAAGACAACGCCTTAAACAAATTAAAACAAAGGCTAGGAAGGAGGAAACGTAGATACAGGTAAAGATTGTCCTAAACAGCCTGGACAATATCCGACCTCCCATAGAGAAAAAATAAAGAGAAGAAATAAGATTCCCAAACCCGAAAACAACACTGAAAGGAAGATTCTAATTCTTCTTCCCGTGTACAGAGTAATAGTTGCTCATATTGACAAGTGTCTTTTTTCCAGTTGTCGGCGCAAAGTAATAACAGCCGGCTATGTAATATCATTAGCCAAGGTCCTCTTAATTACTAGTAATGATACGAGGGGATTAGCTTACTCTTCTCGCCCTCACACCACGGGGGGGTATAGAGGTGGAGGGAGATGGCGATTTCATCAGGGTCATCATTAGAAATCTTGTGAAGACCAATCTAAAGTCCTCGAGTCAACAAATTTCTTGGGTTTAGTGAAGTGAATAAGGGGACAAGGGAAAAGCTCTAACCTTGTTGCTAATATAGGCCACTTCGTTTTCCCCGTAGATAGTGAAACTCTTGTGCTTCAAAGGCTTGGCTTCGTCATTAGGTCCGGGCATATCAAACAAAGTTTCTACCAATGAGCCCTTCAAAATCTGTATGACTGGTGTCAGAAATTAAGTTAACTGACAAGCCGGCTCCAAACACTAACCTTCATGATGCAGTGAGAGTCTGCATGATCGTGGATCAATGATCCCTTGCCGGGATTCCAGACAAGGACGAGTAGATTGGCCTTTCCGTTGCCATGGTCTACGAAATTTCTAGTATAATTTCTTGTAGTATCGACAAACGCATACTTTGACCATTCCGACTCTTTAGAGACATAACGACGCATGAGATTGATCAAGTGCTCGCAATTAGCCTCATCACTGTCAATGCCAGCAGATGGCCCCAGGGCCAAGCGAATTTTTTCCACAAGGTTGTCGAAGTCCGTTTTGCGTTTGCAAACTCCAGAACAGGTGCACTTATTCATAGAGGTTTCCTCAAGAGTCTCAAGGGAGGAATCTGGGACAACCATTTTGACGATAGGGATGAATCAAGATCTAAAGAAGTAGCAAACAGAAAGGTTCCTTGGTCAGAAACCGGGAATTGAGAGAGAGAGAGAGGGAGAATTTATTAGAGACGAAAGAAGGTTGGGGAGATGGAAGTGGGAGAAGTATAAGTGGAGAGCCGGGATGGAGGGGTACGGGTGGTTGTGATGGTGGTGGCGGCGGTGGTGTTGGTGAGTGGACGGAGGTGAATGGTTGTCGGAGGGGAGGTGAACGTAAGGGTCAAGGGTGTAAAACCAGGCTCGGGAAATTCTATTCACAGCGACAACATCAGATAGAAGGAGACGATTTTCCAAGTAAAGAGCGACGATAAGCGGTAAATAGGTCCGAAGTATGCGTCTGTATGTGTGGCCAATTCGGATTTGCTTAGCATACTGAGCCGTCTCAATGCACGATAGCTGCGAGATAGCTCCGGCGAGTAGCTGAAGGGAAGACATACATACCGCAAATTTAAATTTGTACTGTATGGAAGGTATAAATTGTCACGTATGGGGACTAGTTCCACGTAAGAAAAAAAGTATGTTCCAATAAATTCACGGGACCGGTACTTGAGTAGAGAGATATCAGCGGATTTCGTGTGTGTATACCGATAATGTATGAGCAGCAGCAACAACAGCAGGAAGCTGTAAGGTATGGTATTTATGTATGATACAGGTATGTGTACCGGTCTATATCGCACCTGCGCTGAGTGGTAGCTATTTCAACCAACCAAGGTAAGCGGCCGCCCATTGACACGGGATCAACAACGAAAGGGCTAAAGGTTACCGCCAATGCATACCCTTCCCGGCCCCATAAGGCAGAGACCAAGAATTAAAAGCAAGAAGCCTTCACACAATACCGATCCTGATCCCAGGCATGGTCAGTCGCACTCGTCCACCAATTCCCCAGAGGAGCTCAGCTTGGATCTCAACTCGACTGCAAGCTTGTGTTTCGCCCCTGGCCCCCTCTGCTGGTACTGGCACTCGAGTATTGGTATGGCACGTACTATAACTCGCACATTACTGCACGAGTACGCCACGGCCGGTTGCCGAGAGTGTTTACCCTTCCCATCCTTACCCCATCCATCACCCATCGCCCTTTCTTGTTTACGGCAGTTTAATGACGAAGACGGGGTCGGGGGACGAGCCCTGTGATCGTTGACAGCACACTTTGCGCGAATCCGGCGCATGGAGCACATGGCTTCCGATGTTGCTGTTGGGGGGTGTTTACCTAAGGAAAATCAGTAGGCCACGCCTTCAGCCATTACCATACCCGGCAACTTCGGGCGATCTCTGAGTTTGAGGGCTGAAGCCCCCGGCTAAGAGATCGTTAGGTCGCTAGTGCTCTGATTCTCAGGGTCGTCGGTTTGTTGCTACTTCTATCACACGACACGGTCTCTGATAACCGTGCGGCTCAACCGTGTTCTTTGCAGCTGCATAGCTAAGGCCGATGCTTGCCGAACAAGACGTTGAAATATAAAAAGTAAAGTCTGTAGGACAGGAATAAGCAATCCTGTCGCATAGGATCGCATTGGGTCCTTTATCGGCAGGGAAGTTACATTTTCCCTTCTTATGTTTCGTTTGTTGTTGAGCCCCAATCAATCTGTGGGTCAGAATCAACCTCTTCCCCGCGTGTCAAGCTTGCCACACACACAAGCTTTTTTTTCCCTTGCACGTCTCCCGAGACAACTGCTACACCCCGAATCGACATCCGCACCACTCTTCGCTTTATACCCGCTTTAGCAGCTGACGAAATAACGGTAACGGCAAAATGAGTACTACCGGTAAGGGTTTCTGTCCTATCTGGAGTTAGGCGTGGCTCTAATGGCCGTTTAGTGGAGAAAATCAAGGCCATCGAAGATGAGATGGGTAAGTTTGCAAGCACCATAATCCGAGTGTGATAAGAGGAGAGTGATTTATCGACTGCTTTTCAGCCAAAACCCAAAAGAATAAGGCAACGTCTTTGTTAGTACCTTCTCATTTACTGCCTCTCAATTGACTGCCGATCAAGGCTAACCTCAGAATGTCATAGCCATCTGGGCCAGTTGAAAGCAAAACTTGCCAAACTGCGAAGAGAACTCGTGACCCCCTCCTCCTCTGGAGGGGGTGCTGGAAGTGAGTTGACCACTACCGTACCTAAGCACTATTTTCAAAGAGTTCGGTTGATAATTGTGCCCCGCCTTTCCAGTTGGTTTCGATGTCGCAAGGACCGGTGTGGCTAGTGTGTACGTGCTACCTAAATCTCGCATTTCCCGGGCTGTGTATTAGGATTTCGAATATTTACTTATGAGCAATTCTCAGGGGGTTTATCGGTACATATCTGGGCTCTCGGATATAAGTTGAAAATGCTCATTAAACCACAGGGTTTCCTTCTGTCGGCAAGAGTACTCTCTTAAATCTGCTCACGGGTACACATTCTGAGGCAGCAGCCTACGAATTCACGACCGTATGTTAATACCCACCCCGCTCCTACCTTCCCTCCCTCCCTCTCTAGGGGTTAGTTCCCCGCAACCCGCTGACAGGGGCTTAGCTCACAACTGTTCCCGGCTGTGTCATGTACAATGGCGCCAAAATTCAGATGTTGGACCTCCCTGGGATTATTCAGGGTGCAAAGGATGGAAAGGGTCGAGGTCGCCAAGTTATTGCAGTAGCGAAGCAATGCAACCTTATATTCATTGTGCTAGATGTCAATAAGCCGTTGACAGATAAGAAGATCATCGAACAGGAGTTGGAGGGGTTCGGTATCAGGATTAACAAGCAGCCACCAAACATTGTTTTCAGGAAGAAGGATAAAGGAGGTATTAATGTCACTAGCACCGTGCCACTTACTCATCTTGATGCTGAGGTAAGTTAAAATATTATTTTTTTATATTTTATTTTTGTAAAAAGCACCTAATAAATACATGTGAACTATTAGGAAATAAGAGCGGTTACAACAGAGTAAGCTCCCGAGCCAGTTATGCGCAAAATGAGGGGGAGGAAAAAGCACCAGTGATCCCCTTTGAGCCTATATCATCGCAATACCCTTTACCCGAAACTATGGGGTCACTACTTAAGCCAGTGCGAGCCCTGAAGCATCGGCATCCATTGATTCTGGCTCAAATATGTATCACCATACTAGAATTTTGTGGGCTGCGACGGCGAATTCCCTCCTACCATGTGTCATCTATGTCCTCCGCAGCTGAGATTTGTGTAGCCGAGTTTATGAGGGAAATGTGGCTGACTTGTTTCAGATACAAAATCAGTTCCGCAGATATTGCTTTTAGGTGTGACGCTACTGTTGATGATCTAATCGATGTCATTGAAGAGAAGAGTCGAAGATATATTCCAGTAATCTACGCCCTCAACAAAATTGATGCTATATCAATTGAGGAACTTGATTTACTTTATAGGTAAGCGGATGAGAGGTTTGGTGCATGGAGGCTTTGGCGTCTGACTTAGCGCTCGCTTACTAGGATTCCTAATTCTGTGCCAATATCATCGGAAAGGGTTAGTTGCATACTAATCCATCCGCACCCCTCTCTTAAATACCAGCGCCGCACTGTATGCACAGTTTATGGCTGACGCTGTCGAACCGCAGGGCTGGAATGTCGATGAGCTTCTAGAATTGATGTAAGGAACAAATTCGAAGCGCGCGCCCCACGTGGTGTTGGAGCGACCAACTTAATGAGAGATGCATAGGTGGGAAAAGCTCGACTTGCGAAGAGTCTACACAAAGCCCAAAGGCCAAACGCCCGACTACACACAACCTGTTGTTTTAAGATCTAACGCTTGTACCGTCGAAGACTTTGTTGGTTCCCCCTTCATTTGCTCCGGTTGTTGGATGGATGGGCGCCAGATTAACGGATTTTACAGTGCAAAGCGATTCATAAAAGCATTATCGATTCTTTCAAAATTGCGATTGTCTACGGTAGTAGTGTGAAACATCAGCCACAAAGGGTTGGGCTTTCGCACGTTTTGGAGGATGAAGATGTGGTGGGTGCTATCGCGTTCGTAGAGTCCTTCGGTTCCCAGATTCACTAACCCCGCCTTCCGTTTTATACTAGGTTACTATCGTCAAGAAGTAAATTCACGCCCGCTCTGGAAAAGCTGGAACGTGTTCGGGTTAGTATCTCACCTAGTCCGGCTGCTTTTTCTGAGCCCGCACATGAATAAGGAAGGACGTAAGATTGCGAACCGGCAAATGATCCGTCACAGTAACATAAAAAGCTGGCACTGTATCTGGTTGATCTTCCAACCATCAAAAAGCAATATATCCTTTTCCCACCCGCCTAAAAGAGACAGGTTCTCGTCCGATTTTGACTTCTTCGTATCCCAGCAAGAAAAGACCAAAAAATATGATTTGTTATATCCTTCCCCCCTTTTCCTCCTGTCGATATGGTGAAGAACAAAGCAAATCACCTGGCCTGAGAATTATAATCTCGATCGTTGTGTTATGTGTTCGTCGCGGCTATTTGAAGGCAGACAGTTTGTCACATTTTACTGGGACGGTTTATTATCACTCCCGAGGCAGAGGGGGAGCTACGGTATACGAGTACGGAAAGGATTGATAATAATAGGTTAGAGACCTTGAGCATATGGTCTCACCTCATCCAAATTCCTTCAAGCCTTTCTCTGCCAGGGGAGGTTCGCAAAGTCGCGTCAGTGGTGATACCGTATTGTTGGAACAGCAAAAATTTGAGGCTACAACCTACGACCCTTCCTGCGATACCGGTACGGGACGAGGTTGGTTATTGATGGACCGTGCAAGCGACAAAAAAAAAAAAGAAAGAAGAGAAAAAGAAAAAGAAAAAAAGAGGGACTCCCTTACCCTCCTCCCAGGGTGAATGGAATAGAAGCAGTCGTAAGAATGTTTTTTTTTCTCCGTTTGTCGCTAATTGGAGATGTACGAGTATTGTCCACATATGGTAGGCGATGGCGCTTATTCTGGGGCACCCTGAGATATCGTCATTCACCCCTTTTATCATTCTGACCCTCCCCCTAGTCGCGATAAACAAGTATTGAAAATAGGATCGATAACACATAAGTTGGAGGAGGACTGCTTCGTACAATAATAACACGGAAGACAGCTTTCGCAAAAGAAAGGAAAACAGAGCTCTTTAAATAAAAAAAAAGAAGCTCCGGCTGATCGCTACACTGGGATTGACTTTCGAGGAAAGCTGGTGATCCTTTTCCAATTCCTCTTATACCGTCTTCATACTTTCTCTGTTCTATCTTTCTGGCAATACTGTATAGCATCTCCTTTTCCCCCCTTCCGATCTGTCTCTCATTTCCTTTGTTTTTACGGGTTTGTGCTGTACCCTGTTCTAAAGCATCCCAGCCGATTTGGGATTCCGCGATCCCCGAGGTCGTGCCATCTTCAATTCTTCGTTTCTTTTTTGTCTTAAGACGGCTATGGCCGCCGTGGCCTGAGTTCTCTACAACCGGTGAAACCCCCCAGAATGAGTGAATGGGAAGTTCTCTCTCATCTATAAGGAAGCAAAGCTGTTCAACAAATCCAAGCCCACATACATTTATTTCGACCTGAATTGGAGAGTAGGAAATCGGTTCTGGGAAGGTGTGGAAAAGGGAGAAGAAAAAAAAGTAACGGTGGTTGAGAGTAGCAAAAAGATTGTTTGTCCGTGAGTTTTCCCTGTCTCTCACCACCCTTGTCTTATCCTTGTCTGCCCCATTTCATTCTTTTCTTTCGAAATTTAGTGCTGTTCCATAAGCTTTTTGTCATTGCGGTATCATACAATCTGGGCTCCCTCTTTCCTCTTTCTTCGCTCTTTTCCCGTCACTATCTTCTTCGTCAATTCTTCCGTAGGTTTCCGGAGAATTTTTCGAGCGTAGATTTCACGTACGGTACCGTGCTTTTTCCTCCCTTTCTACCGCTAGTCAGGGAACGAGGGTGAGAGAGGTGTTCCTGAGGCTTAATTGCATGACTACGGTTGGTTGCATGTCAAGGTTGCCTGGGTAGGACTAGGGAGAGCGTACTCGGATTGCCCCCGTTCCTTACACCGCGCACGCGCACTTTATTTTCGGGGAGAAGGGTTTCTCGGGGCGAACAAAACAAATCTCCCCCGGTCACAAAGCACGAGGTAGGAGAGAGGGAGGTTCGAAGACGGGGAGGATCCCAAGAAACAAAAAAAAAAAAACCACAAAATTAAAATTAGGGCAGGAAAATTGGGAGTGAGAGTTATAATCATAATAACATTACTAACCGCCTCCACAGCCACCCCACCGATTCAAGGCAGGTGTTCTGCTCGGCCAGTTTACAGTCTTGACTGTCAGGTCTACTAGCTAGGCACGGGATCTCCATATTCCTCCGCTCGCTTCCCTCCGATCCCAAAGCTCTCCGTTGCCTGCCGTTTGTTCTTGTATTGTCCACACACCTGCCTGTCTGCTTCCTGTCTATTCTGTTCGCCAGCCTGTCTCTGCTGGCTCCCACACGTAGCTCTTCTCATATGCAATGGAAGGCGTGCATAACCCGCATGACGACTTTGTCAACCAGCAATGGGTTGAGATGGGGACTCTGCACCACCAACAAGCGCAACATCACGCACAGAACGGTGGACATCCTCACCATGACTTTGCTGCCTACGGTCTCGTCGAATCGCCCGGGTTCGTACCCCAAAACCATCACCAGCAGCAGTTTAGGATGCAGCAACACCAACAGCAGCCAGTACCGATAGCTCCCAACTATCTCGGTCTCCCGCATTGGGGCCAGACGATGATTCCTCCACAACCGTCTGGGGTCGCCTCTTCACACGCTTCATTCCTTCCGTCTCCTGCAATTGCTGCTCCAAACCAACCGACATTGGGAGCACCACTGTCCGTGACCCAGTCTGGCCATTCGACACAGTCCACCTCTAGCCCGAGGAGGACTTTGACAGATGCTGATAGGAGGAGAATGTGCATGTTTCACGAAGAGAATCCAAACGTGAAACAGACAGAAATTGGAGGTATGGTGGTGATATCTTCTTCTTTCGCCCATAAGGGGTTTATTTTGATTTATTTTTCGTGATTAGTAGGCTGACTTGTTTTTCTTTCTTTTTCTTTTTGTTTACAGCAATGTTTGGAGTCGAGAGAAGGTAAGCAGCAAAACACGGATTACGTGATTGATAATTGAAGCTAATTTTTTTTGCCATAGTACCGTTTCGAAAGTTCTACGGCAGAAGGAAAAGTATCTTTTTCCCGATGACGGGAGTAGATCACCGGTAAAACGCTCAAAGGGAAAGTTCCCGGACATTGAGCGCGCATTGGCCGTTTGGGCGAAGAACACGCGGAAGCAGGGGGTGGCCTTGACCGATATGATGATTCGAGAAAAGGCAAAGTTTTTCGCGACCAGCGTAGGGATATCAGACAGTCAGTTTAAGGCAAATGGTCAAGGTTGGTTGGAGAAGTTCAAACAGAAGAATAACCTTCACTCGAATGGACGAGGAAGATCGGAGAGTGATGTGACTGGTGTGACTAGGATGGTGAGCGGAGGGTTAATGTCACCAAAGCCAGGCCACTCTAGAACGGATTCAACACCAGTATTAGGGTCGCCTATGATGCAAGAATCCAAGAGCCAGGATAGTCATGGTACAGAGTCGCCCGAATCATTTATGGAGTTTGGGGGGTTTAACAAACAACAAGTGTCAGGTCTGTTTTGCCTCGCATCTATAGCATGTATCCAGTTAACATGGCAGTTTTTAATTACGCAGGCCCAGCTTCTCCAACTTCCCCATTCTTCTCGCCAGACCAGCGAGCCGACTCTATGCAAGCACGGATGCCGCACCTGCAGCAACGCCCAAGATCACAGACATTCCCGACTATATCTGTTGATCCGACCTACATATCCCCACCACCATCGTCGGAGCCGTTGACCCCTAAAATGCTAAACCAGGCTGTGGTACCCCCACCAGCACTCGCATCCCCTGCTCCAGATGTCCCTAACCCATTGGCATCACCGAACCATACTCCGTCTTCGTCTCATGGGGCTTTGGCAATACAGACCCCGCAATCACCCACTAAGGAAGATGCGTGTCGCGCGCTCGAGGTGGTTATGACCTACCTCAGACAGCAGCCGGCGGGATATGTCGAACACGATGATTATCATATCGTAGGAAAGCTACTAGCTAGGATTGGGTTAGATAACATGGAATCTAGTGAGAAAATGAGCTTACCGCCTTGACATGGCGGTATTCCCCAGTGGGAAGGAAAAAGTTTTTATTTCATGTTAGTTTTTTTCTTTGGCCTACACCCCTCTTTTCTTAACTTGAAAAGGGTATTTTTAGGGATCATATCACGGTGTTTTTGTGTTTTTGCTTTTTATTTAAAATACCCCACATATTTCTTATTGTGTTTGTTTTCCTCATGAGTTGGGGAAGAGCAAGGAAAAAGGATGCTATGATTCCTTATATCTATATTCTAACTTCTTTTTCCTTTATCTTGGTCATTTTCCACTTCCTTTCTTCGTTAGCCCCCTTACATCATGATATTGCGTCAGTGGGAGCTTTACCATAGCACCCCCCACCTCTTTCCTTCTATTCCCGCATTTTCCTTCAAGTCATTTCTCTCTCCTCACTTGTTGGACTTTTTCGAGCCTTTCCTACCTCCACCACTACTGCTACTGCTACTACTATCCATATTGCTGCTAACTATAGACTGCTCGCCGGTTCCCTGCCCATTATTCATCCTCTTTCGGCTCGGATCTAAAGTTTGATCCGTTTTTTTACGTACGGGAAAAAAGGCCCGGGGTTTCGCGGTCGTGTGTTTTACCGTTTCATTTCATTTCTCAAAGTTCAGGCGCTGTCTGTCACTGCCATGGATTGATGGCCGGTTACTATTATATCCTTTTTGTGGTTATTAATCTTTTAGTCCCATTTTCCTTTCCCTGCTTTTTCTTTGAGATACCAACTTCAGATTCTTGTACATGCTATAGATGTCTTCTTTTCCCAATATTTGGCTTTTCTTTTCTTTTCGGAGGGCGGGGTTGCCTTTGAAAGGATGAGGGGGGATAAAGGGATGGATGAATGGATGGGAAGGGGGAGAAGGGTGGAATAAGGTGGGGTGGGATAGGGCGGCTTTGGTCACTTTTTTTTTACGTCTCTTTAAAATCTTTTTCTAGCTCCTAATATTTCCAATTCTTCTCCGTCATATATACCCATAGCAGGACAGCACAGTAGGGCGAACGGGAAGGGTGTAAACGAAAGAAACGCGGGTAATACCAGAAAGAGCAGGGAAAACAAAAACAAGAACAAACGAAAAAAAATAAAGTATAACGGTTGCCGGTCGCTCAAGTGTACAACACGGGCATACAACACGGGACGGGATGAACCTGGACTTGATCTTAAGCTTTTCCCACCTATCTCTCATAGTACTTGTATTGAAAAAAAAAAAGGAGCGACAAAATAAACTCTCGCTGCCCAAGTTTACCATTCACCACAATACCCCCCCCCCCCCCCACCAAAAAACCCCAAACCCCCCCAAAAAAAAAAAAAAACAAACAA
>Ga0307507_10004354_pt1 | contig 25302 bp, 5 predicted proteins | sample 7_EM_MG_FD_207223 | JGI IMG/M metagenome (GOLD analysis project Ga0307507, IMG submission 207223) | Populus trichocarpa ectomycorrhiza microbial communities from riparian zone in the Pacific Northwest, United States - 7_EM | ecosystem: Host-associated > Plants > Roots > Unclassified | place...
TATTTAACTTTTAAAGTTGCTAAGTAGGTTAATTGCGTGTTAAGAAATATATAGTTAGCTTTTAAAGTTGTTAAGTTAGTTAATTGCATGTTAAGTTAGTTAAATTGCGTGTTAAGTTAGTTAATTGTATATTAAGTTAGTTAAATTACGTGTTAAGTTAGTTAATTGCATATTAAGTTAGTTAAATTGTGTGTTAAGTTAGTTAATTATATATTAAGTCAGTTAAATTACGTGTTAAGTTAGTTAATTGCATATTAAGTTAGTTAAATTGCGTGTTAAGTTAGTTAATTGTATATTAAGTTAGTTAAATTGCGTGTTAAGTTAGTTAATTGCGTATTAAGTTAGTCAATTGCGTGTTAAGTTAGTTAAATTGTATGTTAATTACGCGAAACGCGAAAATTAAAGTCTACTTGAATTTTATCCTGTGAATATTTTCCCGATGTTACTACCTAACTACTACTAAACTCCGCTAACTCTACTATTGCTTTAGACATCCATCAGCAGATAAGCTATATAAGGTACTAGAACGCTCTAGCCACAATAACATTAATAAGCAGGCTATTAACTACCTTATTAAGTACTATTCCCACTGCTAGAAACACGGCAAGTCTCCCAAATGGTTTAAATTTATACTATAAGAAGACCAAGATTCCAATTTCAACCATTCCATTTTTATTAATATTATGTATATTAACGGGAGTCCTATTCTCTATGTAATTAATAAAGCTACCAGATTTCAAGCTGCGAGATAGCTATATAATATCTCCGCAAAATATACCTAGGACATCCTATAACTATATTAGATTAATACCTATATCGGACCACCTAACTACATTACCTATAACGCTGGGAAGAACTTTGTAAGCAAGGAGTTTTAATAGCATGCTATAGCAATGGCCATATTAACTAAGAGCGTCCCAGTGGAAGCTTACTGGTCTATTAGAATGGTAGAAAGAGCTTATCTAATACTATACTAAGCATACTAGATAATTACGGAGGAGCTATAGGACTTAGGAATAACCAAAGAACTAGCCTTATAAATGGCGGTAAAGGCCGCTAATAATACAGCTAGCCTAGATGGCTTAGTCCCAACACTTCTCGTCTTCGGTGCCTACCCTTGTATAAGCGAACTTGACCCACCAGCACCCTCTATTACACAGCGAGCGGCAGCTATAAAGAAGGCAATGGAGGAGATCGTAAGGATTAGGGTAAAGAAGCAAGTTAATAATGCACTAAACTAACGAAATGGTCCATCTGTCACCACAATCCACGACCTCCCCCTCAACTCAGACGTGCTCGTATGGCGTAAAGGTAATACTGGACAAAGCGGCAGATAGATTGGCCTATTTAAGTTGCTTAGAATCAACAGAGAAATATATAAGGTATAACTCCCTAGTAGACCTACTGACTTTAGGACTATAATAGTAAAGCTATACCTATAACCCGAACCAGAAGAACCTAACGGGGAACTAGAGGAGGAGCCGTCTAAAGAACCAACTAAGGAACTGACTGAGGAACTAACAACTACTGTACCCCTCCGAAGATTAAAACGGATATAATGATCGCCGATAAAGTCCTAGCAAAACATTGCAGACGTATTAATATTTATTAACAACAGCCCAACAAAACCTAATACTATAACCCTTGAGTGCACCTTACCGTCATTTACAGAGTCTCAACGCAAGGAGATAAACGGTTTACTTAAGAAAGGCGTCTTTAAGTTTATTGATATAGAAGACGTCCTAAAGGGAGTCAGAATCTTTAACTCTTAGTTTATTAACGAGATTAAGAACGCTAGAATAGATAAGGCCTTTAAGAAGTCTAGACTAGTCGTATAAGCCTATAATAACTATAGTAAAGATCTGGTCTTAATACAATCACCAACTATTTAACGTGTTAGCTAGAGAATTATTCTAGTACTTATAGCAACCCTATAAGGAAATAAAAGAAGACCAGCCTCTTTATACCTATGTGATATCTTATAAGCTTATGTATAGTCTAGTACCTACCTAAATAGAGACTTCTTTATATGCCTACCACTAGAACTTGAACTAAAGAATGGATTAATTCTAAGAGTTATTAAACTACTCTATAGTGTCCTAGAAGCTGGTAACTATTGGTTTAATATATACCACCACCACCACCTTAATAAGCTATGGATGAATTAGTTAATATATAACCCCTGCTTGTTATACACAAATAGCAACGGCTTTAGAATTGTAGGATTGTAGACTAATAATACACTGTTCCTTACTAATAAAACCTTTGCAGAGGCTAAAGAAGTCAGGCTTTAGAAAGCAAACTTCCTAGTAAAAGAAAGAGAGAAGCTTATACCAAATACCCTAATTAAGTTTAATAGAGGTTATATTAGGCAAGAAAAGGACTTAATAGCCCTTATTTAAGAACGTTAATGCCAGAACCTAAAGTTGGTTACTATAAAGGTTATAGACCTAACTAGCTCTAGAGGGGAAGTCCGTAAGGCAGTTATACTAAAGGACTAGTATGTTACTTAGAGAGTAAGAGGAGCCTATATCGCTATAGTCTGCTAACTAGAAGCTGCCTTTAACCTCTTATTTATAGCACAAGTTGTTAATTTAAAGGAGGAGCACGCGCAGCAGCTTAATAAGCGGCTATAGTGGCAGATTGATAATCCCTTAAGAGGGCTCCGTTTTATACAACTTAATACCAGTAAAGACTCCCTTAGATTAATAATCTTTACAGACTTATTTTTTATAAATAACTATAACCTCTTATCCTAAATCGGCTTTATTATTACGCTTGTGGACAAAGATAATAAGGCTAATATCCTCCACTAGTTATCTATTAAATGTAAGCAAGTTATACGAAGTGTCTTAGCATCTAAGTTATATAGAATGGCCTATAGATTTAATATCAGAGCTACGATTAAAGCAACTATTAAGAAAATCCTACAACTTGAATAACTACTGGTTATCCTCTGCACTGACTCAAAATCTCTATATAACTGCTTAGTTAAGCTTGGGACAATATAAGAGAAACAACTTATAGTTGACCTAATATGTCTACAACAATTATACAAAAGAAGAGAGATAGCAGAGATTAAGTGGATTAACAGAAATAGTAACCCTGCTAACGCTATAACAAAATTAAAGCCTTGCCAGGCGTTAAAGGACCTAATTAATACGAATATAATCAAGCTACAGGTCACCGAGTGGGTAGAGAGAGGAGAAGACATAAAGGTAGGAACAGAGAGCATAAAGGTGCAAGGATAGTTGCCAAGGCGCTAGTAGTAAGCGAGCTAATGGCGATTTTCCATCCCTGGGATGGAAAATTGTGATTGGTCACTTTAACCACGTGGCGGAACTCGATGGAATTTGGTGGAACATAGCGGAATTTGGTGGAATATGGCAGAATTCGGCAGAACTCAAAGGGACCTGGCAGAACTTGGCAGAATTTGGTAGGAGGCGTGCTCAAGCACTATTAAAAACTAAATACTCCCAGTGTCTGAACGAGGTTGTCTATAACTAATTAGGTTAGTTACGTGAGCTAAGCAAGCTTAGGAAATCCACCAAATTCCACCTATAGAATAGGAGAATCAATAAGCATCAATCAAAATCAGTTACCACCTATACTATTGCAATAGCATTACGTATTACCGGAAGTGATACCGACAGTAATTCTTTATACGGGTGCTCTGTCCCTTGTATAACCTGGCATAGCTAATCTCTTATCTAGCTTTTGCTCTTGCTATGTAATAATCCTTTGTCTAAATTTATCTATAGTTTCCTGTTTTCTACGTCTTACAGCTAGATTTTTAAAGTCATCTTGCTTTTTAATCTCTATATTAGTTTTTTAATCTTTAGGCTAAATACTACATTTACCTAGAACTGCTATAGACCTTATTTATTTCTTAAAATCTTGGCTCCCTAATAACGTTCTTACTTGTTCCCTAAACTTATGGTTCTTAAACTTACGTCCTATACTTATTTGTTTATTACTAAACTAAGTTACTGCTTTTTCCTATTAGTTATTGTCTATTGTAGGTTCTTAAGCTGTCCTTATTATGTTTTGTAAGTCTGGAGCCTTTTTTATCTCTTCCTAAGAATCTTAGACCTGTAGCCTTTTGCCTTTATTAAGTGGTGAGCTAGCACTAGCAGTTATTTACTTACCTAATCCTTTATTAGTGTTGCTCCTTCTACCTTATAAAGTAATGGAAATTGTATCTAATGGTGTTATAATACCCGTTACTAATCCGCATTTTATAGTGGTTTCAGTCTCTGCTTCTGTTACGTTATTAAGGTATAAGTACTCCTAGTTAGCCTCCCTTTCTTTCTTATCGCTGTTAATTAATGAGTACTCTAACTTTATTATTATTATTGCTAATCTTTATCTGCACGTTGCTTTAATATCTTAATCTAGCTTATAGAGTTAATCTTATTCTTTATCTAACTCTATAGTTCCTTTAAGCCCTCTTAACTCTAGCTCTTGCGGCCAATAGCTTATGCTATACTTAGTGTCTTTATAAATTTAGCACGCGTTGTTGTAATAAAACGCGAAGTGTTTAATTAAACACTCCTTGGTTTTGCGCAATATCCCTATATTTATATTATTGTGCTCTAATAACCTAGTGCCCTTTACCACGTAGTTACTCTAACCACCTCTGCAGTCTCTGGCGAAATAACCTTGTTTTCTATAATTTATATAAGCTCCATCTCTAAACCATTTTTCTTATTATGGAGTCTACCTAAATGTCTTCTACTGCTAAGATCCCTAGTTTAGCCTCTGCTTTCTAGTCCTATAATTACTTAATCCTTAACCTCTAGGTTTCTATGGTTTTTTTGTCCACCTCTTAGGCTCTTTAGTACCACTTAGGTCCATTAGTTCTGCACTATTTTATGGTTTTTAGCTCTATGTTTACTAATACGTACTCTGCGCCTTATATAACTATAAAACTCTATCTTGCCCTTTCTTGGCTTGTTCCCTTTAATAGATCCTATTATTAATTTTTATTGCTTAATCTATTAACTCTCTTAAAGTATCCGTATCTTCTATTAGGATGATTACATCCTAGACTTTAGCTTTAAGTCCTTATTTGTACTATGCCATAAGCGCCTTGTTATTCTATTTAACCTATATAGACAGCATTTAAAACTGTGTTATATACTCTATTACTAAGGTTTATTGCGCTAGGTTTTAAAGCTTTTGTTCCGCTATGGTTATAGCCTCTAGGTCTCTAAATATTTGTATTAACTATTCCGCGAACCCGTTCCAACTGGCAAATATATACTGTACATCTTGGTTAGTAGTTGTTATGCCATTGGCCTATATTTTGGTAAGATAAGGTTTAAACCACTTAAGTGCTTATTCTGTTAGAAACAACCCTGCATATACTACTTGGTCTAATAATGTTGCCAACTTTACTCCCTCCTGTATAGCTTTAAAATGCATTTACGTAAGGAACCCTTTAAGCTTTAACTTTTCTCCTAAGAACCGTTTAATTAAAGGTAACTTAACCTTTGCTACTCTAATTCCATTAATGCGTTCTTTAAGTATCCTATTATTATTTTATAAGTGATTAACTATTTTTTATAACTAACCTCGCGTAACTATCTAAGAATCTATACCTACTATGCTGGTATCTCCGCCTAAGGTAGTAGCTGCCGTTAATAGTATTATAACTGGTGCTTTAGGTGGCATGTTGTTTAACTTTATTTAATACCATAACCTTGGTAGTAAATGTGTAACAAAACCTTGTAGTAAGAACTACAGTAGGTCCTATTATTAGGCTGGGTATATAGATATAAATAGGTTAATAACATAATAATAACTAATAGAGTAGTTGCCTAATAGATTAACTCTAATTATATTCTAAGATTTACTATAAAGAGAGAACTATCTGGGTAGGGACTGTGGTCCTTTAAATACACAACTATACGCCTAAGAAATCCCTTCGCTCCGTAAGGTATGTGTGCTCTGTCTGCTCTGTTATAGATTACACAGATTACATAGATCACATAGATCACATCACGTGACCTCGGCTACCATTCCTCGTCATATGGTTCCATCGGATCCATCCTGGTCCGTGCCTATATTAACCAACTAGTTTCCGCCGACTCCTCTCCAAGTAGTTGTAACATCGTACTTAAGCTGTCCGTAACAGTTAAGGTGGATGGTAAGAATAAGTACTTTATTAAAAGAATTAATAATATTAAGTACAATAAACAGAAACGCTAATATATATATCTTATAAAATATAAAGGCTATATTAAGCCTTTATAGGAACCTGTTAACTCTATAGGACTTATACAAGCCACAGAAGACTTCCACGAACTCTACCCAGAACTACTATAACCACATCTCGTAGGAGCTTAAGTTTAAAGAGGGGGTACTATTATAGGACCACCCCATAACACCTTGCATATAACTGCCTGTTTCCACTAACTTAGCAACCAAAGACCAATTATAATACTGCAATATCCACAATATCCGCAATATTTGTAATGTTTACAATATCCGCTTATAATATCCGCTCGCAATATCCGCAATATCCAAGACATCTGCAATATCTGCAATATCCGTAACTTCTGCCCTGTGCACTTGTTAACCTAGCAACAAGTAAACAGTATATACACCTTCTTATACCTTTTTTTTACCTTCTTTCCTTACATAACGTCTTAACTCTATTACACAGTTTATATACATAGCTTAATAATATCTACTTTGCTACATATTATCGTCACTCGTACTTACTCCATAATATAAGTATAGAAGATCTTTTACCTAATCTAGAATAGGCCTCTAAGTAATAGGTCTATATATATTAAAGGAAGGTCAGATTACTACTTTATACTACCTACATTATATAACCTAATGCCGCTTAAGCCTTAAGTAAGCTTGCAGAATTCCTTTATAATCCATCGCCTCTATATAAAGCTATAGTTAATTAAGTAATTGCATACCTACCTATAATGTTTTGGTTTTTGTAAACTTAACCAATACTACCTTACTAGCTAGGTGGCTGCCAACATAGTGCATAGCCTAGTAAGGAACCCAGAAAATCATAATATATTCACTACTTATTTTTATAAGGCCCCCGCCATACTACAATTCCGTTGGCCTTATTATAGGCCCTTATAACTTTATATGCATCTATCTCTTTGCGCTTCTGGGCCTTAATTACCTTATTAGCAGCCCTTTTCTCAAGCTTCTTTAGCTTCTCTTATGCATCTTGCAATACTAAGAGTTTAGAATTCTCTACAGCATTGCGCCCATTTTGTACATAAAGTACACCTTCCATTTAAAGTAACTGCCAAGCATCCTTTTGTATATCCTTACGCTTCTACGCTGCAGCAGTAGTGCGTAATAAGTCTCTATATACAGCCTTAGCTGCAACCGCAATTGCTAGGCTACTATGTATAAACTTCTTATGCAGAATATACTACGTATCCTTATTCTCGTCCTAATCTAGCAGATTAGCTAGTACTATAAGTATACGCGTATAAGCTGGTGTTTCTAAAAGGTAATTTTCTATAGAACCTGCATCTACAGGCGTTGTTGCCCATAGTAATAGCTTTTGAATTTGGCTAAGTACAATAGCAGGATTAAAAGGAATTAGCCCTAATTTTGCCTAGGCACTTAGGACTGTGCTTCTCTTAAATATATTAAGGCGAACTTTATGCAGAGCTTGTAGAAACTCCATCTTATTAAAATCTATATAGCCATTTTAAAAGGCCCTAAATACAGCTTGCCTATATCAGTGCTTATATGGCTAGAAAACCACAATATTAAGAGGCTAACAGATATGCGTTATATGTAGAATTATAGCAAATAAGACAATTAGATGGTCGTCGCAGAATTATATAAATTACTTAGTAAAATGGCTAGTGTAGCTATCTAGGATAAGGAGTTAATTTTTACTAATTTAGCGCTTCTTAGACGACTGTTTAAAGTAAATAGCCTACTTTAACAGTAGCTAATCGTTAATATATACAGTGTCGCTTACTCCTAGCAAGTAATTGCCTAGTAGCTTATCTGTTTGTATACACTAGCGCTTTTATATAGTTTTACTTACTAGGATAACAAGTGAAGGCCCTACAGCTCTATTACCAGAAATTACCTCTGCAACTATAGCTAATTTGCGGCTAGTATCCTTTACAGTAGTAATTTAAAAGGCCTTTAAAGCTGTAATTACCTTCTCTTTCTTACCTATGCCTAGGCGTATACCCGTTTCGTTATAATTATATATATCTCCCACCATGCGATTATAGTCCTTATACTAGCGCGATAGCGCTATTAGGTCTTCTACCGCCTGTTTTTCTAGCTCCTTAGGATTCTTAGTACGTAGACTAAATTTAGGGTGACGCTTAAGGAATCTGTTGGTCTAATAGCTACCACAAAGTAGTGGTTCTTCTGGGCCGGTGTAACGCGATCTAAGTATACAATTACACTCCCACTTAAGCTCCTGGACTGTCGCACGCGTTCTAAGCGCGTTACGGTAATATAGCTATATTAGAAGGCCCTTCTCCTTATATGGAGTAAGTAGTAGGTTATAAGCTAGTAGTCTAGGCTGTGCAGGAGGTCCATTAACACAATTCTTAACGCGGTCGTATTTGGCACAGAAATGGCGCGCAGTAGCAGCAATAGAAGGAAACTTATTAGCTGTATAGGCAGCAAAGGCCTTTTGGACCCTAGCCTCATCTTTAAAAGGATCAGAAGTTATAGTTATAGTATAATTATTATAGTTCAAAGTTAAAATTGTTTTCTGGGTTCCTTGCTAGGCTGTGCACCGTGCTGGCAGCCACCTAGCTAGCGAGGTGGTATTGGTTGAGTTTACGAAAACTAAAAAGTCACGGGTATATTAAACAAGAACCCTTACAATTAAATACTTAAGCAGTAATATTAAAAGTTAGATTATTATCTAAGCAAGCAATGCTACATTTGGCAATAATTTTATTAGTTAGAAGAGTACTAAAGGCTTTATATTTTTATTATTTAAGGGAGTAATTAACTGGCGTTTCACTAAGCAGAAGACTGTTATAATATTAAGCACTAAAGCTAAGCTTAGAGCTCTATTAAACGCAGCTACTAAATTAATTTAGTAGTAGCGCTTCTTTTAAGATCTGTAACTCTACATAAATAAAAAGTATATAATTAGCTGCAATAACCAATAGATAATTTAACTGCTTACTAAAAACGGACCTTAATTAAATATAAAGCTTTGTTATATAGATATCTACTAGCACTAGCTTCGCTAAAAGGTTTAAAAAGGCTTAATTGTAATTAAGTAGGTTCCTACTACTAATATAATGGTTAATAGTCTTATAAAGGCCTTATTAAGGCAGAAGCACAAGAGCTTTATTTAATAGCTAAATTTAATTAATATTAAGACCCTATTGTAGTTGGATTTAATTATACTCTTTAACCTATTTATACAATTTCCTTATTAAGTTTTCTTTTAAATGGTTTCTATTTGGTTTAACACTATAGATATTTCCTATTTAGGTATATCCAGCTAATTACCACCCAGTCGATTAGCTGGGGGGGTGTGTCGACCCGAATCAGGTCCTTACTGCCCCAACTCAGCTACCTACCCGTTGACTTACTCATTAAGTCAGTCATTAACTTGGTCACCTACCCGTCTTAACTCGGACACCTACTCCTTGTTTCCATTACCACCCCCTACCCTCCTTCTCTTTCCTTTCCTACACCTTTCCTTGTATATATATAGAGGTCTTAGAACCACATTTCAATAGACAGAGTCCTCATTCATTTCCTATGATCGGTGCACGGATATCCGATCGACATTACGTTAAAGAAGAGAAAGAGGATCAGAGATAGCGGGGACCCTTGTGGGAGGCCCGACTGCGGCAGGTTTCGTACTTTCGATGTAAGACCGATGACCGCGATGCATGCCCTCCTGTTTGCAGAAGTCATCCACCCATCGAACCATCTGGTCAGGTATTTGGCGATTCCTAAGTCTCTCGAGCTCAGGTTCTTTCGCCACGTTGCTGTATGCACCCTTAACATCGAAAGATATTAGTGATACTGTGGCGTTTCCCCTCCATGTATCATAGACTTGTTCTTGGAAGTATGTCAGCTCTTGTGTTGTTGACCTCTGTTTCCTCGCCCCGAGGTGGTTCCTTAGGAGGGTATCAACTAATTCTTTGGTATAGTGTAATCCGCCTTGTCCGGTTTCTTGAGCGGCACTATTCTTGCAGTCTTCCATGCCTGTGGGACCTTGCCTGTCTCGAGTGACAGCCAGTGTGGTTTAAAATAAAATCTTATCTAATAAGATCAATAAATAATTTTATTTTCGTATTTGTTATTATTTTTATTAATTAGCAAAAAAAATAAAATCTCTTAGCATACCTCACTCTACCTATCTAATATTAAGAATTCCATTAACCACCATTCTAATTTTATCTTTTATTGTACGGTATAATAGCTTCTAAAGCAGAGTTATCTATTTTCTTATCTACTCTTAAATCTACTAAGGTTAAAGGACTAGAAGCTAGTATACACGGGCTATTAAACATCTCTCTCCACAAGCACACTCAGCTGCTATACAACCATAAACCAGAAAGATATAAGAAGAATAAGATCTATTACTGTAAATACTGTATAGATCTACTATATGGCGGAAAATCTATAATAAACCTTTAAAATCACCTTAAAAGCAAGCATTAAATTAATTATCTAGTTAACGGCCCAGGCATTTATATAACAGTAAAGACGCGGCTTAAGGAGTTATATAAGAGGCTCTTAGCTACTAATTAAGAAGAAGAAATTAACTAGATTATACTCCGTAAAGTCCTTAATAAGGAGCTAGTTCACAAGGCTTTTATTTTATTAATTATTATATAATGTCTTCCATTTTGAATGGTTAAGTAGCCAGAGTTCCGTATACTTTGTTATGTTCTTAATCCTTAGGCGGACGATATTATTACAACAGCTTATTCTAAAGTTAGTAAACTAATTAATACCTCCTAGCTTTTCTAAAAGGATATTATATAAAATAAGCTTTAGGCAGCAATATTAAGTATCTATATCTTGCTTAATATCTAGACGTCTCTAAATAAGCATCTTCTTCTTGCAGTCTACACGCACTTTACTTAGCAGAATAAGCAGAAGCTTTTAAGGGCGCTTCTTGCTCTTTATATGGTATATTCTTATAGCGGCAAGGATTAATTTAGAGTTCTTTTTCCTATCCTATAGGACTTTAGAGTTATATAACAGATTAGTGCAATTATTTATAATAATACTTCTATAAATAATACTCTCTGTTATATAGTAGGTGCCTACCTAAAGAAAGAGGAGAAGATTAACTAGAATCCTATTTATCAACATATCTGCTGTAACGGCCATATTATTAACCTTGCTATATAGGCTTTCCTCTTTAAGGATATTATTGGTATTAAGTAAATCTAGTTATATAAAGTAGAGGATAAAAGCGGAGATAAAATTAGTAAAGTACAGCTAGCTATTTAAAGGGATACGTTTTGTTATATAGGTGTCCTCAGCAAGCTTTATAACATTATCGTCTATATACAAAGTTCTACAAATTATATAAAAGATATTAAGGCTTTTACTAGAAGAAGAATTCCTTTTAATAATTATATAAGATAGAATAGCTAGTTCTATATACTTAATATTGCGCTCTAAAAGGATAGGGCGATTTATAAGTACTGGAGGAATTATTAGGATACCCTTAAAGAGGATAAGTTAACTAACTTAGACTGGGATATGCTTTGTACAATATATAAGTTTCTCTAAATATTTTATAAAGTTACCCTTAGAACGCAAGGACATTAAGCAATAATTAACAGTATACTAACTTTAATGGATACTCTTGTTTAACACTTTAAAAATAGCCTTATATAACTCTTATTCCCCTTATCTTAAAATTTTATTAATCTTATAATAGGAATACTATAAAGCTAATAAGGATTTCTGTAAGCATATCTACATAAGCTGGTAAGTATTTAATAAGTATTACCTTAAGTTGGATAATTCCCCCTTATACGCTACTACAATTATTCTTTACCTAAGTTATTATATAAAGTATATTAAGTTAAACTGGGAAAAGAAGTAGCAGAAGCCCGCGCTTAATAGGGTTAAGGCTCTCTAGGAGATAAAGTATAGAGGAGATAGTCCTTCTACCCTAAATACTACTATATTATATAATAAGATTCCAAAGCTAAAAGAGAATACAGACTATCTTAATAAGATTCTTAAGGACCTTTACCTTTTTGCTTAGCTATAAAGCTAAAATAAATATAAGAACTATATCGCCAAGCTACTATGTCCAATTTTAGGGATATTAGCTCTTAATTAGTGGTGCTAGGATTAACAACAGCAATAATGGCTAAGGCTCTTATTAATAGCAATTAATATTCTATTAATACTAGCAATAAGTAATAAACCAGAGAAAGTTTTCTTAGGAGCACGTTATACAATATCTTGGGAGAGGATATAGCTTGGGGTAGAAAATATTAAAAAGGTAGAGTGCTTTAAGAATTGGTTATAGAGTAGAATCTTAAGTAAATAAAAGTGTTATGGCACTGGTGGAAAACGGTGGATTATAGCGGACATAGTTACAGTTATATAACTAGAGGATTATATAAAACGTTAAGCGGCGCTACCCTCCTTCTCCTTTTCTTTCTTTAGCTTTAGATTCTTATTAATAGACAATCCAATTATACAGGCCCGCATGCGTCTTCCTTGCTATGCTTATGCCTCAGTAGGGTCACTAATAAAAGGGGCTCTCAGAAATTAAATTTTATTTTATTGGCTAAAAAATAAAATCCCGGTAAATGCCGATAATTTTATTTCCTCTGATTGGCTGATTTTAAACCACGCTGGTGACAGCTAGAGTAAGGCGTATATCTCCTCTCCAAGGACCGGCCATATTTCCTTCCATACCCTCATTGTAAGGCCATTGGGGCCTAGTGCCTTGTCCGGGTTGGCTTCGGAAATGGCCCTTTCGACCTCCCTTCTAGTTAGAGGATGGAAAGGTAACTGTGGCGGTCGTTATGCAATTTGGTTGTACCTCGGCACCTCATATTTAGGCGGGGGTAGAAAGAAGCTAGCGAAAAGGGACGACAAAAGAAACGGCGCTGGATGGTGTTTCTGGACGAGGCATCAAACATCTGAAAATTAGCCAAGTACCTCAAGCCACAAGGAGCAAACGCGTTTACTAGCATCTGGCCTTGAAGGGTGAATAGGAACGAAGAAATCGCCCAAGAGCTACTAAGTATAAAGGCAATACCTACTTCTTCACTTACATTTATTACCGAGTTTTCGAATAGGGAGCCCGCGCGATTAATGGCATGCTCTTGAGTGATTAATGGTATGCTCTTGAATGATTAATTGTGTGCTCTTGAGCGGTTAATGGCATGCTCTTGAGTGATTAATGGCATGCTCTTGATCAGGGAGCCAGGAACAGAGCTGTTTATAGCAGGCGACTTCAACCGACATAACTTCATGCGGAGTGGGGACCACATGATCAGAGCGGAGCGTCAAGGCGAGGCGCAACCCATAATCGAATGGGGGAGGACTGGCACCTACAACTCCTCCTACCAAGAGGACAATCACGTGGGACGGGAAAGCAGCCAGCACTATCGACCTTATCTCAGGTGCCTCAGCCGCTTCTCCGAGGAATTTGTGGCGTTGCATGGCCCCACTCTCTTGCCACAGCCCCACTCTGCCAACTCGTGCGAACTCCTGAGCCAATTAGCGGCGCGCACTAACTCCTGCGAACTCCTAAGCCAATAGAACGTCGCGCTACCCCCAAGACCCCTACACCCCCCTAAATTCCTCTGCGAAGCGTCTAAGAGATTATAGGCGCGTATTTGCTATAAGCCAGACCAGATTTCTAATGCGTGTTAACTTTAAATAACTATAATAGGGTTAATCTAGCAGCTACGGCTATAGTTCGCAATGCAATTAAATTGTAACCTCCTCTACTAGTATATTTTAATTAATATAGCTAGCTAACCACCGTATTAGGGGTTAAAGTACAGCCTTAAAGTTTAAAAATGTATTTTCTAAAGCTAGGCCGACCCAACTAACCTTATTAACATAGCAACCGTACTCCACTACTATACCTCTATTCACCCTAAAACTTCCCAAGGTGCCTCTTATACTCTATTATAAACAGCTTATCTAAATTTACTACACCTATACAATATTTATAGTGTGTTATCGGCTAGGTACGCTCTCTTAAAGACTCCTATAAACTCCTATAAACTCCTAGGCCAATTAGATAAGTTCCTATAAACTTCTATAAACTCCTAGGCCAATCAGATGGCGAGATTTAAAAAAAAAGAAGAAGAAGACGGGTAGTAGGAATATAGATTGCTAGAGTTAATGGCATAGAGCTTAAGGTAGGGTAGTAGAGCCGCCTATATTATAGATATTAGCCAATCGTGGTTCTATCCTAGAGACTCTCTAGTTAATTTAAAGACTAAGCGTAAAAGAATTACCGTTAGTTATCTAGCAGGTAGGGCGTATAGAGAATATACCGTTCTAGTACAAGGTTATTAACCTCTGCCTTTAGCAAATTATGCTTTAGACCTGCCTATAGCTTAATAACTTTAAGCCGCGCGACAAGCAGGTGCGCACTCTATATTAGCTTATATTTAGGAAAGGTAATACTCTTCTTATTGCCTATATAGGCTTTAGTAAAAGCCTAATCTTCCATACATATTCTATCCTTATAGGGAAGATTACTATTTAGATAATCCCGTTAAATAAACTAGGCAATAAGCAGCTAGATAATATTAAGAAGATAAATAGCTCTTGTCTAGTTCTTGTTAACGCTAAGATAAGAAGTTAGGAGAAGTCTCTAATCGTAAAGATCTAGGAGGGGGTGTATATATATATACTTCTTAGACCTAAGTAGGCGTTAATAAAGTTATTCTAAGATGCCTTAAAGGAGCCAGAGTTGCAGTCTTAGATTGGGCTAGTTGCAATTAATAAATGTTATCTTATAAAGGAATAGGAAGGCTTTTAACCAGCCTACTTAATACTAGGTAAGCTGCAGATAATCCTCCACCTAAATATAGTCTGGTTTGCCTGTTCTATAACTCTTAATAAGAAGGCAGAGAAACTGGTCCTATTATACGCTAAGTTCTGAGTAGTTGGCTATTATCCATACCAGATTAAGGTTATAAGAATATCTATTAATCATCCAGATGTGTTTATATATATATAACCAACTCCCAAAGGAAAGGTAGACTTATAGGAAAACCTATACTTTCTATTAGATAACTGTGTAAATAATAACAAAGTACCTATACCTAAACAGATACCAAAGATAATAGTCTTTATTAATGGTTAAACATCTGTTTGGTAGGTAGCAGAGTACCTCTAAAATATACTACTCTAAAAGTCTAAGGCGTATATAAAGGGGACCAATAACAATAATAAGGCCTTTTATATTAGTAGCGTAATCTAGGAGTTTACCGCTACTATATAAGAGTATAATCGCAACTAGTGGTATATAGAGTTTAAGAAGCCCTTCTCTATTATCTAAATTATAATAGCTATAACCTTACTTAGTATAGGCGTAAATGTCACAGATATTAAGCGTGTAATTATTTAGAGGTTTCCAATTATAAATAGCCTAGGCAATACGTGGCAGTAAATTAGTTAAGGTGGATAAAGGGGGGGTTATACTAGTATAGGTTATATCTTCCTACCATACTAGGTATTTAATATAGAGGGGGTAGATAAGCTAGGACGGAAACCACCACTGCTATATATAGAGCCGCTAACCTAGGCGCTTTAGAGAGGACGTAATAGCTTACCTACTAAACATAGACGGAGTAAACTTATCCAGAGTACTATACCTAGCAATATTAGCAATGTAGAGAGTATTACCTTGGAGAAATCTGCCGTAAGTTACAATTTTGTACCTATAGCTAATAGTAACCTTCTGTTCTGGATAAGGGCTAAAATAGCTAGTCGTAAGAAGCTATTGGCTAAATAAAAGGATATAGTAAACGGTAAATGTTATTAAAAGGCCTTCCTTACCTTTTTAGGAGAGAATAGGTTACTACTAGTAGTCTTAAACTATGTTATTCGCGCGCTAGCTAATCAGTGCTGTAATTAATATAACCTTTTACTATTTCCTAAGTTTACGTCGGCCCCTAAAGCACTAGCACTACTTTGTCGGCTAAGGGCTGGCACTCAGCCTAATATTGTATTGGGTTTATTAATAATTGGGCTATTAAGCAGGCAGAGTTAATATACGCTAGTAAATATCAACGCTTCCCTATACTATCGTCTATATTTATAGAAGAGAAGTATCGCTGGCAGCTTGCATATCTATATAATAGGAAAACACCTAATACCTTCTAGGAGACACTTATAATAGATTCCCTAGAAAGTATAGCTCCTCTACTTATCTTATAGCGACATCGCGATACCTATAGCGATCAGTTAATTAAGTAACTAAAGAGTATAGTAAAGGCAGTTAGGAGTACCTATAAGAATAATCTAGCATAGAGACAGGCAAAAGATGCTTAAGGTAGGGCCTTAGTAGTGCGCAAGTTGCTAGAGCAGCCGTCTATACCAGCGGAGTATACTGCGCACATTTGGTAATGGGACGATAGCCTTGCCGTCCAGGTTGCTATACGGGAGGCAGTATAGAGCGTAGTGGACTTGCCAGCTTTGCTATTTAGAAGTTAGGTTACTAGCAGGATTAACACGCTAGGCTTTTTACCTAGTACTCCACTTCTGGCCATACCAGAGGGTATTAAACGCGTGGTGTAGGTACTTAAGGATATTTAGAAACTAATCTCTACGCCTATAACATATGGTACGTCCGCTATAGGCTCTTAGGATATTACTGCTTCTAACGCTTAGGATACCGCAGTTCTCAACTCCTAGGATACAGCTGGTCTTAATTCTTAAGTTATCGCTGTTCTTAATTCTTAAGTTATGGCTATTCTTAATTCTCAGCCTATTGTTCTAGCTATATCCCGGTTATAGGTAGTCTTAACGCCTAGCTAAAAAAGATAAGCCAGTAACTAAAGGGACTCGTCTACTAAACGTCAGACAGTTATATAGGAGAGGGATACAAATGTAGATATAGTACTTATATTTACTCCAAAAACTAGATCTAGGCGTGTTAGGAAAGCAATACCAAGGGGTAAAGAGAATTTCCTTATAGAATTATAGATAGAGATAGCTTAGGGTTTTATATAATAGCGTGTTTTAATTAGTCTAGGAGTTGGTAGGAGTTAGTAAGAGTCGGTAGGAGTTAGTAGGAGTTGGTAGGAGTTAGCAGGAATTGGTAGAAGTTAGCAGGACCTATTAACCCACAACCTCTACTTAAAATGTTATAACATGTTCTAATTAGCCTAGGAGTTTGTAGGAGTCTTCTAATTGGTCTAGGAGTTTATAGGAGTTTTTAGAAGTTTTGTGCTAGTGACTTAATTAATAATATAAGGTGAATAAGTGTTAGATTATAGTGAATATCTATAAAGGTAAAGTAGATAAGCTAGTACTTATAGTTATCTACACCCCCTATTTCTCTCTATAACACTAACACCAACAATTTTTTTTAAAAATTGTTTATAATAACTCCCCCTATAGCCTGGGTGCTTTTATACCTAGTAAACTTTCTAATTAGTAAGGAGGCTATTCTCGCCGCTACCTCCACTCTCTATCCTAGAGCCCTATGTTTGGGTTATATCCGGCGTCCTCTATAGGTATTTTTCTATGCTAAGTAGTTAACTAAAGCTTTTAACTACTTCCCTATTTAGAGAGGTAGTTTGCTAACTAATTCTATAGCCCTCCTCGCCCTTGCTGTGCTCGCGCTCCTCCTATCCTAGTCCCGGTCTTCCATCTCTCTCCTATGCTGCCCCCTGGCAGCGATAATAATAACAATAATAATAACGGCATTGGCTAGTGGCCTAATTTACCGTATATTTTGCAATGCCTTATGTTTTAAACGTTAGCTAATATAGTATATAGATTACTATTACTATTACTACTACCTCCTCCTCTACTATTACCACCACCACCACTACTACTACTGCCACTACCGCTCGCGGCCCCGCTGCTGCCCCTTGCTTGGGCTGGCTTCGCGGCCGCCTAGTAGGCGGACTAATAGCGGCTCCTATAAAATTAGGCCCTCTATAGGAAGGCCACTGTTAACTATATACCTATAGTTATGGGTAAATGGTGGTTGGACCTTCTAGCGTTAGTAGGCGCCAAGAACACCTCTTATATTAGGAGGATTATAGAGACGGAGCTAGATAAGCAGCTTATAAAAGAGGATTGGTACTTAGCTTACTAAGCAAGGGACAAGGAGTACTAGGCCTACTCTAAAAAGGGTTCCTAGTAGGTGAGTAGGCCTAGTAACGCCTATACTTACTATTATATGGCGGCCTACTCTGGCAGGTATAGTCTATTAAAGCGGCGCAAGTCCTGGAGAGGCTTATAGTTGCTGCCTTCTCCCCCTTAGTCTCTTCTTCCGAAGGGGCCGCTGCCGCCTCCTCCGGGAGCTAGGGGTTTGGGTGTAACAGCGTAAAAAGGCATAGTATAGGATTAACGGCTACAGCGGAGACTGGTATCTTTTTATAGGTAAGCTTTAACCTTATTCCAGTTAGTTTAGATCCTATATAGGTAAAAAAGCCGGTATTTTAGGCGGGCCTAACCGCAAGTTATCCTTTACAGGCAAATATAAGGCGTTATAAAAGCCCTTATTCTACTTCCTATCTAGGTTTAGGTTAGAGGGGTATCTAGTATAGATAGATAAAGAGAGTAAGTATAGTAGGCCTCTGCTCTAGTGTGGATGGATAGAAAGAGTAAGCATAGCGGGCCTCTACTCTAATATGGATAGATAGAGAGAGCAAGTATAGCGGGCCTCTGCTCTGGTATAGGTGGATAGAGAGAGTAAGCATAGTAGGCCTCTGCTCTAGAGTAGTAGTATTAGAATAGAGGTTGTCTTTATTCTGCCGCTTAAATATGCTATAACTGTTCCCACCCCCTTAAAGTGCATAAGCTTATAGCCTGGCGCGCGCTCTAATTAGTCTAGGAGTTTGCAGTAGTTTACTAGGAGACCTTAGGGAATAACAATAGTAGGGAACTTAGCGCGCGTTTTAATTAGCCTAGGAGTTTATAGCAGTTTACTAGGAGACCTTAGGGAATAATAATAGTAGGGAACTTAACGCGCGTTCTAATTGGCCTAGGAGTTTACAGCAGTTTACTAGGAGACCTTAGGGAACAATAATAATAGTAGGGAACTTAACGCGCGTTTTAATTGGCTTAGGAGTTTGCAGTAGTTTACTAGGAGACCTTAGGGAATAATAACAATAGTAGGGAACTTAGTACGCATTCTAATTAGCCTAGGAGTTTATAAAAGTTTGCTAGGAGACCCTAGGGAACGATAGTAGTAAGGGGCTTAGCGCGCGCTCTAATTAGCCCAGGAGTTTATATCAGTTTAGGTAATGTCTGGGCAAGGAGCTTAAGAGACATCCAGCTCCTAGCCTATATTTTAGTTAGAGGTAAGATCTACCTCATCTAACCCATTGCCGATAATGTTGGTAAACTCTTATATATCCATAAAGCTAGTTAGGTTATCAGTATCTAGAAGAGAATAGGAAGTAGTAGCTAAATATAGGTCCTATATATGGAGCTAGTTAAACTGCTTAATCCTCTCCACTAAAATGTCTACACTAGTACGGAGAATATTATAAGAGTTAAATAGCTGTAAGCCTACTAACTGCCTGGGGCCTCGCGGCATAGCTAGATTACTTAAATAGATTATATAAGTAAGCAGGAATATATTAAGTTCTATAGAAGCCTGCGTATAAGCACCTAATATCTCCTTACCAAATATATACTCTATCTTACCACGCACTGTCCTAACTGTTACGTTTGATAGACATACTTAATTAAATATAATATTAGTATTATAGGTAGAGTTCTTATAACACTTTATCTTAATTTTATAGCTGCCGTTTAGGTGCTCTAGTCTAAGATTAACGGCTTTATGTGTGTTAGGAGACCTAAGCTAGTTTATAACCCCCGAAGCTAGTATTATATGCTAGAGTTTAGGTAAATTTACTAAAGTAAGATTCCACTAATAGAACAGCATCTCGCGGCTATAATTATGCTATAACGCGCCAAAGAAGTAGATGATAAGGGGGTTAATAAGCCGTTGTAGTATACCTATATTAGCATGTTTAACGGCATGCTAAATAGTAAGAAGTAGTTCGGCTTTTTAAAGTAGGCAATATATTGTCCAAAACTTAATATTGCCGTATACGCGCCTACTTAAGTCCACGCCGCTCTATACTTTAATAGTAAAAGCAGTAGACTAAATGTCCTTAACTATTTCTAGGAACCGCTCTGGTGTGAGGCAACTAATTACCTAAGTAATATTCTCTATACGTTCTAATAATAACGGATTAAATGGGTTGGATAGTTTAGGTATTATAGTAAGAAAACCTTGGCGTTATATAGCCGTATAAAAGAGGGCTGTTACACACGCTATAAAGCCTTGCTCAACAATTGGTACTACTTAATAGTACTTAGCATTCTCCCATGTAAATAGTGCATAATTCTATAGAGTAACGTTAGATCTTAGATAATAGTGCGCCTTCTTTTAATAGTCCTTAGGTGCTAAATGCGTGCGTATAATAGTATTATATAGATTTATCTTAATATGGAACCATATAGGTATACTAAGGAGCCAGTCCTAACGGTTAAAAGGACGACCTATATAGGCCTATTCCTGTTTTACTAACCTAATATAATGCGTAGTAAGCTGGTTACTATAGGCAAGCCAGAGCCGATTAGTAAAGTTATTATATATAGAGCTATAAGGGTTATCTAGAGCCTGAAGTTTAAGCTAGTTAAGGAAGATATTCTTATAAACGCTATATATACCCTAGATAGTACCCTTATCTTCTATTATAGCACTAAACTGCCAGAACTTGGTCTTCCTAGTATTAATACAGTATATACTTAGCATTTAAGGGAAAAGATTACTTTTAGTAAAGACGCGCTCTACCCTATATAGATAAACTCCCTTTATTGCCCTAGTAATAAGATAATGGCTAATCTTTAGTATTAACTCGTCTCTAATAAAGCTAGGTAACCGGAAGATATTATTAAGTTATAGCGGTTTTATTAGATTGTGTATTAATTGGCATAGCCCAGAGAAAGGCAATTTAGGGCAGAATATAATAGCCGCGGTCATTAATAAACGCATAGCAGATATATAGCCAAGCAACTTATCGCGTTTTATGTCCTTAAAGTTCACATTATCGTATATAACTACTATTTATGGGTTATGCGCTAGAGTTTTAAGATGCCTCTATAAATATTAGCCCCTAATTGGCCTAGGAGTTTATAGAAGTTTATAGAAGTTAATCTAATTAGCCTAGGAGTTCGCAGATATTTACAGAAGTTGTTATTAAATAGAGATAAGATAGTTAATATACCTCTACCTCTTTTACAATACTGCCTATAATGCGGTTTGCTGAATAATAACTATAATATGGTCTAAAGCCTAATAACGTTTTAAATACCCTCCTTTTTACACTAGAGCCTATAAGATAGATATCTATAAGTAAAATAAAGAAATTAGACCGCTTCTTTGCTCTAAAAGTATAAATTATGCTAGTAATAGCATATACCCGCTTAACTAAAATGTCCTAAGCCCCTACCTTCTAACCTCCTACTAGATAACTTGCTTTATATACGCGCTAGTTACCAAGTAGCTGTAGTAAAGTTGCATGCCATATTAGGGCAATATCCTATATAGTGCGGAAGGCGACTTTAAAGTCCAGCTCCTCTATATTCGACGTCTTATTAAATGTATTAAAATATAGCTCCTGGATAAGGCGGTCTAACTCTATAGTAAAAGACCCTACTAGTATAACTGCCCCTTAAATATAGCTAAGTTGTAAATTCTTCGTAACTACATCTAATAATACTCGCCGTTGTTTCTTAATATAATTATACTAACGGTGCCTAATTCTAACCCCTTTATTATCCACATTATCTGCTCTAACCTAGGTAGATAAGAATTAAGCAAAGCTCTAACCCTTTTACTTTAAAGTATTAACTATAGCTTGTAACTTCTTTGCGCGCCACCACCGTCTTCTACTTCGGTTTAATAAGGGAGGTTTAGGCTTACTAGTACTAGATTAGCTGTTATTATCTATTTAGTTATTGTTATTAGAGGAATCTTTAGATATATTAATAAGGTATTCTGGCGGGCTAAAAAGGCTAAAAGGGCTAAATATAGGACTCTAGGCGTTCTACTTAGATATACGCCTATTAGGGGGACGGTCAGGCTCCATTATAGATAGAATATATAGAGTAGGAGATAAGCTTTTAAATAAAGGTATTAGCGAGCTGGGCAGCGCTATATTAGGGGTTAAAGTATAACGTTAAAGGCGATATAACTGTTATCTACTAGTAAGGCTGTATAGCCCTTATAAAACGCGCCCATAATCTCTTAGACCCTTAGAGAGGAATTTACCTTAGCGCTCTATAATTAGCTGCTAAAGATAGCGCAAGCGCTAATACCTGCGGCGTATATTAGGCTACAGCGCCAGTTGCTAATTAGCTTAGGAGTTTACAGGAGTCATAGGGGTTATAGAGGTATAGTGGTGCCAGCCGCTGATTGGCTTAGGAGTTTGCAGGAGGTGAGGTGGATTTTCTCTCCAAGGGTCTGAGTTAACTGAGATAACATCGACCTGTTGTTTGCCACGGAAGGACTGTACAAAGAAAGGCAGGCATGACAAATTTAGGAGACGGAGTATGGATCCGACCATCGCCCGATACACATTTATTGCAGTAGAATATAGCGTAATTAGTCTCGAGCCACGGCTTCTGCCCGAAGCGGAGCAGTGGCATAAGATCTTGGAAACGATACTATAAGGAAAAGACAGGGCCGTCGCAGGATGACGTGGATGCGACAGCAGGGTGGCTGGACGCGAAGAGATGGTGGGTGACAGACCTCACCGCCCTTCGGAAGAGGTATACACACCTACGAAAGCAAGCACGGGCGAGCCGACGACAAAGACTGTGGAACGAAGAACTAGAGGACATGGGCCTTAGTGTCGCCAAGGGCTGGCCTGAAAGGCAAGAGTATAAGAGCTTCATCCCATTATTTATCTAGCATCTTATAATATCTAATCCTGCCTTCCCTACGGAAAAATATAATATATTTGCTACCTTCCTATGCATTTTATTATTAAGATGGAGCTTACTCCTTTATTCCTTCTACTTTTGTTAACAACCCTTACCCTAGCCAAACATTATTGCTTTGGTGAATACGTCAAGTGTTATTGCGGCGGTATGATGTACAATAATCATAGTTGCACGCACTGCTCTTGCGACCATTACTTATATATATCGACCAATAAGAATAACCACCTAGGTAGTTGCGATCAGTCTAGGGGCTTCCATCTTGGGTGCGGAACTTTATACCCCAGTAGTGAATGTGCCTAGGGTTCTGGTAAGGAAGCTCATAGCTATATCTATTATAGTCGCAGGCTGAAGTAACGTTGTAGGTGGCTACTCCATAATGACTGGCTCAGGCGTAGCAAAGGTCATGTTGAAAGCTGGCTAGATTTGAGTGGTTTCGGCTACGGCTCGTTATTTTGGCTTTCCTTCCGAATTTGGCAACTTATTTTCGGCAATTGTTAGCTTCAACACCGCTACCTATAAACTTCCAAATATAGTATTTAATAGCTATATTACATTAGAGTCGTTGCTTTTCCAAAATCCTTGTTGGCGTCCCCGTTACCTCTATCTTAACAGCTCGAGGATGGCGCTAGACGGCGCGGAGATAGGGGTTGCGAAACTATTGTAATGTATTGCATAGATTGTTCTTTGCAAGGATATGATCTTAACACTTAGCGTAGATTTCGAATCTCTCCGCGGAGGTACTACAGGAACGGAAGCTCTGGCGGCACTCGTCGAGTAGTTTAATTTGCTGTCTCTGGAGTACAAAATAGCTGTCGTCATCTGCTTTGCCGTCATTGACTGTGCCGTTTATCGTCTGCGCTGGTCTGGCCATTCGTCGCCGTCTTCACTTTGTCAGCTTTCTCAATTGATGTGTGGTTTACAACCTTAGCTCTGACATGGCCGAAGGGTTTCACGGAGAGAGATTCTGCTTCCGTGGCTGCGAGGCACTTTACGGTAGAGTACTCGGCCCCTGCTGGGTCTCTGACTTTTGCTCCGCAAAGGCCTCGCTACGCGAGGCCCTACTAGCTCAACGATAATCACACACTCAACGATTAAAAACTTAATTGTGACGATTATATTAAGGCTGCACCTATTTTATAAGGCTATAAAATCCTCTTATTGAGTTTATCCAATCTAAATCGCTTATAATCTCTAAGCTTATCGCTACTAAAGGAGGCGCTGGAGGTGTTTAATTTACTGCTAGCGTTCTCCCCAGAGTTAGAGTCGTCCTTTATAATAATAGGGGCACTAGCTAACGCCTTTACAGTCCATTTCTGACGTAGTAGAAGCTTGTAGGGGTTATTAGAGGCTTAGTACTGCGCAGTGACATCAACAGTAGGTGTAGTCTCCTTAGTAGTAGGTTGTCACGGAGTAAGTACAAGCGACGATAATATATGGCAAAGTAGATATTATTAAGCTACGTATATAAACTGTGTAATAAAGTTAAGACGTTGCGTAAGGAAAAAAAGGTAAGAAAATGGGAAGAAAGGGTATATATTATTAACATAGTTACTTAGTTAATATATATACAGAGCAAAATAGGATTTGAGTAGTGGTCCTAGCAGAACTTAGTAAGATTTAGTAAACTTAGCAGAATATAGTGGAATGCCGTAGATTATCACTAAATTGCCGTCTTAGGGTTAGCCTCTAATTGCTTAGTTAGTGGAAATAGGTAGATGTGTATAAGGTATTATAGAGATGTCCTATAACAGTACCCCCCAGACATGGCAATAATCAATTAGTTAGTTACGGTTATGTTCGATTACATAGTAACATAACCAATTAAATCATAATCGCACCTAGTGATTTTGTTACGTAGATATAACAATATAATCACCCGCGGTGAGAACAGGTAGTAGTGGTAAAAGAGCCATGGTGTTAAGTAGATCTTACCAGTTAGCGCATGCATCGCCAATAATGATCTACATACTCGTGCATAGCTCTAAACTAATTAAAATACATACAATATGCGTCTATGCGGGCCTGTAGAAGGATAGACGTACATAACGCGTCGTGGATACCGCGTATGGCTCCCTTACCTTTTTATCCACCACTAATCTGCCTTACCTTTACTACCCACGCTTTAAGCTATGCCTCCCTTAG